>Ga0164318_10007769_pt1 | contig 10396 bp, 13 predicted proteins | sample GuaBasSedimGuay9_FD_113734 | JGI IMG/M metagenome (GOLD analysis project Ga0164318, IMG submission 113734) | Subseafloor sediment microbial communities from Guaymas Basin, Gulf of California, Mexico - Guay9, Core 4571-4, 0-3 cm | ecosystem: Environmental > Aquatic > Marine > Hydrothermal vents...
AACCTCTTTTTTTTCGGCAGGTATGAATGAATTATATTAACAAAATGCAATTATTCAGCCGAATCGGGAATACTGAACCAGCGGCGGTAAATACGATCGTACTCCCCGCTTTCCGTTATTATGGTCAGGGCCGAATCTATCTTACTCAACAGCACGGTATCGTCTTTCCTCACCGCAATGCCATAGTGCTCGGTCGAAAGAAGATCACCGACCGTCTTGGCTTTGCCCTGACGCCTTATATATTCCATGGTCGTTGGAAAATCGTTCAAAACGGCATCGATATGACCGTTCTCCATATCGATAAAAGCCGCCCCGATATTATCGAATGAAAATACCGACAGCCCCTTCAGTGATTTCGCCATCCTCTCCCCGGTGGTACCCAGCTGCACACCGACATTGCGCCCCCGGAGATCATCGACCGACATGATAACCGAATCCTCCAGCGGCACCGCCACTATTTGCCCGGCCAGATAATATGGCTGCGAAAACGACACGATTGCCTCCCGTTGCGGCGTTATCGTCATGGCCGAGACGATGCAGTCGTATTTGCGGCTCTTTAATCCGGGGATGATTCCGTCAAACGGGGTGATAATGAACTCCGGTTGCCAGTCATGCACACGGCAGACGGCGCTGATAATATCGACATCGAAACCCTCGGGCCGGCCTGAATTGGTACTGACCAGTTCAAACGGCGGGTAGGTGGCATCGGTTCCGACCCTAAGTATTCCCTTCTCCTCCCAGAGCGGGGTTCCCTTCTCACCGGCGCATCCGTACAAAAAACACGCGGCCATTAATATAAAACAATATATTTTTTTCATGATCGTTCCCGGTATGTCGCGCAAGATACTCAGAATCCTGTATCCAAGCAAGATTTTTCCGATGGGGGTTGAATTATTAATATATTCAAATTCATGACCGCGGCGGCATTGATAAAAAAGGGCCGCCTTTTATATTACGACGGCCCTGATATTAATTGATCTTTATCAATAATAGGTCACTGACAGGTGCCGCAGTCCCTCGTCCAGATCAAATGATATCTTCGTCTCGGCCTCATTAAATCCCTCCGAGATATAAAAATTCTCGTTTTCGATAAGCTTCAGGCTTCGCAGAAAAGCGGCATATTCATCCCCGCTGAATTTTATACCGGAGCCTTCAGGCACCTTGATCCGCAAATCGGCATCCTCGCCGCTCACATTGACACTGACCAGGGCCATCTTGTCGCCGACTTTCAAATAGATATCACCGTTATCGTCTTCGACTGTCAGATCGGAAAGCGGAATCGATTCCAGATTAAGGTCTATATCTGCAGAACGGCCGTTGCATTTCAAACTAAGCGGTATTTCATCAGAAAATGATACCCGCCAGCCATGATACGATCCGCGGCCGCTGATAATGATCGGACTGCGCCGGCCGCCGGTGCGGTCGATCATAAGACTGGCCACGCCGTCCCTGGTGGTGAAATCAATATCGGGCTTGCGGGAAAAACGGTCGAATTTTGCCGAGGCCAGATCAAAACTGCTGCGATTAACCGTCAGATTGGCCCGCCCGTGATTTATAACCGCCTCGATCTTTTCGATGTTTTCCTCACTTTCGGCTTTCCAGTGGTAACGGTCGACAAAACTCCGCTCCCACCGGTCAGGACCGATATCAACCGCAATATAGGCCATGACTGCGATCAACGCCAGCGGTGACAGGTACGCTATAAATTGAAGTTTGGTTTTCTGAAATATTTTTTCGATACCGATGGCGATCAGGAGGACCGGCCACCAGAACAAAAGCTCCAGCCAGTAATCCCAGTCGAGATAACCGGCATTGTTCAGTAACAGCAACGCTCCGACAGTAATAAACAATAATCCCCAGCGCAATTTACTTGGTGTCATCATTCAACTCCTTTTTCAGAGTAGGATCTATCAAAGGCTGTTTGCGGGGCCTGATTAAAAGTATAACCAGACCAATAAAAATCAAAATCACCGGCCAGAAATCAAACAATCCGAATTCGACCACATCGACACTGCCAAGTAACAGCAGACTGCCGACTATGACCAGAATTACACCGATAATCAGACTTGCCGTTCTCATTTAATCTCCTGAATATCCCCTGATTGTTCCGGCGGCAGTTCCTTCTTTCGGGAACTGCTGAGAATTAATGCCAGCCCGACCGCAATTATAATAGCGGGCCAGAAGAAATCCCAGAAATCGAACCACCAGAAGACATTCTTGAAGAGAAAGACGGCCCCGACTGCAATCAGTATCAGACCCGGTAAAAATTTGGCGAGACTGCCGGTCTCCTTGCCGGCCGGATCCGATGGCGGCGGCGGAGGTACCTCCCCCTCCAGGGCCAGGGGGCGTTTGGGCATGACAATCCACCCGATTATATATGCCAGGATACCGACACCGTCGGCAAAAATCAGCAAAACGGCGATTATTCGGATTATGGTCGGATCGACATTGAAATATTCACCAAGTCCGCCGCAAACACCGGCGATTTTGCTGTCGGTTACTGACCTGTAAACTCTCTTGTCCATGGGTCACTCCTTGAATGACTGATTTGATTCTCTATTTAGAAGATACGAATTTGGACTGTGAAGGTTTCTATTTTGTCGCCGACTCGAGATCATCGATATAATGACTTATCTCTTCCACCGTGCCTGAATCAGCCTGCTTTTTAAGGATTTCGAGATACTCCTGCATATCCTCCCGTTCCTTCTGCGAAGGTGTCACCATGCCGAGCCGGTGAAAGGCATCGGCCATCTTCCTGATAACAATACTGAGCGAGTCGCCGGACAGCCCCCCGGAAATACTTTTTTGCGAGGAAACCGTGGCGGAATATTTACTCGCCGTCGCAATGGACATCCTGCCGCTTTTCTCTCCGGCGGTTAACACATAAATATATTTTTCCCTCAATTGATTCGCCTTGTCATAAGAATTAATATATAACGCCACTTCCTCGGTGGTATAACCGTCGAATAATTCCGGATCGACTCCTCTCCTGTTCAACTCCGCCGACTGCATCTCTACATCATATCGCGCCATATATTCATCCACCGATGGCCCGGAATCCTTCTCGGAATCAACCGACAGATGCTGAAGCCTCGCCATACTTTCATCGAGTACATCTTTGGGCAAAGCCTGCGTGCCAATATCCTCAACCTGCGTATCGGCTCCTTTGACCTCGATGAATAATTGCTTGACTGATTCATCGGCAACATCAGGCATGGCTTTCTTCTCGCGTCTACCGCCCTTTGTATCCTCTCCTTTATCAGCATCTGCAGTTGGTTCATCCGCCTTTTTGGCAATTTCTGCTTCAACGCCCAATTCTTTTAATTCGTCAACGGTGATTTTTGGGGCAGGCTGACCAATTTCCACCGGCTTCGGGGCTTCTATCCGTACCTTTTCTTCCCCTTCATCACTTACTGTAGTTTTTTTCTTCTCGTTTACAACCGTTTCATCCCGCTTCGAAATACGTACACTCTCGAATAATTCCGGAAGCATCCGGCCGGATACCGTATCGGCATCAGCGTCAACCACCGGTGGCGTCTTAACAGTCGACTCGACCGACCTGTATTCTATCGTCTTTTCGGACTTAAAACTCACACTGCCCGGGCCGGTCTCTTTCAACTCATAAATTGACACATAGGCAATCAGCGCAATCGATGCCGCTACCGCCGCCACCTTATAAATCAGACCGCGATATGATCGTTTTGTAACCGGTACAACCTTGTCCGACTCAAGCTTCTCGATCCTGTCCAGGACCGCGTCCTTTTGCTCTTCCCAATAAGATTCGTCACCGCCTAGATCAAAATCATCGGCCATCCTGCCCAGAGCCAGCAACTGTTCATAATACGCGATGCAATCCGGACAGCTTTCAAGATGCTTCTCCACCGCCGCCCGGTCTTCCGCACCAAGCTGATCGTCGATAAATCGTGAAAGCAACTTTTTTACTTTATCGCAGTCCATGGTATCTACTTACAAATAATCTTTTAATAATTCCAGCAATTTCTGCCGCGCCCGGTACAGCCGCGAATCGACCGTCCCCGGCGAGATGTTCAGCTCCCGCCCGATCTGCTCATAACTTTTCTTCTCGAACATCCGCATCACAAATACTGCCCGGTATGGCGGCGGTAATGCCTTCACCGCCTCGGCAAAATGTCGGTCATTCTCTCTATCTATAATACGGTCAAGCGGGCTGGTCGAACTGTCCGGAAGCGATGCAATTAGATCGTCATAATCCGACGCCGGTTTTTCACGCCCCTCTTTTTTGATGAGATTCAGGGTCAGGTTGCGAGCAATCGTCGCGATCCAGGGATAAAACGGTCTTTCCGGCTCGAAACTTCCGAGAGCCAGATAGCCCTTTACAAATGCCTCCTGCACGACATCTTCAGTCATATCCTTTCCCCCCAGCATCATCAATATAAACCTGAACAATCTCTTCTGGTACTTTATTACCAGTTTGCCGTATGCGTTTTTGTCGCCGTCGGCGGCCGCGAATATCAAAGCGCGGTCGTCCGCAGACGAATCCGTGTGATTTACAGATGACCGGGACGATTCTTCCCCGATTTTTTTAGACATTTGCTTTTTTCTGATGTCCCGAGCAAATTTTGAATATCAGCTTCTCGATTGTCAGCCGCTCTGAATTGATCCGGCTTGTCTTTAGATCAAAATCGGCCTCGCTGATTTCCCGGATTATCCCTTCCAGTTGATCATTATCGAAACGGCCCAACTGTCCTTTATATTTCCAGCTCATATCTCTCTTGCCGGGACCGGAGGGTTTCCGGTTCTGGGTCAGATACAAACCCACAAAATGCTCCCCCATCCAGTATAATACCGATGACAGTTTTTCGCCCCGGCTGAGCAGGAAGTTTATGACTTCCATGGCCTTATCATATTTCCCCGAAGCCGCACAATCGGCCAGTTCGAAGACTTTGTAAGCCTGGTAATCCGATGACACCGAGGCCACCTCCGCCCGGCTGATATTGCCCCCCTCGCCGACATAATCGATCAATTTCCCCACCTCGGACAGCATTCCGCCAAGATCGCCGCCGGCCAGCTCGACAATCATGTCAAGCGCCTCTTTGTCGATAGTTATCTTGTTGTCGGTCAGCATCTTGTTTATTCGCCGACGGACCGAATCGCCCTTGAGTCGGGCAAATTCGATCGCCGTCGTTTGTTGCGCCAGGTATTTAAAAAGCTTGGTCGTCTTGCGCGGCGTCCTGGCCGACGGACTTGTTAAAATAACCACCCGGTTAGGATCCTTATCATCGATCAGCGATAGTATCTTCTTTATTTGCACTTCCGATAGCGCCTGAATATCGGTGATCGAAAAAAGTTGCCGTTCACCCAGCATCGGGATCATCGACAACTCATTCAAAATATCTTCAAGTTTATCCTTACTTGCCGAAAGGACCGTATGGTTGGTGGATTGTTGCGATTTGGGCAGTAATTTAGACGCCACCGCCCTGCGGGCCTCCTTGATGCGGAAATCCTCGGAGCCGTAAAAATAATAGACCGGTCGGAATTTGCCGGCCTCAATCTCTTTATTTAATTCGCCGGGTGACACAGCCACATAATAAAGCGGCGAGGGTGGTACTGTCAATCAAAAAGCTGAGTGGTGGAGGGATTACGGTCGCTGGGGATCCATCCGAGCGAGAAATTGTATTTCTGTTTGTAATCAAGCGCCTTTTTCAGAAGTTCGCTGAATTCGTAGCGGCAGGTGCGAGTAATATTGATCTGCTTGACCAGCTCCATATTGTCGCCGAAGATTTTCAAATCCTTTCCCTTAAACAGCTTCTGATTCAGCTCAATAAATTCCAGCAAAGTCAGGAGCGAGGCATATTCCGTATGCATCTTCTCGCCGTCAAAGGGCGCTTTGAAAGCGATCCCGGCCTTCGGTATCGAAAAACAGACCAGCATCTTCTTGGAATCGACCCCGAGGCCGTCACGTTCGTATGATCCAAAGAAACATTCCATAACAATTTACTACTACTACAAATCGCGTGCCCTGACAGCGAGAAGTCTCGATAGAATCATATCTCATTGATTAACAACATCTTGGCGTGTTTATTGCAGATTGCAACTCGTACTCGACAGAATTTGGAAGACAAATATGTGAAACCGCCTTCACAAATCAGCAGAAATTATTCTTGATACATGCCGGCGAATAACCAGAGAAATTTAACACCTTCGGCCCGCCCCATTTATTAATGTTGCATCAGGTCTCATCTCCGCTCTTGGCGGAGATGAGACCTGACACATGAACCTGACAATTTTCTTTTCTCGATCAGTTTCTGCATCCTCATACGCCGCCATCGATTCCTGTTCGGTCGCTACCAGCGTGCTGTATGAATGAAGCATACCGTAATTGTTGAGCTTGATCGAATACCGCAAAATGTCATGATTCCGGCTGAGATAATGCTTCAATTCAGCGGTCAGGACAACACTCGATTTTTCTTCCTTGTGCACTTTCTCGATTATCGTTTCCTGATCCTCATGCGACAAAAACGAATAGACCCGGCTCAGCGCCGTCGCATCCGACAGATCCACCGGGTATTCCGGAAAATCTCTTTTTTTATTTCCTCCAGAATCGGCTTATTGTTTCTATAAAGGGCAATCTTGGCCGATGTCTATCCCGGATTGATTGCCGGAATAATATTCTGTATGAAATATCATCAAATTGTGATGAAATTACTTACGGTGGCAGGATTAATTAACTGAATTTGAGGATAAAATCGAAGGGCGCCCCCCCGGCGCCCTTCCTCGAGAATACCAAACTAGCCCCAGTAACGGTCTAACTTCCCTGTGCATCCATTTACTCTGCAGGTGTCGAAAATCTTTCGCTTCGGACCGGCATCATAAACATTACCGCATTTCTTGCACTGAAGCCTTATCTTTTTTGGGCTCATCACCAATGTGTTGGCATAAAATGACAGAGAACTGTAGCACCCATTTTTGCCGCATCTGTCCCCCATCCTCCGGGGCGGACTCAAAACCATATTGCCGCAGGTCGGACATTTTAAAATCATTATGCTGACTCCCCTTCACCAAAAATAGCATTTCCAAATTAAATCGCGGCCTCCGGCTTTTTGTAACCCTCGGCTATCTCGCGAGTGACCTTTATATTGCGGGCAATATCCACCGCCACCACCAGCATCTCGGCCAGCAGGTAGAAAAACACCAGGCTTAGAAATGCGGCCACGATCCCGCCGACAATAAATAACAGTCCGCCCAGGAATGAAGACTCGCCGCCCCGCATGAAATCGAACGGGAGCTCGGGAAGAAAAACCAGGAACCTGTTGACGAAATACATCAGGTTTCCGCCGCCAAGCCAGATACCTATTCCGCCCCCGATCGATAACGGGACAAAAATGACCACATATAATTCACCCGTCATCTTCAGCAAAATCGAGGAAATCGAAATTACAGTGAAATCCGCCTTTTGCAAATCGCCTATCGTCCCGGCCCTGAGCCATACAATATGAACCATCATGGCAATTGTAACGATGAGGATTAATTGAAATATAATACCGCTTACGACGGCGAAAAATCCGCCCAGATGAAAGACCGGGCTCCATAGCCTTATCCAGAGATACAGCCCCCCGATCGCAACGACGATCGCAACGATTCTTAAAATCGTGGCGAAGACCTTCTTGAACAGGTCTCCATCTGAAATACAATTCAGAAAACGCCCCATGAATACATTACTGTGCATGGATAACCTCCCTGTTATACGTAAATTGCGATAACATGCTTTGAAAAAAGCCCGGACGTATTAAAATTGGAATACCCTATCCGAAAGTCAACAAAAACATTTGAAGCAAAATGGAATTATTTTAATTGATCATAGATTTTATAAGCATAACGGTCGGTCATGCCGGCGATAAAATCACGGATAATTGTCTCCGGCGGCTCGCCGGCAAGGCGAAGTTTGTACTTCCCGTGAAGCCGGGTCGGATCGATCCGGTATTTTTCGAATAATGTCTCGATTATCGTCCTTGCCTGTTCGGCCAACTGCATTATATGCGGATGACGGTACATCTTCTCGCTTAAGAAACTCTTGAGAACATCGAGTTCCTTTTTCATCCCGGCCGAAAAATCGACCAGGCGCTCCGGCGCCAGGCGGACATCAGCCAGTGTTCGAATATTATATTTCTCAAGATTGTTGTGGGTCTCTTCGATAAGATCGGTCACCTGCCGGTTGATCAACAGCCTGACAATCGTATGCCGTCTTTTTTTCGGACTCAATTCGGGATAACGCTTTTCAGATTCCGTTCTAACCTCGACCCAGATCGGGACACTCTCGAGTGCATCCCACCTGAGTATTCCCGATGACAATCCGTCATCGACATCATGGCTGTTATAGGCCACCGAATCGGCCAGATCGACAAGAACCGCCTCCAGTGTCGGCTTTTCGTCCGGCGGAAAAACATCCGGCATTATCGGTTCTGTCCCCGTCTCATGCTTGACAATCCCCTCGCGGACTTCATAGGTCAGGTTCAGCCCCGGATGTTCGGGATACCGCCGTTCGAGTATATCGACCACCCTTAACGACTGACGGTTGTGATTGAACCCGCCGAAATCGGCCATCAACTCATTGAGAACTTCCTCGCCCGCATGACCGAACGGCGTGTGTCCCAGATCGTGCACCAGCGCGATCGCCTCGGCCAGGTCCTCATTCAGCCCCAGCCCCCTGGCAATCGTCCGGCTGATCTGCGCCACCTCGATACTGTGCGTCAATCGTGTCCGGTAATGATCACCTTCATGATTCACAAAAACCTGGGTCTTGTATTCCATACGCCGGAAGGCCGCCGAATGTATCACCCGGTCACGGTCGCGCTGATAGGCGGTCCGGATCGGATGCTCTTCCTGCGGAAATTGCCGTCCGCGGGATTTCGACGAAAAACAGGCATATCCCGCCAGTATCTTTTTTTCATATTCTGCCAGTCTTTCTTTCGGAGTCAACATTTCCACATTTCCAAACTAACGAAATATTCCGCCCGATGCAAGATTCAGCGATACATTATGCGTGAATCCGAGAGTCGGATGATACGATACCGCATACATTAATCCGTAATTATGATACTTGATCTCGAGACCGCCTCCGTATGTCAGCGGATTACTGCTGATTCCCCAGAAAAGGGCGTGCTCATCGATAAACCTGACATACTGCCCCAGCGCGGCCAGCGGCTTTTCATGTTCTTCAAAAGCGATATGCCCGACAATCGAGAATCTCGACCGCCCCTCTATCTCACCATATATATGATAGACTGTATTTTCCGCCACCAGGCATTTTTCAAGTTTCGGGCGATTGATATTATCTATTATGACACTGAGATGATATGACTCATAATCGACACCCGCCGCAAATCCAACCGCCGCCGCGCAAAGCGTGACATTGTCTTCCGCTTCACCGACACTCACCTGTTTGCCGTCGGCAATGACCGATGCCGTAAATTGCCTTACCGTATATGAAAGCGCCCCCCTCGCAATCTGCTCCGTGTAATAATCACTCCGTCCGAATTGCGAAAATCCGAATGTAACCGAAAAATCATTATACCGATATCCCGCCGTTACAAAAAACCGGTCAAGGTCGGCCAGCTCGAATTTCCTCTGATAACCCGCCTCAAAATCGATCTGCCTCTCGGACGATACCGCTGCGGGACAGGCCAGCCTGTCGGTAGCCGACGGTTTCGACAACAAGATCGCCCCGCCCATACCACACTGCCGACCTATATCGAATTCATAAGCCCCGATATTGCCCGACAGTGCAACCAATAATACGGCTAAAATGACTGTGATATATCTCATGGCGCAATCACCACCGTTTGCTTGTACTGCTCGGCATCAGCGACTTCCAAAAACAGTATATACATCCCGACCGCAAGATCCCGTCCCCCGTCACTGCGCCCGTCCCACATGACTTCTCCCTCGAAAGCCGGGACATCTTCTACCAGGGTCCTGACAACCCGGCCCTTTGTATCATATATCTTTATTGTCATATAATCACCCGGGGGCACCTCGAATGCGATAGTCATCTGCCCGTCTTTCGATGGTGAAAACGGATTCGGTTCGGCGGTCACACTTATATTAGACGAAATCGCTTGATAATAAATCTCGTTCATACTGCCCGGCGTTCCGCCCGTTTCAATTGAGCGCCCCCGGCGCTCGGTCATCCCCGGCTCCTCGCCGCGTCCCCAGCTGTAATTGCCGCCAAAAGTATAATCATACCGGAAACTGTCCACGGCATTTTCGAAATTATCCCTCAACTTGATAATATCGCCGTCATTGTTTAATGCCGGCCAGCTATTCATCTCAATCACATTGGAGGTGCTTCCATAAAAACTCATAAACGAATTCAGGTCTTTGCACAAAACCAGATAATCATCGGCATTGATGATCACAT
>Ga0164318_10007770_pt1 | contig 10396 bp, 9 predicted proteins | sample GuaBasSedimGuay9_FD_113734 | JGI IMG/M metagenome (GOLD analysis project Ga0164318, IMG submission 113734) | Subseafloor sediment microbial communities from Guaymas Basin, Gulf of California, Mexico - Guay9, Core 4571-4, 0-3 cm | ecosystem: Environmental > Aquatic > Marine > Hydrothermal vents >...
AGGCCGGGCCAGCTGGGAACTTTTTTGACCAATCACAGTTTTCAATTCCTCCTTCAACCTGATAGGCAGAGGTGGCACTTCCCCACAAAAAACCAGCAGGAAACTTTAATTCCTTTGCCATTTTTTCATTATATCACGATTATACCCCGGATTGTAACCTGAAATATATTGCCAATAAGAACCTTAACTTGCAATTTATAGTTTTGGAGGCCGCATTATCTTTTTAGATTTTATCTTTTTAGATTTTATCTTTTTAGATTTTATCTTTTTAGATATTAAACCCAAAACTATCCATTCGTATTAATTCAGCCATGGCTGAATTAAGGCGGAGGTTAGTAATAGTTTAAAAAGTCCAATTTTTGTTTTTGCCTTAAATAAATAACTAAAACGGTCAAGAAAAAATAACAAAAGAAGACAAAAATACCCGGAATTTCAAAAACAAGATTAGCCAAGGAAAAACGAGAGAAAAAATTAATAATGTTCATTACTAAAATCATTAAGGCCTGGGCCGGCAAAGAAATAAACCAGCCCAACTTTTCTGAAAATATTCCCAAAAAAGAAAAAAGAAAACCAGCCACGGTTAAAAAAGGAATAGCGGGCAGAATCAAAATATTGGTTAAAGGAGCTATCAAAGAAAACTGACCAAAATTATAGAGAAGAATCGGCAGGGTAAAAAACTGAGCGGCCAAAGTAGAGGCAAGGTTTAATTTAAAATGGTTAAGAAATTTAGGGCCTTTTTTGAAAAGACGAAAAAACAAAGGACCAAAATAAATAAGCCCAGCGACAGCCAAAAATGAAAGCTGAAAACCAATATCCGATCCTAAAAGCAAGGGATTAATTAAAAGCATCAGAAACAAAGCCCAAACAATTAACCTTTCAGGATTGGCTATCCTGCCAAAATACTGAGCGGTTAAAAAAAGAAGCCCCATTATTCCTGCTCGGACAGCGCAGGGCGGGGCTCCAATCATCAGAATATAAAACGGTATTAAAACAAGAGAAAACCAAAAGGCCTGTTGCCGCCAAAACCCCAAAAACAAAAGAAAATCCAGGAGCAATAAAGAAATAATAGTGATATTAGTGCCGGAAACAGCGGCGATATGGCGAGTTCCGGTAATGTTTAATTTTTCTTTCCACTCCTCAGAAATATTATTTTCTTCACCAAAAAGCAAGGCCTCAAAAAAACCAGATTGGTCTGCGGGCGTAATTCTTTGGCAACTTTCTTTGAGTTTTTCTTTCAAAAAAATGAGAAGTTTTTTAAAAAAACAACCGCGATTCCTTTCTAAAATCTCGACTTCTGGATAAGTCATTAAAAAATAGACGCCCTGTTTCCTCAAATAATCGCGATAATTAAAATCTTCAAAAACTGGCGGCTCTTTCAGCCTTCCTTTAATTTCTAAAATGTCGCCATATTTTATCTTAGGAAAAAGACCGGTCACAACCAAAATATTCAATCCTAACTCGTCAATTTGCGCTTTGAATTTGAGCTTATCACCTCTCGCCTCCGGTTCGTCTATTACTTGCCCTTTTAAAATAACTTTGTTTTCTTTAAATTCTTTAATTTTAATTTTATTAATTTTTTCTTCCGCCTGCTGGTATCGCCAAAAACCAAAAATTAAAAAGAGAAAACAAAAGCCAATAATCGCCAAACGCCTGTTCCGCCGGAAAAAATAAAAAGAAATTGTTGAAATCAAAAAAGCCAGAAAAATAATCCGGTTTAAAGTTAGGACAAACAATTTTTGAGTATTTAAAAGGGACCCTAAACAGGTCCCCAGAATAAAACAAAGACAAAACCAGAAAAGAATTTTGGACTTTGTCACCATAATGAGGTGATGGCAAAATTAAAAAAATAAATTGCTCCCTTTCGGCTCGGAATTATCAAATTGATAGCATAACTATCCTCTTATCTGGCAAACTTCAAAAAACGGAGAAATGGTTTTTTGAACCTCAATTAAATATTTTCGAGGGTAAGGCCTTTTTTTAGCGAATTCTAAACTAACAGTTCCATTGGCTCTAAATTCCTGAAGATAGTACTTTTTGGCGGGGCCAATCCATTTGGCAATTTCTAAAATATCTGATTTATTAATCAAAGTGGGAACAACCGTGGTCCGAAATTCTGAATCTATTTCGCTCTGTTTCAAAATTTTAATGCTTTCTTCAATATTAGCAATTATCTTTTCCTCCCAAAAATTTGACTTAGTGCCTAAAGCCCCTACTTGATTCTTTAAACCAATCACTTTAAGATATTTTTCCTTTGGCGCCTTAATATCTAAGGCAACATAGTCAACCAATTTTTGAGCGATTAATTTTTTTATCATCTCAGGATTAGAACCGTTGGTGTCTAATTTAATTAAATAATTCATTGCCTTAATTTTTTTACAGAAATTAACCAATTCGGGATTAATGGTCGGCTCGCCGCCGCCCAGAACGCAACCTTCCAGAAGGCCTTTTTTCTTCTTCAAAAAAGCAAAAAATTCTTTCTCTGAAATTCGAGGCTGAACTTTTATTTTCTCTGGCAACACCAAGCCCGCATTGTAACACCAAGGGCAACGAAAAGAACAACCAGCACAAAAAACAGTACACGCTATTTTGCCCGGATAGTCGATTAAGGTTAATTTTTGAAGGCCGCCGATAAGCATAGTTGACATTTAAATTTTCTCATTAAGATCCAATTTGAATGTTTTTCTTTCTTTAAACTCCTGCTGTTTACCAATATTGTATTGAGACACAGGTCGGTAATAGCCAACTATTCTCGAGTAAACTTCACAAGGTTGTTTTATGGTGCAACGAGGACAATAAAAATGCTCGCCTGATAAATAACCATGAATAGGGCAAATAGAAAAGGTGGGAGTGAAGGTAATATAAGGCAGATGAAAATTGGTAAAGATTTTTCTGATTAATTTCTTAACGGTCTGAACATCGGAGATCTTTTCTCCCAAGAAAAGATGAAGGACAGTTCCGCCCGTATATTTACATTGAAGCTCGTCTTGAAGTTCCAGGGTTTCAAAAATATCATCAGTATAATTAACCGGTAATTGAGTAGAATTGGTGTAGTAGGGCACCTGTTCTGTGCCGGCTGTAATGATATCCGGATATTGCTCCTTGTCCTTTTGAGCCAAACGATAGGCGGTCGATTCAGCAGGTGTGGCTTCTAAATTGTAGAAATTACCTGTTTCCTTCTGATATTCTACTAATTTTTTTCTCATAAAATCCATCACCCTTAAAGTAAATCTTCTTCCTTTTTCAGAAGCAATATTTTCTCCCATTAAATTCAAAAGGGCTTCGTTCATTCCTACCAAGCCAATGGTTGAAAAATGATTGCCGTAATATTTCCCTCTCATTTTTTTGACGCTTGCCAAATAATGCTTCGAATAAGGATAAAGGCCCTTTTCAATAAAACCCTCAATCGCTTTTCTTTTAATCTCTAAGCTTTCTTTAGCCAAATTCATTATTTTTCCCAATCTTTTGAAGAATTCCTTTTGAGCCTGATCTAAATTGGTTGAATTAATTTTTGAAAGATAACCAATCCGGGGCATATCAATCGTCACCACTCCAATTGAACCGGTTAGTGATCCGCTGCCAAACAAACCGCCGCCGCCCCGATTATAAAGCTCATTCAACTGCAGCCTCAAACGACAACACATTGAACGGATATCTTCTGGCTTCATTTCAGAATTAATATAATTAGCAAAATAATTCGTACCGTACTTAGCCGAGGCCTCAAAAATCAAGTCAAAACCAGGCTCATCCCAAGGAAAATCTTTGGTGATATTTATAGTAGGAATCGGAAAATGGAATGGCCTTCCGTTTTTATCACCCTCCAGCATTACTTCATAAAGGGCTTTGTCAAGAATTTTCATTTCTTCTTGAAATTCGCCATAAACTTCTTTTTGGGGCTTACCGCCTATAATCACTGGTTGTTTAGCAAAAAGGGGAGAAGGCCTAAGATCCAAGGTTAGATTACTGAACGGCGTTTGAAAACCCACTCTGGTAGGAATGGCCATATTAAACAAAAACTCCTGAAGATTTTGTTTTACTTCTTGATAATTTAAATTATCGTATCTAATAAAAGGAGCTAAGAGAGTATCAAAATTAGATAAAGCCACTGCTCCGCTTACTTCACCTTGAAGAGTGTAAAGAAAATTAACAACCTGCATCAAGGCTGTTCTAAAATGTTTAGCCGGCTTAGATTCAATTTTTGTGGGCACCCCGCCAAAACCCCTTAACAACAAATCGTAAAGATCCCAACCAGCGCAATAGGCGCCCAAGGTGTCTAAATTGTGAAGATGGAAATCACCCGATTCAACTGCCTCTCTAATTTCTCTGGGATAAATTTTGTTTAGCCAATATCTTCTTATAATTTTGGAAACAGCATAATGGTTCATTCCTTGAAGAGAATAAGCCATATTGGCATTTTCCCGAACTTCCCAGTCTAATTCTTTAATGTATTGATCGATCATTTCCGCTCCTTTTTCTTCCGCTATTTTTAATTCCCTAATTCTTCGTCTTTGTTCTCGGTATAAAATATAGGCCTTGGCTGTTTCAACAAATCCTTTGAGGATTAAAACCTCTTCGACGATATCTTGAATCTGCTCAACCTGAACAATCCCTTTTTCTTTGAATCTCCGATTAATCAAGCGAACAACTTGATCAGAAAGTTCCTTGGACTTTTTTCCGTCTCCCTGACCGGCAGCAGTAATTGCTTTAAAAATCGCTTTGGTAATTTTCTCCTGGTCAAAGGCAACAATCTCGCCGGTTCTCTTTTGAACCTTGATAATTTTATTCTTGGTCATATTCCATATTACTTCAATAAAAAAACTCCGTCAAACGGAGGAAAAATTTTTAATAGCCATCAAAAAAAGAATCCCCTTAAACTGTTTGTTCTCTCCTTTTCTTCGTAATCTCAAAGCATTATTGGGAAATTAAAACCGGTAGCAATGACGGTTATTTTAATTTCTCCTCTTCTCAACTCCTCGTCTTGAATAGCTCCAAAGATTACTTTTGTTTCTGGGCCCGCATTTTTAGTAACAACTTTGGCGGCCTCGTCCACTTCATAAAGAGAAATATCAGGACCGCCGGAGATATTAAATAAAATTCCCTTGGCTTGAGAAAAAGAGGAAATATCAAGCAAGGGCGAATTCAAAGCTGCTTCAGCCGCTTCTCGAGCCCTATTTTCTCCTCGGGCTCTGCCAATACCGAAAAAGGCCGTTCCCGAATCCTTTAGAATTGATCTAACATCGGCTAAATCAACATTAACAATTCCCGGCAAAGTAACCAAATCAGAAATTCCTTTGACTGCCTGATGGAGAATTTCGTCGCAAATCCAGAAACTTTTAGAAAGTGGCGTCTTGGGGCTCAAAAATTTAAGCAGATTATCATTGGGAATAACAATCAAACTGTCCACCCCGGCCTTGATTCGCTCCAGTCCCTTTCTGGCAATCTCAACCCTTGCTCTCCCTTCAAAAGCAAAAGGAGTAGTTACCACGCCGATGGTTAAAATACCTGACTCTTTAGCCATTTTAGCCACCACTGGTGCCGCCCCGGTGCCGGTTCCTCCGCCCAAACCTGTAGCCACAAAAACGATCTCTGTTTCTTTAAGAATCTCAGCGATTTCTTCTTTTTGCTCTAAGGCGGCCTGCTCGCCTAACTCGGGATTCATTCCTGTTCCCAGTCCCTGAGTAAGTTTCCGCCCGATTCTTAATTTAAAACCCGCTTTTTTCTTTTTGAGATCCTGGGCATCAGTGTTTATTGCTATTAAATCCACCCCAAAAAGACCTGAATTAATCATCCTGGCAATAACATTGCCTCCTGAACCGCCTACCCCTATCACTTTTATTTTTATTTTCGACATCAAAATTAAGGAACAAAATTTTTTAAAATTTTCTTTAATTTCTGAACAAAATCCCAACCTGAACCTTGTTCTTCATCTATAAGTTCCTTGCCCCGAAGAACCAAACCGCAAACAGTGGCTAATTGGGGATTTTCAATTTTTGGGAAAAAACCACTGATTCTGCCAATTTTACAAGGCAAACCCAAACTTTTTTTAGCAAACTCTTTAATCTTGGGAATCTTAGCCCCGCCGCCGCACAAAACCGCTCCCCCAGGCAATTTAGGCAAAGCAATCTTTTTTAATTCTTTCTGAACCTGCTCAAAAATTTCAGAAACCCGAGCATCAATAATTTTTGCTAAAGCCTTTTGGGAAAAAATTAAACCCTCGCCTGAAGCCCCTTCTTTAACTTTAATTTTTTTGCTGCTTTTTAAAAAACAACCGCCATACTGAAGTTTTATTCTCTCGGCTGTTTCCACGTCGGTTTTAAGACCAATAGCAATATCATTGGTAATATGAGCAGAACCAATCGGGATTACCCCAAGATAAACAAGAGCGCCCTCTTGAAAAACAGAGAAACTAGTTGTTCCCGCCCCGATGTCTAAAAGCAAAACCCCCAGCTCTTTTTCTTGGGCCGACAAAACAGCGCGGGCGCTTGCCAAAGGATTGCAAACAATATCGGCTATTTGATAATCAGCCTCCAAAACCGCTTTTTCCAAGTTTTTAAGATAAGGGGAAAAGCAAGCCAAGACTAAAATTTCAGCCTCCAACCTTACTCCTTTCATTCCCAGGGCTTCTTTTATTCCTTTTTCACCGTCAACGATAAATTCTTTGGGAAAAATCTCCAAAATTTCCCGATTGGGGGGCAGAGAAAATGTTTGGGCTGCCCGAAGAACCCTTTCAATATCTTCTTTGGAAATCCTCTCGTCGGCCCTGGAAACCGCCACTGTCCCATGAGAAAAAGTTGAAAAAATATGAGCCCCGCCTATATTGACCACAACCTCTTTAAATTTTTGACCCGTTTCATTCTCTGCTTTCTCCAAAAGAGAGGAAATTTTCTCAGAAACCTTCTCTACATTAACAATTACTCCTCTTCTGACGCCAAAGGAAACATCATTAACTTGAGATAAAATTTCAAAATTGGTGCTTTCTGGTTTGGGCATTGCTGCCAGGACTTTAATCGAGGCGCTACCGATATCTAAACCAACAATAAGATGACTTTTGGCCATAAGATAAGAAGTTTAAGATAATCCGATTTTCTTTAAATAATAATTTTGTTTTGCCTCCATTTTTTTCGCCTCATCGCCCCCTCTTTCATGTTTGTACCCCAACAAATGAAGAAGGCCGTGAATTAAACAAGTGGCTAATTCTTTTTCAAAAGAAGTGGAAAATCTCTTGGCATTTTTCTTCACTTTTCGAAGACAAATTACTATTTCTCCCAATCCTTTTATCTTCTGAAAAGGCCCCGCCTTGAATTTCTCAAAAACAATCTCTGATTCGGGAAAAGCCAAAACATCGGTCACCCGATTCTTCCGTCTGTACCTTCTGTTCAGATTTCTCATTCTTCTCGGCCCCAAAAAAGCAATCGATAATTCAACTTCCGTTCCGATTTTCTCTCCCTCTAAAACAGCAATCACTATTTTCCGCAAAAACTCCTCGTCAACTTCATTGGTAGTCAGATTATTAATTTCAATCATAATTTAGGTAACTTTTCCAGATGTTAAACAGCCCGACTCATTTTAATTTTAAACCAACCCAAATTCTCTAATTTAGCGCTAATCCTCTTTAGGCAACAGGATTTCTTTTACTATTTTGCTCACTACGCCGCCCTCAGCCCTTCCTTTTAATTTCGGCATCAACTGACTCATCACCCGTCCTATGTCTCTCGGTTCTTTGGCTCCGACCGCTTCAATGACCTCAATCGCTTTTTTCCTGATTTCTTCTTCAGAAAACTGCTCAGGAAGATATTTTTTTAGAATCTCGATTTCTCTTTGTTCTTTCTCGGCCAAATCCTCTCTGTTTCCCCTTTTAAATTCCTCAATCGCCTCTTTTCTTTTCTTAACTCCGGAAAAAATCACTTCAATTATTTCTTCGTCTGTCAACTCACTTTCCTCATCTAATAATTTTCCTGTCAGCTCTGGCTTTTCCCTTGAAAGCCGATATCTTTTTTCTTTTTCTTCATTCAAAATAGAAGCCAAAACCATTCTCAAGGCCGAAATTTTCCCTTCTTTCTTTTCTTTCATAGCCTCTCTTAAATCCTGTTTTAGCTTTTCTTTTAGCATATTTCTTAAACTTAGAATCTATTAATATTCTTTCTTTTCCAACTCCTTCTTGATTGCCTCTCTTCTCAAAGCCTGCAATTTCTTTTTTGTCTTGCTTAAAGGTCTTTGGTAAAAGCGCGAAGCCCGGGCTTTTCTTAAAATCCCGCTTCGGCGAATCCTTCTACAAAACCTTCTCACCAAACTTCGAGGATTTTCTTTTTCTTGACGTTTTACTTCTAAACTCATATTTTTACGAAATTACAAGTTTTTTACTAATAGATGATTTATTCCTGCTTAAAATTGTCAATTCGTCAATTCATAATTTCACAGGACAATCATCATCTCATTTTAACTTCTTTTTCATTATTTCTACCACCTTTTCTAACTTAATGCTTTTTTGACTCCCTTTCTCCATATCTCTTAAAATCACCTTTCCTTCAAAAACTTCTTTCTGGCCCAAAACCAAAGCGTACTTGACCCCTAACCGATTGGCTCTGGCCAACTGAATCCGCAAACTATCTTTAGAAAAAGCCTCGGCCACCGGCACCCCGGCTTTTCTAAATTCCTCAAGAAGAACCAATGCCTTTCTTTTAGCAATCGGGCCCAACTGAGCCAGAAATAATTGAGGTTTTTTTCCGGCTTTTAATCTAAATTCATTTTCCTTCATCAAAGCAACAATTCTTTCTACTCCAGCCGCGGCCCCGCAAGCCGGCGTTTCCTTTCCTCCTAAGATCTTGGCTAAACCATCGTATCTCCCTCCCCCAACTAAAGCGATTTGGCCAGAACTCGGCTCTTCGGAGGATCTGCCTAAAAAAATCTCGAAAACTGTTTTAGTGTAATAATCCAAGCCCCTCACCAGATAAGGATTTAAGCGATAAGGAATTTCTAAAACATCTAAAAATTCCAAAACTTCTTTAAAATGATTCCGGCATTCCTTGCAAAGATAATCTATAATTTGCGGGCCCTGAGCAACTACCCGCTGACATTTTTCAATTTTACAATCAAGAACCCTCAAAGGATTCTGTTTAAGCCGGCGTCGGCAATCAGCGCAAAGACCAGCCTGATTAGATCTCAGGTATCTGCTCAGAACTTTTTTATAACTAGTTCGACATTTGCTATCGCCAATGCTGTTAATCTGTAAAAACAAGTTCTTGAGCTTTAATTCTTTGAGGATATTCAAAAAAATTTGAACTGTTTGGGCGTCAACCACTGGTTTTTGTTCTCCTAAAATTTCAAAGCCAAACTGCCAAAATTGTCTATATCTGCCTGCTTGGGGCTTTTCGTGTCGAAAACAAGGACCAAAATACCATAGCTTAACTGGCTTGGACAAGGATTCCATTCCCTTTTCAATAAAAGCTCTTACCACCGGGGCCGTATATTCGGGTCTTAAAGCCAGAACATCGCCTCCTTTTGTTTTTAAAACGTACATTTGTTTTTCAACAATATCAGTGCCCATTCCTACTCCTCTGGAAAAAAGTTCGGCCTGTTCCAAAATCGGGGTTTCAATTCTGCCGAAACCATAGAATTGGGCTATTTTATGGCAGACATCAAAAACCTTTTGAAAATATCTTTGGTCCCTGGGAAGAATATCGTGCATTCCTTTCGGGCTCTGATATTTTATTTTTCTCGGCCTGCCTACCTGGGCCATATCAATAACTAACGATTAGTTTAATAATAAGCGGGGACTTCAATTTTTCGAAAAGTGGTAAAAGGAAAAGCCCGGAAAAATACTCGGCCAATAATATTTTCTCGGGGGACCGGCCCAAAAATCCTTGAATCCGAAGAAAACTGACGGTTGTCACCCAGAACAAAATATTCTCCTTCTTTTAAAGTTAGCCTCAAACTCCCGGCGGTAAAGGTGGAATGAGAAAGATAGTCGGACTCGTCCAAAAGTTGAAAATGATTATCTCCTTGAGAAATCATAACCTCCCCATCTTTAATTTGAATTGTTTCTCCGGGCAAACCAACAATTCTTTTGATATAGCGAACCGATGACTGGTTTGGCGGTCGAAAAACAATGACCTCACCTCTTTGGGGCGGCCTGAATCTAAAAGAAATTTCATCAATCAATAAATAATCTCCATTTTCAAAATTAGGCAGCATTGATTCGCCTTTAACAATAAACGGCTGAAACAAAAAATAGCGAATGGGAATAACAATCGCCACCGCAATGACTACAATTTTCAAAACTTCAAATAAAAACGAAAAAAATTCTTTCATTGTCGTTTTATTTTTTTATTATACTCGACCCCCGTAAAATTGCAAATTCATCCCGTCTTATCCTGTTATTAATATAATCAAAAAGCCCTGC
>Ga0164318_10007771_pt1 | contig 10395 bp, 6 predicted proteins | sample GuaBasSedimGuay9_FD_113734 | JGI IMG/M metagenome (GOLD analysis project Ga0164318, IMG submission 113734) | Subseafloor sediment microbial communities from Guaymas Basin, Gulf of California, Mexico - Guay9, Core 4571-4, 0-3 cm | ecosystem: Environmental > Aquatic > Marine > Hydrothermal vents >...
AAATGTTTTTTCAGGCTTGCCAAACAAGCAGAAAAGATTGATGCGCGGACCATGACCTCATGGAATAACCTCGCCGACACCATCAATTACCTGGAGCCTGAAGGGCTGACCTATGAAAAATTGCTCAAAGCGATTGAACATGCCGCGGATGTAAACCCATCCGACAAAAATACCCTGATTCGGAAGTTGAAAGATGCCAGCGGGCTTTCAGGCGAAAAATTGATGGACAGGGCACTGGACATATGTGACGGGTACACGAAGCTTTCCTTCCGGGACTTTGTATTCGACATGGAGACAGAACTCACGGCCCCGCTTTTCAAGCAACCCAGGATGTTGAGGTATGTTGAAACACTGCAGGATCACCTCAAAAAAAGCCGGATTGTCGGAAAAACATCGTCCGCGGTGGACGCCCTCAAAAAGGCATCCTATGAGCTGATGTATGTCGCGCCTCCCTCGGATGCCACAAAGGCTGAAAAAGCGGCTTTCGCCGAACGAAACAGGAAAAACTTCGCCGTACCTGACACAGTGGAAGCGGTCGGGCAGGTTTTTACCCAGCTGGAAGGGATGAAAAAGAAGGACTCCCTGTTTCACCTGGTGACCAAAGACTATCGCGACGCGAACATCTGGGTTCAGCTCAGAAGCGGAGACAATATGGATATGGAGTCCGTTATCCGCGACGTAAAGCATTTTATGGAGTTGAATCCCCCTCCTGTAAAGCTGAATATGGGCTGGGCGGGTCTGACCTATCTCAATGTGGCGTGGCAAAACAAAATGGTCAAAGGGATGCTTTCCGCCCTGTTGGGCAGTTTTGCCGTTGTGCTGGTCATGATGATGATTCTGTTCCGCTCTCCGGTTTACGGGATTCTTTCCATGATCCCCCTGAGTGTCACCATTGCGTTCATATACGGCCTGATCGGGCTGGTGGGCAAAGACTATGACATGCCGGTTGCCGTACTGTCTTCGCTCACCCTCGGGCTGAGCGTGGATTTTGCCATCCACTTCCTGGAAAGAGCCAGAGAGCTTCAGAAGACATTCGGGAGCTGGCGGGAAGCGTCCGCCCAGATGTTCAAGGAACCGGCCATGGCGATCAGCAGAAATGCCATTACCATTTCCATTGGGTTTATCCCCCTTCTGCTGGCACCGCTCGTGCCGTACAAAACTGTTGGGTTTTTCCTTGCAACCATCATGGCCGTGTCATGGGCAGCGACCCTGTTTATTTTGCCTGCTCTGGTTGCCATGCTCAGGAAAAGGCTGTTTCCTGACGAAAATTGACACCTAAAACCTTCATAAACTGTTTTCAAAAAAGGAAGTTGTATTTCTAATATCAGTGAATTATGTGATGATGGGCTTGCATGTCACGCATCAATTCGAATCCGGCCGTAAAGGCGGCTATTTCTGAAAACGGTTTACCCTGCGGGAACACCGATTTTATCCCGCCTGGAGGCGGGACGGCGTCGGCAAGGACCTGACGTATCGTCGTACATCCGCGCCCTTGCCGCCTTGCACCTACCTGCTGCAGGCAGATCTTCGGCAAACACGATGCTTGCAGGATTTAGGTGGTGCCCATCCATAAATGGCCCTTTTGCCCGATATCCGTGTTGTGCGAAAAAAATAATTCTCGGAATATCAACGATATGCCTGACTGTCCCGTCCGGACGGCAGACAGACAACGCACAGGCAGGCACCGAGTGGGTGCAAAAGTGGTCGTTTTTCACAGGTCTCAAAAGCCCCCCGGTTCAGACCTCGGGTTGGGGAGGGACCGCCCGCCCTGTACACGGGCAGTGGATTTACCGGGATTCGGAAAGGGAAAAGGGATTGGATATGGGAAAATTCTTGTCTGTCTTTTCGTGTTTTGCTGTATTGCTGGTTTCTCCGATCGCGCTGGCCGAAGAGATGACCGCGGATGAAATCGTTGTCAAGGCCGATGACGCCGCCTATTATGCCGGAACGGATGGCCGCTCCGATGTTAAAATGATAATTACCGATGCCGGTGGGGGCACACGTATCCGCGAATTTACCGTGCTCCGGATGAACACCAAGGGCCGGGACCAAAAATTCTATGTGTATTTCAATGCCCCACCGGATGTACGCAAAATGGCATATCTGGTGTGGAAGCACCCCGGCAAAAATGACGATCGATGGCTTTGGCTCCCGGCCCTGAATCTGGTCAAACGCATTGCGCCCGGAGACAAACGCACGAGTTTTGTCGGATCGGACTTCCTCTATGAGGATGTCTCCGGCCGGGGAATCGACGAAGACACTCACGAACTTGTCAGGACTACGGATACCCGGTATGTAATAAAAAATGTCCCCAAGGAACCCGATACGGTAGAATTCTCCTATTATCTGGTGTGGATAGATAAAGGATCGTTTCTCCCCCGAAAAGCAGAATATTATGACAAAAACGGCAAACTCTACCGCAGGGTTGAAGGATTGCGGGTCGAGAACATTCAGGGGTATCCAACTGTAGTCGAATCCGTAGCCAGCGATTTGACAGGCGGGAGCAGTACCAGAAATATTTTCAGCAACATCCGGTACAACATCGGTCTGAAGGAAAGAATCTTCACCGAGCGTTTTCTGCGCCGGCCCCCGCGGGACGTAAGAAGATAACATGCGGAGATACTTGTTGTGATGCATTTCAGAACGGTCCTGCCCGTCCTCGTCGGCATCCTGCTGAATATTTTCCCGGCAAACGCCCTGGCCTGGAAGGATTCGGTTCCGGACGGTCTTGGAATCGACCTGCACGGTTTTGTTGATGTCCGTGCCGGTACCCGCACCCAGGACGACCCTGATCAGGGCAACACCAGCCTTGCCGAGGCCCGTTTGCAGACGGATATCACAAAGATGACCGATTCTCTAACATTTGAGGTTCGTACGGATTTTCTGTACGATTACGTAGCGGATCATACCGACCTGGATTTGAAAGAAGGGACCGGTGAAATCGATTTGAGAGAGGCCAATGTTCTGTTTTCCCCATTTGAATTCATGGACGTCAAAGCAGGCAGGCAGATCCTGACCTGGGGAACCGGGGACATGCTTTTCATCAATGATCTGTTTCCAAAAGACTGGCAGTCCTTTTTTATCGGACGCGATGAAGAATATCTCAAAGCACCTTCAGACGCTGTTTTCATCAGTCTTTTCCCTGAATTTGCAACGGTTGACATTGCCTATACACCCCGGTTCGATGCGGATCGATATATTCGGGGCGAGCGTGTATCCTTCTGGAATCCGGCACTGGGCACGAGAAGCGGCGCTGATGACATAATTGATGTCAACCGTCCGAACCGATGGTTTCACGATGATGAACTGGCCGTGCGGCTTTACCGCAATGTCGGCGACTATGAAATCGCCTTCTACGCCTATAACGGATTCTGGAAAAGTCCCGGCGGTCTGGACCCATTTTCAGGCAGATTTTTGTTCCCGGCGCTGCGGTCCTATGGTGCCAGTATCCAGGGCCCACTGGGAAGTGGTATCTACAGTTTTGAAGCGGGACATTATGTTTCACGCAGGGACAAAGATGGAGATAATCCGTTTATTAACAACAGTGAAATAAGGCTGCTGACAGGATACGAAAAAGAGGTTGCCAAAGATTTCACGGCAAGGGTGCAGTATTATCTTGAGTATATGGCTGAATACAATAATTACAAGAAGGCGTTGCCTGCGGGCCAAAAGGCCCGTGACAGGGATCGGCACGTGTTGACGCTTCGTCTGACAAAACTGCTTTTCAGCCAGAACATGACCCTGTCCTTTTTCTGTTATTATTCCCCGTCTGATGAAGACGCCTATCTGAGACCCATGATAAAATACAAGCTCACAGACGCCTGGCTTGTAATGGCCGGAGGCAACATATTCACCGGAATTAAAGATTATACATTTTTCGGCCAGTTTGAAAAAAACTCAAATGTGTACGGGGTTGTCCGCTACAGCTTTTGATCTTACGCGGAAACGGAAAGATCGGTTCAAAGAGACCGTTCCGGATCATGTGCAGTCGGAGGGGGGAAACCCGACAGATACTTAGCCGGTAACATCTCAAAATTCTACAAACAGGATGTTTGAGTCCGTCCGTGAGCATGCGCCCGGAGGAGACTTCAGACGACCAATTTCGGATAGAGACCTTTAAAAAATGACCGATTTTGTGCCAAATCAAGTTGAAGATCTCCCGCTGACAAGCGGGAGAGAAGACGAATCACGCCATGGTGTGAATAACCGCAGGAATATATTGAATATTTCGAGGATCATAATTTGAGCCTGACCTGTCTGCGTGCCTGCCTGTCCCGTTTGGACGGCAGACAGGCAACGCATAGGCAGGCGCCGAGTTGGTGCAAAAGTGGTCGCTTTTCAAAGGTCTCGGATAGCCACCAGTTGTGAGGTATTGTATGTACAAGGCACGCGTCCTTTTCCTGTGTGTTGGAAATTCCGCTAAAAGCCAGATGGCGGAAGGATTTGCAAAAACCATGGCGCCTCCTGATGTCGGCGTCTTCAGCGCCGGGAAAAATCCGGTACAGACCGTTCATCCCCTGGCTGTGGAGGCCATGAAGAACTTTGGCATTGATATTTCCGGACAACGGCCCAAATCGATTGAGGAGGTCTCGGAACACGAATTCACTCTGACGGTCACATTATGCCCGGAATCCGAATTAAGCTGTCCGCTGCTCGCCGGATCACCCGTAAACGTTCACTGGGCCCTGGAGGATCCCGAGGCCGCAACCGGTCCTGAGGAGGAACTTCGGGAGCGCTTTGTGAAGACAGCCCAAAAAATCAAGGGCCTTGTCTCCGACCTGTTCCACATGGGATATTTCAAGGCCTTTGTTCAGCAGAAAACCAATTTGGGCAACATTATCAATTCCCTTTCCGAGGGGATCCTCTCTCACGGGCCTGACAGGAAGATCACTTTCTTCAACGAAGGTGCGGAAAGGATTACAGGTTTTTCCGCCACCGAGGTTATGGGGAGGGACTGCCACGAAATATTCGGATCACCGTTCTGTGGTCCAAATTGTTCATTCTGTGACGATTATGATATCCGGAACGTCACGAAGCGGCAGTACCCGACCGTTTTCTACAACGCCCACGGAGTGAGAAAAGATTTTAAGGTTTCGGTCATTCCCCTGGTTGACAGCGTGGGAAATATTTACGGCATTGTGGCCTCTTTTACCGACCGGTCCGAACTGAAAAAACTCAAGGAAAATCTAAAAGAGAAACGAAGTTTCAGGAATATCATCGGGCAGGATCCACGAATGATCGACGTTTTCGAACAGATCCGGAATATCGCCCCACATGATTATCCGGTGCATATCTCTGGTGAAACCGGCACAGGAAAAGAACTTGTCGCCCAGGCAATTCATTATGAAAGCCCCAGAAGCGGGGCCCCGTTTGTGCCGGTAAACTGCGGGGCACTTCCTGAAAGTATTATTGAAAGCGAACTTTTCGGGCATGTAAAGGGCGCTTTTACAGGCGCAACAAGAGACAAGAAAGGGCGGTTCGAGCTGGCCGAAGGGGGCACTATCTTTTTGGATGAAATCGGGGATCTGCCCATGTCAACCCAGTCAAAACTCCTCAGAGTGTTACAGGAAGGGAAATTTGAAAGGGTCGGGGCTGAAAAAACCACTTCAGTGAATGTCCGCCTCATCAGCGCAACCAACAAGGACCTCAAACACGAAGTCGATAAAGGTCGGTTTCGAAAAGATCTGTTTTATCGTCTGAATGTGATTCCTCTGTCTCTCCCTCCTCTCCGCAAAAGGAAAAACGACATCCCGCTTCTTGTTGAGCATTTCCTGGAACAGGCGGCGGAAAAAAGCCGGAGCACTCCGTACCGGATTTCAGATGAGACTTTGTCGGTTCTGATGGATTATGCGTGGCCGGGTAATGTGCGGGAACTGCAAAACGTTATTCAATTCGCCATTGTAAAAAGCCGTGGCGGTCCGATTACCCGGGATCACCTGCCCCTGGAGCTTCGGCAGGCCATGGAAAACATCTCCAGACCCGGTCCTGCAAAGAAATTGAGGACGGAGCCCGTAAGGGACGCGCTTATCAAATTTGCCGGCAACAAAACAGCCGCAGCAAAATTTCTGGGTGTCGGTCGGGCAACGCTTTACCGGTTTCTGGAAAATCACCCGGAAGCGCTTGACGCAAGGAATCGATAGGCTCACGGGAAAACAGACGGGCTATCCGGTGCCCGGTAATTACCGGTCCGTATTGATGGCGGAAAAAGGCAGAAAAACGACCTTGTTTTGCAGACCGATATGGATGGCCAGTCTCAGTTTGGCTGCGGAAAGGGCTTCATCCGTGCCCTTTCCCGGGAAAAACAAAAACCCGTGTGCCAGTTCGCCGGGATGAATCGCAGAATTTTTCAGGCTGCGTTGTGCAAGATCTTTCCGAATCTTTTCTCCGGTGGACAGGTAGGCACGGCTTCCCCCCGAAAGCATCCCTGCGGCCGCCCCGACTGCCGCACCCGCTGCAGCCTTGTGCGCCACATCATGACCGGATACAATCCCGACAGCCAGCCCGACGAGCGCGCCTGCGGCTCCGAGCAACGCTGCGGGCTTGCCCGCTCCTTTGACGGCTTCTCCCATATCGACATGTCCCTGAATCCGGTTGTAGGCCTCTTCGGATGAAAGAAGCGGCCATGCCTGGCCCTGCCGGTCAATGAGAAATGTCTGGGAAGGATCGATGCGGACTTCTTCTTTACTCTTGTTGTCAATAACCACCTGAACCGGAAGAAGACCCGCCCCCCGGATATCAAACCCGAAGTGTTTTTCCGCTACTCCGGAGTTGAGGTAGACTTCTCCCGTCATCGCCACGCCATCAATTGTGATATGGTCCGGCTGGGCTTCCGGAAACGGGATCGGGGCGACATTATGTCCGTATGACGCACAACCGGATACAAAAAGCATGCAGAGAAAAACACGGATTTTTGACCCGGACTTCAGCACGGATTTTTTTTTCATACAAAGAAGATTCATTGGCAGACCCCTGTTCTGATCTCCTGCACGACCCGCCCGGGCACTTTTTGCGGGCAGGTGGAGATTCGGCTTTGCCGCGCACGCCCCGGCGGTTCCATGGGCTGATATTAAGTTGAGCCGGCATTGATGTCAAGCTCTCACGGCATACAGGCTGGCTGTTTTTCCGGACGCCCCTGAGATCCCGGCCCGGCGGAATCCGACCGCCACACCCCTGCGCTGTCCACGGGTCTTGAAAAACCCGATTGATGCATTATCTTTTCATGAACGGAGGCTGCCTGGGCAACGCAGGCTGTTTCCGGGTATCATGTGCGAAACAGCAGCGAAGGGACGTACTTCATGCGTGTGGCAATGCTTTCACCTGTGGCCTGGAGAACCCCACCCCGGCATTACGGGCCTTGGGAACGGGTGGTATCACTGTTAACAGAAGGCCTGGTCAAAAAGGGAATAAATGTCACGCTCTTCGCGACAGGGGATTCCATTACCCGGGCCAGGCTGCATCATGTGTGTCCTTCCGGGTATGAAGAAGACCCGGATATGGATCCGAAGGTCTGGGAATGCCTGCATATTTCCGAGGTGTTCGAGCATGCCGATGAATATGATCTCATCCATAATCATTATGATTTTCTGCCCCTCACCTATAGCCGGTTGATCTCCGTTCCCCTGGTTACTACAATTCACGGGTTTTCCTCCCCGAAGATATTGCCCGTTTACCGGAAATATGACACTTCCTCCTATTATGTCTCAATTAGCCATGCAGACCGGGCCCCCGATCTCGACTATATCGCCACGGTCTATCACGGAATCGATATTGAAAACTTTCGATTCAATGACAACCCCCAGGATTACCTCCTTTTTTTCGGGCGCATTCATCCGGATAAAGGCGCTGCCGAGGCGATCCGTATTGCCAGGGACAGCGGCAGGAGATTGATCCTCGCCGGGATTATCCAGGATCATGAATATTATGAAAAGCAGGTCCGCCCTTATCTGGATAACAGGGATATCAAATATATCGGCAGTGTGGGACCGCATGAACGGGACGAGGTCCTGGGTAATGCAACGGCCCTGCTTCATCCCATTCATTTCGCCGAACCGTTCGGGTTGTCGGTTGTGGAATCCATGGCATGCGGTACGCCCGTGATTGCGTATAACAGGGGAAGCATGCCGGAACTGATCACGGACGGGAAAGACGGTTTCCTGGTTTCGGACTTCGGCCAGGCAGTCGCTGCCGTGGGCAGAATTGACCGGATCGACCGGAAATCCTGCCGACAGACCGTGGCGGACCGATTTACCGACGAAATCATGGTAAACAATTACATCCAGGTATACGAAAGAATTCTCCGGGAGACAAAATCCAATGCCGGTCGTCAGCCGCTATAACAAAAATCCCGTACTCACAAGGGAAGACATCCCCTACCCGGTAGCTACTGTACACAACGCTGGGGTTGTGAAACACAAAGGCCGCTATGTGATGCTCTTCCGTTCTCATCTTCACAATGGACGGTCGATTATCGGCATTGCCGAAAGCGATGATGGTTTTCATTTCCGGGTGGGTGAAAAACCGTTTCTCATTCCTTCGGGTCAAGGGTCCTACGCGGAATACGAGGAATTCGGGGTGGAGGACCTTCGCATCTGCTCAATGCCGGAAGAGGGCTACCTGCTCACTTACAGCGGGTATTCCAGGCACGGGGTCCGGGTCATGCTGGCGCGGACGTATGATTTCCGGGAGGTGGAGAGAATGGGCCCCATCAGCCAGGCGGATATGCGGAACATTGTAATCTTCCCTCAGAAATTTGATGGCCGGTATGTTCGCCTCGACCGCCCCCATTCACGGATCTCACCGTGGTCTATCTGGATTTCCTATTCCAAAGACCTGATTCACTCGGGCGAATTCAGGGTCATGATTAAACCTATGCCGTATCACTGGGATGAGATGAAAGTCGGTCCCGGGGCCACGCCCATAAGAGCCGAACAGGGCTGGCTCCACATCTACCACGGCGTATTCTCCACAATGGACGGCTCGATATATCGTCTGGGCGTGGCCCTGCACGACCTTCAGGACCCGTCGAAACTCCTGGGTGTCTGTGATGACTGGATTCTGCAGCCTGAAGATCCATGGGAAATCACCGGATACGTCCATAATGTCGTCTTTACCTGTGGTGCGGTACCGGAAGAGGACGGCACGGTCAAAATATACTGGGGCGGAGCAGATACGGTGATGTGTGTGGGAACAGCAAGGATTGATGCTCTGGAAAAAATGTGCCTGGATCATCCGCGACCCCCCTGTGGTTGACCTCCCTGACCGGACTTGGCACGGCGTTTTTTCAGCGTGTTATGAGATCATTTACCGGACAAAGTTTACTGAAGAAGATCGAGAGGGTGTAACAATGTCTCAACTGGATCAGAGGATAAAATCCATTGCCGTAATCGGCAATCATGTCCCCCGAAAATGCGGGATCGCCACATTCACCACGCATCTCTGCGATGCCCTGGAGCAGGAAATCCCGGATTCGGCGAACGTGATTGTCGTCGCATTAAATGATGTAAAAGAAGGCTATGGTTATCCGGATCGTGTGAAGTTCGAAATACGCGACAAGGTACAAACCGATTATCTGCGGGCGGCTGAATTTCTGAACGTCAGTAAGGTGGATGTGGCCATCCTGCAGCATGAATACGGCATATTCGGCGGGCAGTGTGGTGCCCATGTCTTTCACCTCATCAAGAACCTGAGAATGCCGGTTCTCACCACCCTGCATACCGTCCCTTCCAATCCGCAGGGGGATCAGAAAGCCGTCCTTTTTGAGTTGGGAGAAATCTCTGAAAAAATCATTGTTATGTCCCGCAAGGCGAGGGAAATGCTCACGGATATCTACCATGTTGGGGAAACAAAAATAGCGGTCGTCCCTCACGGCATTCCGGATGTGCCTTTTCTGGATCCCTGTTTTTTCAAGGACCAGTTCGGCCTGGAAGACCGGCAGGTCATTCTGACCTTCGGTCTGCTGGGTCCCGGCAAAGGGATCGAAACCATGATTGAAAGTATGCCCGCCATTGTCCGCAGGCACCCGAATGTGGTGTATGTCATCCTCGGTGCAACGCATCCGCATGTGCTCAAAGCGGCGGGAGAAGAATATCGTTATTCGCTCCAGCAGAAGGTGCAACGCCTGAACCTGGAAAAACATGTGCTGTTTTTCAACCAGTTTCTTGATATCCAGTCTCTGATCCGCTTCCTCACAACAGCGGATGTCTATGTCTGTCCTTACCCTTCGAAAGATCAGGTCGTATCCGGCACCCTGAGCTATGCCATGGGGGTCGGCAAAGCAGTCGTGTCCACACCCTTCTGGCATGCGGAAGAAGCGCTTGCCGACGGCCGCGGAATCCTGGTTCCGTTTGAAGATCCCGATGCCATGGCAAAGGGAATCATTGAACTGCTTTCCTCGGA
>Ga0164318_10007772_pt1 | contig 10395 bp, 11 predicted proteins | sample GuaBasSedimGuay9_FD_113734 | JGI IMG/M metagenome (GOLD analysis project Ga0164318, IMG submission 113734) | Subseafloor sediment microbial communities from Guaymas Basin, Gulf of California, Mexico - Guay9, Core 4571-4, 0-3 cm | ecosystem: Environmental > Aquatic > Marine > Hydrothermal vents...
AAAAAAATTATTTTTTATCCCCCTTTTTGTTTTCAAACTCTTTAATAATCTCGTCAAGGCTTTTGCCAAGATTTTTAATCGATGCTTTGGCATCTTTTACCAACTCATTATTAGGATATTTAGTTATAAAAAGATTATAATATTCCTTTGCTTTGTCATATTTTTTGAGTTGGCTGTCGTAAACAAACGCTTGCAAGAAAATACAATATGGGATTTTTTTATATGTAGGGTAATTATTTTGAAGTTTATTAAAATAGAACACAGATTGAGTCCCCATGTGTGTGTTCATGGCTATTTCTCCTGCTTTAAATAAATATTCGGGTGCTAAACTATCGTTAGCAAAATTTTTTACAAAATTTGAATAAGCGTCTAGTAAATCGGTAACAGCCTTCTTGTTAATAGAATTGGTTGATTCATTATAAATTTGTGTTTCCAATTCTTTAATTTTACTTATCTCTGAATTTTTATCAGATTTCTGATTGTTGCAAGAAACAAAACCAATTATTAATAAAGCTGTTAATAGGTTAAAATATTTTTTCATTTTCATAATAATTTGTAATTAATTCGTCAACTCCAAACTTCAAACTTTATTTATTAGGAACAACTCTGTAATTAACTTTTATTTTTCCTTTAGAGATTGCATTAAGTTTTCCTTTTAATAAACGTTTTTTTAATGCAGATAGTCTGTCGGTGAAAAGAATTCCTTGAGTGTGGTCATATTCATGTTGAATAACACGAGCAGCAATTCCATCAAAATATTCATCGTGAAAATTAAAATCTTCATCATAATATTCAATTCTTACTTTTGCTTTTCTTTTTACATCTTCTCTAATTCCGGGAACGCTCAAACAACCTTCGTTAAAATCCCATTCATCACCACTTTCTTCGGTTATTTTTGCATTAATAAAAACTTTTTTAAAATCTTTAAGTGTTTCATCATCTTCGCCCATAGGAGTGGCGTCAATTACAAATATTTTTAAAGAAAGATTTACTTGAGGTCCGGCTAATCCAACACCATCTGATTGATACATTGTCTCAAACATATTATCAATCACTTGTTTTAAATTTTCATAGTTCTCATCAATATCTTTACCTACTTTTCTTAAAACAGGGTTACCGTAAATTGTTACAGGATAAATCATTTTTATTTATTGTTGTTTTGTTCTAAATAAGATTGTAATATAATTGTTGCACTAATTGTATCAATTAATGCTTTATTTTGTCGTTTCTTTTTTTTCAATCCACCGTCAATCATTGTTTGAAAAGCAATTTTTGATGTAAAACGTTCGTCAACCAACTCAACAGGCATATTCGGAAAAGTTTTTTTCAATTTCTTGATAAAAGGATTAATATATTCAACTGATTCCGACGGCTTTCCATTCATTTGCAAAGGATAACCAACAACTATACAATCAACGTTTTCTTTATTCAAATACATTGTTAAGAAGTCGAAAATATCTTTAGCAGGAATAGTATTAAGCCCTGATGCAATAATTTGCAATGGGTCTGTAACTGCAATTCCAACGCGTTTACGTCCATAATCAATTGATAAAATTCTTCCCAAAACAATTAAAATCTTTTTGCAAAGTTATAATAAATATTTTATTTTTTTCTCAAGTAAATTTGAATAGGTACTCCTGTAAAATTAAATTTTGCTCTCAGCTGATTTTCAAGATATCTTTTATAAGGAGCTTTCACATATTGAGGCAAATTGCAAAAGAAAGCAAAAGTTGGTGTATGCGTTGGCAACTGCGTAACGTATTTAATTTTTATGAATTTTCCTTTTTCAGATGGTGGTGGATATTTTTGAATAGCTTCCAGCATTATTTCGTTTAGCTTAGATGTTGTAATTTTTTGTTTTCTATTTTTGTAAACCTGAATTGCCATCTCTAAGGCTTTGTGAATACGTTGTTTTGTTAAAGCAGATACAAAAATAATTGGCAAATCTTGAAAAGGGGCAAATTTTTCCTTAATTGCTTTCGAAAATGTTTCTGTTGAAGCATTGTCTTTTTCAATTAAATCCCATTTATTTACTAAAACAACGACACCTTTTTTATTTTTTTTTATTAATTGAATAATGTTAACATCTTGAGATTCAACTCCACGAGTTGCATCAAGCAACAACAAGCAAACATCGGAGCTTTCAATGGCTCGAATTGAACGAATTACTGAGTAGAATTCGAGATCTTCGTTTACTTTTTGTTTTTTTCTAAGTCCGGCAGTGTCAACAATAACAAAATCATATCCAAATTTATTGTAACGAGTATTTATCGAATCGCGGGTTGTGCCTGCAATTGGAGTTACAATATTTCTTTCTTCATCAATTAAAGAATTTATGAGAGAAGATTTTCCAACATTAGGTCGTCCAACAACTGCAAATCTCGGTAAATCAAGGTCTTCTTCGGTTTCAGTGTTATCAAATGATTTTACCAAATCATCTAATAATTCACCTGTTCCGCTTCCGTTTATCGATGATAGGGTGTAAATGTCTCCTAAACCTAATTTGTAAAAAACATTTGCATCATATTGACGATTTGTATTATCAACTTTGTTTACAACAAGAAGAATTTTTTTGTTGCTTTTTCTGAGAATTTGAGCTATTGATTGATCTAAATCAGTAATACCACTTAATACATCAACAATAAATAAGATTACATTAGATTCTTCAATAGCAAGAAAAACTTGTTTCTTTATTTCTTCTTCAAAAATATCATCAGAATTTGTAATATAGCCACCTGTGTCAATAACAGAAAAATCAACGCCATTCCATTCTGTTTTGCCATATATTCTATCTCGGGTTACTCCACTTACTTGGTCTACAATTGCACTTCTTGCTCCTGTTAATCTGTTAAAGAGGGTAGATTTCCCCACATTTGGTCTTCCAACTATTGCTACTATATTCCCCATTTATTTAAATGCTTTTTTGTGCTGTTAAAAATCATGCAAAGGTATGAAATTCACACAATTAATTTTATTAAATTAAGAAAAGATTTTTATTGAAGATATCCGAAACGTTTTAGCTCATTTGGTTTATTTCGCCAGTCTTTATCTACTTTTACAAATAACTCTAAAAACACTTTTTTTGAAAAGAATTTTTCTATGTCAATTCTTGCTTCTGTTCCAACTTTTTTAATTGCAGCTCCTTTATGTCCGATAATAATTCCTTTTTGCGAATCTCTTGTTACAAATATTATTGCTCTTATTTTTATTATATCGTCTCCATCTTTAAATTCTTCAACTAAAACTTCGGTTGAGTAAGGGACTTCTTTTTTGTAATTTAATAAAATTTTCTCGCGAATTATTTCTGATACAAAAAAACGTTCTGTTTTATCGGTTAACTCATCTTTTGGAAAGTATGGAGGAGATTCCGGCAATAGTTTAATTATTTTTTCAAAAACATAAGATACGTTAAATTTTTTGAGGGCTGATATTAATATTACTTCAGATTTTGGTAGTAATTTTTGCCATTCTTGTGATAATTCGTCAACCTTTTCCTGATTGGCTAGGTCTATTTTATTTATCAACAATAAAACAGGTATTGATGTATTTTGGATTTTTTTTAAGAACTCTTCATTCTTATCAATTTTTTCGTAAACATCAGTAACATAAAGAATAATATCGGCGTCTACTAATGCTGAACCAACAAACCTCATCATGCTTTCTTGAAGCTTATAATTTGGTTTTAATACTCCGGGAGTATCTGAATATACAATTTGAAAATCGTCACCATTAACAATACCCATTATTCTATGTCGTGTTGTTTGTGATTTTGAGGTTATAATAGAGATTTTTTCTCCCACAAAAGCATTCATTAATGTTGATTTACCAACATTTGGATTGCCAATAATATTTACAAAACCTGATTTATGTTCCATTTTATTAAATAAATGTTTGAATAAAAAAAACTTGCTGTTTACTGTTTTGAAAAAACAAACAACAAGTCTTTGAGATGTTTTTGATTAAATTATTTTACAATCATAATATATTGTGGTTGTATGTCTAACATTTCTGTAAGTTCTTCGCCAACTTCTTTCATGTCGTCATCGCCATCTTCAAAAAACCAATTAACCTGAATGTTAACACCATCATTATAAAAATTATTAACTTCAATTAATATGTCTAAAATAAATTTTGCTGAAGATGAATTAAAATAATTAAATTTAAAATTAAAGACAAAAGGTTTGTCTGAGTAATCATATTTTTTTTCTGCTATTTCTGCTCTGAATTGTTCGAGTTTTATTAATATTGGGCCATAAAAAATTCTTACATCTTCGGGTCGAGAACTACCTGAAATTTCAAATAAATTTTTATTTGGATAAAATAGAATTTTAGGTGTTGTTGTCGTTGCCTCAATAAATAAGTCTTCCATAAATATATTTTTTTCTAATATTAAATAATAACTTTCAATGTAAAGTACGAAAATTTATCATTAATTGTTTTAAAATTATACAATAATTTTCCTTTAGTTTTTTTTGCAATTTGCATTATCCCAACTCCGGTGTTGTCTTCTTCAATAATTCTTTTTTCTTTTAATTTTTTGTAATAATTTTTGTTGATTTCTTCATCTGACAAACTATTAACATAATCAATAATATTGGTAAATTCTTCAACTTTTTCGTTAAGTATAGCATTGCTTATTTCAAGAATAAAGTTATCTTCATATTGGCTCAAAATTCCTTCCGGGTAATACTCTTCATTTTCTTTTGGTAAATGCCCATGCTTGTAGATATTCTCTAAAGCTTCAACAAGTATTGAATAAATTCTTTTTTTTACTAATGTGTCAGAAGAAAATGTGTCTAATTCCACTTGAGCATTGTCAAGAATAATACCAATCTTTTCAAAATCTAAAGCTCCTTTATATTTTAGTAACTCTATTTTTTTTAACATAATTCACAACTTGCAAATTAACAAACAAATCAGAAAAAAAAAAGTGTTTTAAATATTTTATTTGTACGACCCCATTTTTAACATAAAAATTTCTTTTTCTGTTAAAAATCGCCATTTCCCTCTTTTAACACCTTTTTTGGTTAATCCGGAGAAATAGACACGATCCAATTTTTTTACATTATAATTTAATTTATTAAAAATTCGCCTTACAATTCTGTTTTTCCCGGAATGAATTTCCACACCTATTTGTTTTTTGTCGTCATCTATATAACTAATTTCATCTACTTTAATAAAACCATCATCTAAGGTTAAACCTTTAGCAATTTTATCCATATCGTTTTTGGTTAACTCTCTGTCAAGAGTAACATGATATATTTTTTTTTTGTTGTATTTAGGGTGAGTAAGCTGTTTTGTTAATTCACCATCATTTGTAAATAATAACACTCCTGTAGTATTTCTATCTAATCTTCCGACAGGATATATTCTTTCTTGACAAGCATTTTTAACAAGGTCGACAACCGTTTTTCGTTCGTGTTTGTCAGACAATGTTGTGATAAAATCTTTTGGTTTGTTTAAAAGCAGATAAACGTTTTTTTCAGATTTTAGAACACTGTTATCATATTTCACAATATCGTTTGGAGAAACTTTTGTACCTACTTCAGTAACAAGTTTCCCATTTACAGTAATTAATCCGTTTTTTATATGCTCATCAGCTTCTCGACGAGAGCATAAACCTGATTTTGCAATATATTTGTTCAATCTCATTTCAAAGGTCGAATCTGAATATTTCCCACTTCTTTTTACTGTTTTTCGTGTTGTTTTAGATTCTTCACGTTTTGAAAAAGATTTTTTCTCGGATTTGTAACCGCGTAGCTTAGAGGGTTTAAATGATTGATCCCGACCTTTCATATTTCTTTAATTTTAATTACAATTTACAAAAAAATATTTTATAAACATAATTTTTTTCATAGCATCAAAATAAAAATTTATTTTAATTTATAATGAAAAATTAAAATTATAAAATAAAGTAGGCAAAATTATCTTAATTTTGCGAAGATTAATCATTTTTATTAAAAAAATTATAGCAAATGACACTTATTAAATCAATTTCAGGCATTAGAGGTACAATTGGAGGGGAAATTGGAATGGGATTAACTCCATTCGATATAATGAAATATAGTGCTGCTTTTGGTATTTGGGTTAAAGAAAATTCAAAAAACAAAAAAGTTAAAATCGTTGTTGGTAGTGATGCTCGCATTTCACACGAAATGGTAAATAATATTGTTACAGGAACGCTTATTTCTATTGGTATTGATGTTATAAATATTGGAATGGCAACAACTCCTACTACTGAACTTGCTGTTACAAAAACAAATGCTGATGCTGGGATTATTTTAACGGCAAGTCATAATCCTAAAAACTGGAACGCTTTAAAATTATTAAATAATGAGGGTGAGTTTTTAACTGATGTTGATGGTAAAAGAGTTTTGAATATTGCTGAAAGTAATGATTTCGATTTTGCTCAAGTAGATGATTTAGGTAAAATTCAAAATGATTTTTCTTTTGACGATTATCATATTAATGAAATATTAGAATTGCCTTTGGTAGATGTTGATATTATAAAGAAAGCTAATTTCAAAATTGCGTTTGATGGAATTAATTCTGTTGGAGGTATTATTATTCCAAAGCTTTTAAAAGCACTTGGTGTTAACGATGTTATTAAAATTAATTGTGAGCCAACAGGCGATTTTGTTCATACACCTGAACCTATTCCCGAAAATTTGACAGAGATTTCTAAAGTGATTCGTGAGAATAATGTTGACCTTGGTTTTGTTGTCGATCCTGATGTTGACCGCTTGGCTATTGTGAATGACGACGGCACAATGTTTGGTGAGGAATATACTCTTGTTGCTGTTGCCGATTATGTTATAGGAAATACAAAAGGAAATACCGTTTCAAATATGTCATCTTCAAGAGCATTAAGAGATATTGCTAAAAAGCATGGAGTGAAATATTCTTCTTCGGCAGTGGGAGAGGTAAATGTTGTTGATGTAATGAAAAAAACAAATGCAATTATTGGAGGCGAAGGAAACGGGGGTGTTATTTATCCTGAGTTACATTCCGGACGTGATGCTCTTGTCGGAATAGCTTTGTTTTTAACTTATCTTGCAAAATCAAAGAAAAAATGTTCTGAGTTGCGTAATTCTTATCCCGGTTATTTCATTTCTAAAAATAAGATACAGCTTAATGAGAATATTAATGTTGATGAGATTTTGAATAAAATTGAGAGTATATACTCAAAGAAGAAGGCTGATATTAATACAATTGATGGTGTAAAAATTGATTTTGAGAAAGAATGGATTCATTTGCGAAAATCAAATACAGAGCCTATAATAAGAATATATTCGGAAAGTGAAACACGTGAGAAAGCTGACTTGCTGGCTCAGGAAATTATTGATGAGATAAATAAAATAATTGAATTAGGCTCTTAATCAATACCTTCTAAGTCAGTCATTCTGAACTTGTTTCAGAATCCGTTTTTATAAACAATTGCTTTTTTTAAGTAGATGCCGAAACAAGTTCGGCATGACTACGATTCGTTTTATCATTAAATATAAGCGGTTAAATTGCCTAAAATAGGTATTGTTTTCTTATTTTTTATGTGCCTAATTCAATAAAATAATTTAGATTACTTAAACCATATTTTTCAGCAAATAAATTTTACGAATCTTTTTCTTCATTATAAAAATACTTAATTTCTGAAGAATTATCTGTGCTATTGATGTTTGGGTTTTCATCATCAAAGTCTTTCGTATTTTTGACATCTACATCATAATTTTTATAATAAATTGCCATAACAATACCCGCAATTGCTCCAAACAAATGAGATTCAAACGATATTGTTTGTTTTAAAGGAAAAATTCCCCAAACCATGCTTCCGTATAAAAAAATTGTTAAAAGCGATATTGCAGCTAGTCTTGTATCTTTTCTAATTATTCCACTAAAAAAAATGAATGAGGTTAAGCCATAAATAATCCCACTTGCTCCAATGTGATATGCTGAACGAGCCGATAGCCACACCCAAATATTTGTTGTTAGGTAAATGAATATGAAAACTTTGTGGGCAACTTTAGGATAAAAATAAAACAATGCAACTCCCAATATAAAAAATGGTATCGAATTTGAGATTAAATGATTAAAACTTGCATGAATAAGAGGTGCGGTTAAAATACCTATTAATCCTTTTACTTTAAGAGGATAGATGCCAAGGAAAGAAAAATCAAGATTCAACTCAACCTCAAAAATTTTAATCAGCCAGATAATTACTAAAAAAAATAACGGGAAAATTATGCTATATTTTAATCTTTTTGAATCGCTTGCCATAAAAAAAATTGAAATTAACAATTTCTTTTCTTAATTCATAGCATTATCAATTATTTGTTCTGTATTGTTATCAAAAAAATACATCTTTTCTATGTTAAATGAAAAATTGACCTCATCACCTTTTTGTAAAGAATTATCGGATTTTAATCTTGAAATAAATTGTTTATTCTGTAATTGAAAATACACATAAATTTCATGCCCGAGTTGTTCAATAAATAAAATTTTTCTTTTTAATATTGCAAAATTTTCATTATCAGTATATTCATTATATTGAATATCTTCAGATCTGATTCCCATAACGATTTTTTTATTGATGTAATTTTTTAATGCACTGTCAGTAGGTAGGTTTACTTTTAAATCTTCACTATCATCAATAAATTTCAGCATATTATTATCAGATATGATTTTCCCATTAATAATATTCATAGGAGGTGTGCCAATAAATCTTGCGACAAATAAGTTGTTGGGATGCGAGTAGAGATTTTTTGGAGTTCCTATTTGTTGAATTTTTCCTTTGTCCATCACAACAATTCTGTCTCCGAGAGTCATTGCCTCAACTTGATCGTGTGTAACATAAACAACAGTAGTTTTTAATCTTTGATATAATTTTGTTATTTCAATGCGCATTTGAACTCTGAGTTTTGCATCGAGGTTACTTAATGGTTCGTCAAATAAAAAAATCTTTGGTTCTCTAACAATTGCCCTACCAATGGCAACTCTTTGTTTTTGTCCACCTGACATTGATTTCGGTTTTTTTTGTAGAAGGTCTTCTATCTCTAATATTTCAGCAGCTTTCATTACCCTTTTATAAATTTCTTTTTTCTTTATTTTCTTAATCTTTAGTCCGAATGCCAAATTCTCATAGGCAGTCATATGAGGATATAGAGCATAATTTTGAAATACAATAGCGATATTACGATCTTTCGGTGGTAGTTTATTCACGCATTCATTATCAATATAAAGTTTCCCTTTACTAATATCTTCAAGCCCGACTAACATACGTAAAGTTGTTGATTTACCACATCCTGACGGACCTACTAAGACAACAAATTCCTTATCTTTAATATTAAGGTTAATATTATCTACTGCTACAGTTTTGTCTGCATATATCTTAGATACATTTTCAAATCTTATTTCTGCCATAATTTAAAAAAAATTAACTAAAGTGTTATTTATAATATATATAAACCAAGATTAAATTTTAAATCTTGATTTTGGGATATGTGTAATTCTTACACAAAGGTCTAATTCTCCCGAAGCAACTATGTAATTATCATTAGACTCTACTATTCCCGTTGTAAACACAACATTATTAAGATAAACATTTTCTTGCATATCTTTTGTGAGTTTATTATTTGCTTCTAACAAAGGAGTTTGCATTTCAGAATGTAATATTTTGGTCGGGTCATTTTTGTCAAGTATAGCCCAATAAGTTCTGTAAATTTCCGAGTTGTTCTTTATTTCAACCCCATGAAACAAAATAAGCCATCCTTTTGGTGTTAAAATAGGCTGTGCACCGCCACCAATTTTTTCGAACATTACAGATTCTTTATTTGCACGAATAAAAGGTTTATCATCCGGTTTCCAGTACAATAAGTCTTTCGATTTTGATAAATTTATTGTCGGTCCTGGATTATAAATACTATCTTTAGGTGTAACGAAATAAAGAAATCCCAATGGTCGGGTCATAGCATAATATAAATCATTAATTTTGCCTTCAAACAAAAGCATGTCTTTATTTTGATGGTCTAGTATAATTCCTTCTAAATTATAATTCAAACCATCGCTTGACGAATAAAGTGTAGTGCATTGTCTTTCGGAGCTTACAGAGCAAGTAGTCATATAATATTTATCATCAATGTGTGAAACTCTTGCATCTTCAATTCCATATTCTTGAAAACTCTCTTGAGGTGAAATAATTTTATCGTAATGAATTTTAACTATTTCGCTACCATCTTGACTAATTTCAACAGGCAATATCCAAGAAATTGAAGTAACAGCACACACTGGCGTTGGTAAATATTTTTTTATTACAAAGATACGCGGATCTGAAACATCAACATCTTCAAGCTTATATCCATCGACAACATATCCTTTTTTTGTATCTTTTCGTATGCAAAAAAT
>Ga0164318_10007773_pt1 | contig 10395 bp, 15 predicted proteins | sample GuaBasSedimGuay9_FD_113734 | JGI IMG/M metagenome (GOLD analysis project Ga0164318, IMG submission 113734) | Subseafloor sediment microbial communities from Guaymas Basin, Gulf of California, Mexico - Guay9, Core 4571-4, 0-3 cm | ecosystem: Environmental > Aquatic > Marine > Hydrothermal vents...
AACGGGGAAATATCGATTAATCCCGGATCTATTGATGAAGGGGGAAAACCGTTACTAAGGTGAGAGATTTGCTGGGACATGTAAGAACTTTCTTTAAAAGATTAAAGAAAGATCTAAAGGGGTCTAATCTAAGTTTTGCGTTAGCGTTGATGGCGTACGACGTTTCCAAATACGCTGGGATGTTGACCACGGTGATTTTAGCGTTGTTGACGCCGATGTTAATTTTAATGGTTGTAGATATGCTTAAAAGACTTTTAAGGGGTCGATGAGCGATGATGGGTCAAAAAAGAAAAATTTTTCCAGTAGTTGTTTTTTCGGTGATATTTCTGGTTTTCTTTGTTCAAGTCATTCCATCTGGGCATTGTTCAACTGAAATTGAAGGCGCTACTAACGCTATTGTCTTAATCCCGCAACAGTATACGGTTAAAGGTGCAAATGTAAGCGAGACTTATAAGGTTACTTTGACTGATCCGAATGGAAACACGGAGACGCTAATAAGTTCCATTAAGCCGTCATCTGACGGTGAATTTAGTTTTACTGTTACTTTTGATGAGGAAGGATCGTGGACGATCACCGTTACCTCAAACATAGATAATACTGACACTGCGTCGCTGTCCGTTAACGTTACCGACGTTCTAGGACTGATAATCCCGGTGGTTATCTTGATTTTAATTGTTTCAGTGTTTATCGGGTTTACGAAGAAGATAAAAGTCTAAGGAGCGTGGTTTCGGTGATCTCAAAGCTTACTAAACTTATCTTTTTCGCTTTTTGCTTCTTTATTGGTGTTGCAATTTTGTTTGATCCGGTTAAAGGACTTTTTATCGCAGTTTTTTATGTGGTTGCTCGAATTTGCTGGGCGATAATCAAAACGTGGTTAGGAGTGGTGAATCAATGAGAAAATTTCAAGTTCTCTCTTTGTTAATTGTTTTAGGTTTACTTTTTCAAATCGGCTTTGAGATAAGCGTAGTTGAGGCGAAAACTACAGAGGTAGATAGTTTTGATGTAAATACGGTTGGAATAGGTTTATGGTCAAATATTAAGAGTTCTGTTAATGATTATTCGGGTTGGGAAAAAGGATTTTACACTATTAACGTTTCTGCGACGGGTAATTGGGCGTATAAGTATATTTACCGAGATATTGATAGTTCTGGGAAAATTAAGGTTTCTGCGAGGTTTTTGTTGCTCGATGTTAGTTCAAGTAACTATAGGCTTATTTTTGCATTAACTCAATATAGTTATCAGTGGGAGCTTGAACCATGGGTAGATAAAGGTTTTTTTGGTGTTGAAATGAAGTATGATGCGTTGAAATTTATATACAAAGGATTTTTAGGCTCCGCCGAATACGTTGTGCTTGAAAATATTGATTTCGGGGAGTTCTACCGGGTTTACTTTGATATCGATAAAGAGAAGAGTAAAGCAAAGATTAAAATAGAGTTCGATAACGGAACGAAAATTTTCGAGAAAACGGTTACCGATGCACAGATTTTTGTGAAAGAAAACCTTAAAGTTTATTTCGGTGGATGCGTGCGGTATTCGGGTGATTATATTGTAGGTAAGCTCGATTATGTTGAAGCTCCGTTTGAAGAAATTGGATGGGTTGGAGAAAATGTGGAAAGTTATGAGGATGCACCGTACTACATTTATAATAATGATTCTAACGCAGAGGGCTTTATTACGTATATAACCGATTTTGTCGGAATAAAAATGCTCATGTATTTTGATTACACTGGACTGGATTCGGGCTCTGAACTTGTTAAACAGATAGTATATTTTTATTTTTACAATGAAGACGGAACGTTGAAGGGTTACGTAGCGTTTAGACGCGAAATTGGGAACATACTGTCAGCACGTTATTTTCTCACCGTTTACGATTCAGGCGGCTCTGCGATTTTTCAGAAAGTTTATTTTCCATCGGATATTAAACATGTAATTAGTTTTTGTATTTGGTTTGATGGAAGAAATTGGTTTGCTGGAATATCTTATGGACATAACGAGAATCCGCTTGATGTTTGCGATATATCTGATTATGCAAGTTTTATCGTTAAAATAAGTCATTATGCACACAGGGTTTTCAGTGATGGTGATCTAAGCGTCACAAGCTGGTTTGACGAAGTTGAAATATTTACAGATGAGGACCACGAAGGAATTAGTCGACCACGATTCGGGGGAATGTGGTGGAACTTTAAGCCAATACAGGTACTGCGAAGAACAATTACTCAAGCGCTGACAACAATAGGGGAAGGTTTAACCAATACTTTCAAACCGTTAATAGAGTCGATTAAAACAGATATTGCTTCGCTTGCCTCAGATATTTGGGCGGATTTTTCTAGTGGATGGAATTCAATTTTCTCGAACATAGAGAGTGCAATTACAACCTTGGCGGCTGATGTGTGGTCAAATTTTAACGATGCGTGGACTTCAACCTTTAACGCAATTGAGAGCTGGGGAACGGGAATACTAGCCGACATAAAAAACGCAATTCTTCAGGTCAATGTTTTTAGCGCACTGGAAAATGTAGCCGGTGACGTTGTTGGCTGGCTCGGTTCAGCGTTGATAGACTACGTGTTTACGATTCCTTTTTCGTGGAAAGACGCCGTGCAGACCATGATTCAAACATTTTTAGACGGTGGAGAGTGGTTTTTCGGATTATTCGGTTTACGTGATGTTTTCATTGGGTTCGAGAATCTCATGCTTAGTGCAACTCCTTGGATCTCGTTTGTGATTTCAATTGTTTTAACGTTTGCTCCAATTGTTATGGGCTTTCACTTCGTGTTTGCGATTCTTCAGACCGTTAACGAAGGAGATTTCACTCCGTTAGCTGATGCTGTTGTTTTTTACGTTAACATAGGTATGTTTTTCATCAAGATAATTGAAATTGTGGTCCGTACGATTTGGAATTTTATTAAAACAATTGCGGAGGCGATACCGTTATGAGTAAAAGAAAAAGGAGAGGAAAAAGAAGAAAATTTTCAAAAACACTCCATTTTAAGTCGAAAAAAGCTTACCGTAAATGGCTAGCGTATAACTGGATTCACAATAAAGGTAAAATGGGTAAACCGCCACATAAGAAGATTATAATTGCGGGTAAACCGCATAAAGTGAAGCATTCGAAAAAGTGAGGTGAGGGAAATTGGGAAAACCAAAAATTAACTTAAGTAGAGTGAAATCCTTCTTTAAGACTTCGGCGTTAGCTTCGGTTTTCGTTTTAACGGTTTTAGGGGTAATATTGGTTCTCAGCAGTTATTCGCTTACGCAACTGCAGTTTTTCGCTATATGTTTCGCATTTGCGGTTTTAGGAGCGATATTATGTTTTCTTATCGTTATACGGAGATATACCCGAAAATTTCCTGAAGTGGTTTATTATATCCGTCCTTACACAATAGAGAAATGTCCGATTAAAGAAATAACGCCATCACATCTCTCGTTTAGATATAAGGGTAAAAAACTGACCGTTACGATCCCAAAGGAGAAAGAGTCAGAGTATAGACCGTTTTTAATGCGGAGAGCTTTAAGTTTACCCGAAAAAGTGTATTTTGTAGTCGAAGGACGTGGAGAAGCGTTAAATCCTTTGCATTTTCCGTTTGAAAAACTTAAAACGCAGATCGATGAAGATACACTTGGAAAATATAAAAACAAGGTTTGGGTTGAGGGAATTCAAACCTTTTACCGCTCAAAGAAAATGCAGTCATTGAGTATGTTGTTCACCGGTTTACTGCTTGGAATGGTCATCATGTTCTTCTTAATAACGTTTAGGGTGATTTAAATGGTCGAGAAAAAAGTTGAACCGTTATTTAGACGTGAGGACCTTCAAGAAATTATCGGTCAACTTATAGGGCTTTTAGGCGATAAGGAAATCGAAGATATCCGTTTACTAACCGAATTGGACGAGGAACAGATAGGAGCGTTCAGCGTGTTGTGGAGCTACGCGGAGGCGTTAGATTTTACGCCGTTAAAGAATTTCCTTATGAACTTTCTTCATCTTGCGGTGAGCAAAAACCGTAAAAGTCGAAAAGAAATCGTGGAAACAGCTAAATCATTAACTGTAGGTATAACGGAGTCCGAAAAATCGAAATGGGAAAAATTTTTAGAAAACCTCTAAAAGGTGTGATCTATGAAAAAACCCGTTTTATTAGTTACGATTTTACTGTTAGTCACGCTGGTTCCATCAACTCAAAGCATAACGTTGAATATGGTATGTGAAACGAAAATAGCGAGTTTCGACGGCGTGGATGACTACGTGGAAATTCCTTTTTCAGACACTCTTAATATTACTGACAAAATTACAGTTGAGGTGCTAATGTACAATCTGCAAACTGCAGCTGTGAGTGAACATGTTGTAGGAACACAGTATTGGGGATGGAAAAACTACAGAATATGGGTTAGACCAAATTGGTTGGAATTTGAAGTTTCGTCAGACGGTACAACTGATAACGTTGTGTTAGGCTATCTAACGGATACGATAGGCAAATGGTATCACGTGATCGGTGTGAATGATAAGAATGGAAAGGCAAGATTATATGTAAATGGTGAACTTAAAAAAGAACAGGATGGAGCAGCAATATACCAAGCAGGGAAACCAATAACCATAGGAGCCGTCACCCCAGGCATGGTGAATCAATTCAAAGGCTACATTGCCCTCGTTCGCATCTACAACCGTTCCCTAAGCTCGGAAGAGATTGAGTGGAACTACGAACATCCCTTTAATCCGATTCGAAACGGTTTAGTTCTCTGGTTTGACGGTAGAAGTTTCAGGGAATCTATCTGGGAAGATTTGAGTGGAAATAATAATCACGGTACGCCGTACGGAGTTACGCTGGAAGATGCTTATGTTTTTCAAGATGAGAATTTTGGTTTACATTTTCCGGTGAAAAACGATACCAATCCGGTTTTAGTTTATTCTGAGAATGCTACAATTTCGAAGTGGGAATATAAGGCTTTAGGATTCGATATGAAAAGTTATAACGCGTTAGAAATTAAATGTAATACCTCTGATTCTGGTCTACTTGTTTTCTATTCTCCAATTTACAATTTTACAAGTGTTTACGATTTAAATCTTCAATCGGAACATACAAATTACACGGTTAATGACGATTTGCTTTACATTTATTTGTCCCCAAATTCTACGTACCGGTTGGGGATTTCATGGCGGAACATAGAAGATGAACAATTTGAAACATTTGAGCGTGGTGTGACAATTTTAATTGCGGTGACCGTTTTACTTTTAATTGTAATCTCATTCTGGAGTGTGAGTGAGAAAATAAGGTGGTAAACGATATGAATTGCTCTATATGTAAGTCGAAGCTTAAGGAACGAAAATGTTTTATATTTAACACCGTAAACGCTGAAATTATCGAGGCAAAAGAGCTTTATTGCCCTAAATGTGGGTTCACACGTATTATATCTCCGTGGAGGAATTAACATAATGAGTGGACGTTTCTATGATAGTGCAATTATCGGAGTGTTTTCTCCGTTACGTGAAGGTAAAACATTGTTTCTTGTGTGGATTGCGACATTAGTAGTTGATAAACGTCCGATTTACGCCAATTTTCATCTCAAGTTACCGTTTACGCTTATAGAATCAATAGATGATTTCGAAACCGTTCCAAAAAGAGCCTGTGTACTTTTAGATGAGTTTTACAATTGGCTTGACTCTCGAACTTCAAGCAGTGCAATTAACCGGTTTTTATCAAGTATCTTGCTGCGTGCAGGTAAAAGAGAATGGATCCTATGCTATGAAGCAAAATATCCGAACATGATTGATCGCCGTTTACGGGTTAACACGGATATTTTTGTTTTTGCAAAGCAAGTAGAGTCGAACATTTTTCGCTATAATATCTACGATATTACCGGGTTTACCGATGAGTTTTACCTTGATGCGTCCGAACTTTTTGATTTATACGATACGGAGGAAGAAATTGAGCCAACTGTGCAGAGAAATTACGAAAAACTAGTTGAAAAACTTCGAAATGACACTATTTATTGGAGACTGCAGTCGAAAAAAGCAAAAATCGAATATATATCAACGTTGTTTAAGCTTTCAAAAAGTCAGGCCCATATAGTTTACGAATTAACAGAAAACTCTCACTAGTTTTTTGCTTTTAAGAAAATACGGATAGGTGAAATCGTTTACCTCATGAAACCATCGCTTGGAGTCATCATATTTTTTAAACCGTTTAGCTATTTTCGTTTTTGTGAACGGTTTTCGTTTACGTCTTATTGCTTCGAATAAAGGTAGGAGAATTTCTCCTTCGGTTTCAACGTGGTCCTTTGTTTCTACCTTTATATCTCCGATTTTTCCCTTCATTTTTCGTTTACCGTTAAACCGATAAAACTTTGCTCCATAAATATGTAAGTTTCCGTATCCTTCGAATTTTAATTTACCTAACTCTTTACTTGATTTTAGCTTGTACTTTGTGAAAATGCTGTCCGTGTCGCAATAAAAAGCTCTGTACCGCGTAATCGCATTATAAAGTTTAACTCTTGCATAACTTGTTATTAAACCACTGATGTAAGGAGCGTAACGGGAATCGAGCCGTTTAACTTCGTAGACTTGATTAAAATAGATTAGAAAATCTCCTTCCTGTTGTCCGGTTTCAAACGTAAACCCTTCGTCAATGATAGTTTCACTGATATATCCAACGTGTTTTTTAACGATTTTGCGTTGAGCAAATTTACCGTAAAGACTGTTCATAATCAGCTTGTTTTTAAGGTTTCCAAAACTATCTCCTCTTTCTTTTGCCTTTAATCTTTCATTGTAAAAATGGTCCACAAAATCCCTAAAAATTGGATAATAGTCGTAACCTATATAGCTGTCCAAAATCTCAAAATCATAACCTAGATCATGTAATTTCAATAATTCGGGATAATATAACCACCCTTCCACGTAACCGTTAACAAATAAAAGTTTATTTTCCTTCCCATAGCGAACGGGAACTAACGGATAAAAATCGTAGTCGGTTTTAATTCGAATTTTCGCACAAACAATTTTATCAACATCTTGCGTGTAGTCGTGTTCTATTTCGGTTGGAAACTCATTCTCACGGCAAACAGATGGATAAAGAGAGTTAAAATCGTAATAGTAAACGTTTTTAATCTCACCGAGGTAAAAATATTCACACCTCCCCCCGAAATAACCTTCACGGAGATTTTTATCGGAGAACCTTTTTACGGGGTAACATAAAAACTTTCTTCTCCACACCTTAAATGCTAAATGCGGTAAACTAACGGCCCAACTCTCACCGGTATTCTCCAAAATTCTCTTATACGCATAATAAGCAATTTCTGCATCACGTTTACAATATTTTATAAGCTCAGATTTGTCCTCGGGATTAAAGCCAACATCCTTACACTTCAATTTCGGTAAACTGATATATTCCCCAACCTTTTCCAAGCTAAACGGATAGAAATTCATCAAATCAATAAAACGTTTAACCCGCCCTTTCTTTTTTCTGGTTATTACGAATCTCGGTTTACTGTTGAAAGTTTCGGTTATCTCGAAAATTTTCTCACGGAACGTAAACCATAAATCGAAAAACAAATTATGTGCAACCCAGATAATAGGGCTTTTGCGTGATAAGAGATGTATTTGCATTTTATCTTCTCTATGGAAAACTCTAAATCGTTCCCCATCAAAAGTAACACCTAAAACAAATCTCGGATCATCGGGGTTTTCTTTGTGGTCCGTTTCCACGTCGAAACTTCCAACCCTAACTTTCTGGGCACTAGAAGAAAGAAGTGGGTTAATGTACTCTGAGAAACGTTTACCGCACCGGTTTTTTACTCCACATCCATAAACATGGAAGTTTCTTAAATTTAACTTTGTAGTCACGCCCGGATTCCTCCGATTTCTCTTTGGCCCATTTTTCCCATTTATTTAAAATCTTCTTATGGCTTCTGCGTTCACGGTAACGGACCGTCTTAACCCCGATCAACTTTCCATCGCGGTAAATTCCTATCTGAAAGTTTCGAATTTTAACCATGTGTCTTCTCGCTGTCTGAATGTCCACACCTTCCCTTTTTGCATAAAGCTTAACGTGTTTCCAGTATTCTTTTAACGCTTGACTTCTGCCCACTCTTCTCTCCACCGGCTTTCCTCTGTAACAATTACCACTGCACTACCGATAGAACCGCATAACATGGTCACTAGAGGATTAGAAAAAATAAATAACCATCCAAACAGCACTATCCCAACCCCCAAAACATATCCTGCTTTATGTATTATTCTCATTTTAATTCTCACCTCCCTTTACGTTTATATTCCCATAATTGACGTTGTTTACAAAGCGTATATCTAAAAGGACATTTTTTACATTCATATTCACTTAACGGATTAATCTTAAATCTTCTACTGAAAAAATCTTCTCCACGATTAGCCAATGTACGGATAAAATTGTTTAACGCCGATCTTCGATAATATAGAGGAAACTGCATAAGTGAATCGCTCGATAAATCCCAAACGAGAGCAATGGCTTTATGTAATCCCTCAAAAGCACAATATCCCATTGTTTGAACGCTAACGTAATCCCTGAACACTGCAAGGTCTTTTTCGGTTAACTTCTTCGGTAAATAAGCGGTTTTTATCTCTATGACCGTTCCGTCAACAATTGCGTCGGGTTTATAATATACCTTAAATTTGAAACCGTTGTCAGAAGTGAGAACAACCGATTTCTCACTTTCTACCTCCGCATCTGAAAACAAAAAAGAAATTAAGCTTTCCAAATATTCATGCAACGCTTTTCCCCGCATCTTCTTCCAAACATTACGTTTTTGATAATATTGATTAGTCTTCTCCAACACATAACGCCTAAAGCATTGAATTAAACCGGTTAGATGAATTTCCCGTGTATCGAAATTTGCTTCGTACTTTGAATCATCAGATAAAAAGTAATGATACAGTTTCGAGACAATATCCATTTTACCACCTTCTTTGATCGATCCAGCTATAGACAGCCCGAATTTCCTCAGATGTCAAGGTAATCTCCTCTATCACCTTTCCCTTGTAAACCCTCTGAATAGTGATTACCCCTAACGGTCTCATGATATCAAATATTACCTTTATCTGTAATTCGTTCTTATCATAGATAATATCAACAACCTCCATTTTTCCTCCTCCCGTTTCACTTTCGATTTCTTTTAATCCAATTAACCACGTCACGAGCAGATTTAAACTTACATTGTCCATATTTATCGGGGTTGGGTGAAGGAAACGTGCAAACAAGTACTCCGTGTCCCTTGTTGTCCATTGTAATCTCGTTAAAATACGGACACGTCAAACACTCTTCAATTGAAACTACCCTACCGAAAACTAGGTTCTGCGAACAGCATTTCCCTTCTTTCGGGACAACGAAGGCAGATTTCTTCACCCAATTAATTTTTATATGGTATCTTACCATGTTCACCACTCCCCTTTTTGAATTTGTTTAATCACTACTGCTTTTGCAATAATATCTACTTCATCGATCTTAGAAAGCAAAACTCTCAATTCCTTCGACTTTTCTATTTCAAATGATGAATCAAACCACTTCTTTCTGAGTACTTCCTGTTGTATCTTCCATAACCGATGTATTTCTTTTAAAAGTCGATAAATCAAGTCATCTACTTGATGTTTTTCGAATCCATCCTCTTCATCAATAAAATAAACCGGAAATAATTCATCCTCATCCAAAAAGATTTCCAACAACATCAACCTCCCTTTAGTTTTAACTTATAAGTAGCACATACAGAATATAAATATAACTTCGACAGAAGTCGAAAATAAAAAATAAAGAGTTAGATTAGCTTATTTAACCACTTCGATAAACCATTTTCCGTTCTTTTTGATTATCCTTCCAATAGCAACCTCCGTTTCTTTCCACTCCTTTTTATCGGTGTTATTCATGATTTCCCTAAGCTGGTCGATGATTCTCGGTGGTACGAAAAGAACGTGTTCCGCAAATTCCACGATTCCAAATTTACGAGGCTCTCCCGTTCTTTTATCGATGAACGAACTTTCGGCGTCTCTTATTTCTTCAACTTCACTCAACTTGAAGGTTATCATCTGCCCCGCATTCAGTTGTACTCTCGGCTTCCTTGTAAACTCTTTCTCGCTTTCCTCAAGTTTTTTAAGTTTTTCTTGTGGAACTATTGTTAATTTTGGAATTTTTACCAACCTCCTTTTTGTTTTTTAGGTTTACCCGAGCCGGTACGCAACCGAACTCGGATTGTAAAATAAAATTAAGGGTAAAGGAGTATTTGAAGTCCTTCTTCATCAATTCCCACTACACACATTTTGTTTTTTGAGAAATTTTTCTCTAATTCGAGAATATCCGTCAACGAAACTCCGTTAAACCACATATATGTTGATAAATCCGTTTTGTGTACCGGACAAATCTTAACTTCATCGCAAATTTCGCCTTC
>Ga0164318_10007774_pt1 | contig 10394 bp, 9 predicted proteins | sample GuaBasSedimGuay9_FD_113734 | JGI IMG/M metagenome (GOLD analysis project Ga0164318, IMG submission 113734) | Subseafloor sediment microbial communities from Guaymas Basin, Gulf of California, Mexico - Guay9, Core 4571-4, 0-3 cm | ecosystem: Environmental > Aquatic > Marine > Hydrothermal vents >...
AGTTCAAGGTCCCGCTTGGCGTCATCTGCTTCCTCGGCTGCTTGTGCCGCTTCTTCAGCAGCCCACGAGACGTCCCGCAGCGCTTGTGCGCACTGTCCCCAGTCTACCGGCCAGACAGCCCGCACCTCCGCGCATAGAACCGATACGGCAATGGTTATGAAAACGACCGCCATGCGCTTAGACATCGGCTCCCCCTTCTCTGCTGTTTCAGAAATACCTCAGCGCGAGTCGCCGCAGGGCGCTCTTTTGCCTGTCCGAAAGCGGAAACACGGGCGACCGGTCCCCGTAGAGCGCCCTGTACGCCGCTGCCATGGCCAAAGCCCTTCGCACCATGCCTGCGCTGAGACTGGGCCATCTGAAAGACCTGACTTCGCTCAAGACGTCTTCGCCTTTCTTGGCACGGTCAAGGATCGCGACTGCTTCCTGCACCGCTTTCAGCAATCGGGTGAGCAACCGCTGTCCGGAGCCGAACTGCAGCCACCGCAGCACTGCAGGCGTTGTCTCGACGTAGAGCCTGATCCCCAGGGCCAGTTCCTCATACGCATCCACTGCGCGTCGAAGCGCCCCTACCTGTTTCACTAGTTCGTTCCTCTCCCTTATCCACCTCCTGTCACTGACAGCTGACGCGAACACGGCATCGCGGTCGTAATCAAGGCTGACCGCTTCGTGTCTGAGCCTATCCAGCACCTCCCACATACGCGACGGCACTAACACGTAAGTCGCTCTCTCTGGGCTCGCGTAATCCACGAAGGCAAGCAGATCCAAGAAAGCCCCTTCAACGTCGCCCAGTTCAAGGTTACAAACCGAGCGCCGGAAAAAGGCCAGGGCGGTCGACCAGCCGCTCGTCAGTGCCCTGTCATAGAGTTGCACAGCATCCCGGTACTGCCCCCGGACAAAGCACAGATCGGCCATGAATTCGAACGCTTCAAAAGCCGGCTTCTCTGCCCGTGTCGCCCTTTCGAGCCAGATGGCCGCGTCTTCAAAATCCTTGTGGTCAGAGGCTGCGATCATGAAGGCCCACCCGGGAGAAAACTCGTTATCAATCGCAGTTGCGATGCGGTAGCAGTCGCGGACCGCGGCGGATTTGGCGCGCCCGCCTGCCTCGAGAGCGTCAGTCCAGAGCATCAGGTGGCGGAGCATTGCGAGCTCAAACCACGCCTCGTGATCCCCTGGCATCTCGGCCACACGATCAATGGCATAGGCAAGGGCTGGGGGAATAATCCGGAGAATCTGTTCCCTCTCGGAGGGGTATTTGTCAGCTACATCCCTGGTGAACCATGAAAGGCTCTGGTCCCTCGCTTTGTTGAGATGCTCAAGGGCTTCCTCGATGTTCCCCAGTCGGTAATGGCAGGCGGCTATGTAGCAGTGGGCAAGCCTTGACCTACCCGAGTAAGCGAAAGCCTCCTGCAGTTCCTCTGCGGCACGGCTGAACTGTCCCATGAGATAGTACGTGTACCCCCGGTATATCCGCAGACTCGGCCAGTCGTTGGTAAACGGCTCCGAAGTTTCGAAGTCTTTCAGAGCGGCCTCAAAATTGCCCGTGCGAGCCAAGGCGATGCCCCGGTAGAGGTTGAACCAGAGGTTGCTGGGGTCTATTCGGAGGGCTTTACCGTACTCGTGTACGGCGCGTTCGGGCTGCCCTCGTTCTGCGTACCAGTTGCCCTTTGATGCCTGCGACCTCGCCCCTTTTCCGCTGAAGCTCACCCCGGCCCTTTCCAAGAAGAGAAAGTCCTCCACAGCGATGTCATAGAAATGCAGGCTGTAGGCGTCATAAGCCCTGGAGTACCGGATTCCCGTGTCGTCCGGATGTTTCGCCAGAAGTTCATTTGCCCTGGCTAACCCCCCGCCTCGGCCACGTAGCCGTTCGAAGAGCAGCAGGAGAAGGGGGATGGTCTCCTGGATCCTGCGGAATGCCTCTTCGGCTTCTTGCCTGAAGGGCTCTGGTATGAGTTCAATGCCTTTTTCTGTATCCGCGTTGTTTCGTGCCATTTTCCCGGGAGAGTGTTCCTCTGTGCCGGGGGGCTGGCGGAAAAAGAGCTTCTGTCTCTTGATGAAATACACCAGATTTGGCAACACCCAGGCATATAACCCCAGTACCCGGCTCTGGGGCCAGCTATCCATCGCCGAACTTACCCCGGAGGGACGCACGAAAGCGAAAAGCAGTCCTTCGATCAACATGACCAGCAAATTGAATGCCCACCCCCAAGAGGCCCTTCGCGCGAGTCCGAACAGAACCAGGCCCATGAAAGCAGCGCAAGAAAGGTAGTACCACATCAATGTTCCGCCCTGTCCGGCGTAGAGGAGCAGCACGATAATCACAAAGGGCATCTTCACGTAGGTCCAGAGCCAAAGCCAGCGCGTTCCCGGCTTCCACTCTATGCCACCCGCGGCATTTTCCGGCCGGGCCGCATCCGGCCTGGCCGTTACCCGATCGTGCTGAGTGCGCGAGCGCTTTGCCATGGTCCTACCATCCTTATCGGCAGATAGTTGCCCCTCCGCAAATTGGGACCTTGCAACCGCTGTCGATGAAACGTCCGTCTTCATACTGACCAACGTTAGCCGCCGGGGATACCTAACAGGTCTGGTGCTGGCGGGCGAGGAGCCTTTGTAGCCTGGACTTGTTGCCGGAGCTCATCTCTTCAACCGCCGACTGCAGCGCCGCGAACCAAGATCTTGCAACGGTTCAAAAAAACGTTGTACCCTGTGCTCGATCAAGCTGGGCACTAAAGGTTTTTCCCTGTGTTCTTCAGGAGCCGTGAAGCCAGGCTGGTAGCCCGTTGTGCCAACGGGGATCGCAATGCGTGGGCCCAGTTCATCAAAATTTATTCAGATTTGCTATACCGGGTCATCGCCAGTGTCTGCGCCAGGGCCAATCCACCAGTCAGCCAGGACACGGTAGAGGACATTTGCCAGAGCTTCTACCTCTCGCTTATGGAGAACGACTTTCGCAAGCTGAAGCGGTACCGGGAAACCTCCCGTGCTTCCTTTGAAGCATGGCTGCGGGTGGTCGCCGCTAACTATGCCAGGGATTTTCTCAGGAAACGCGGCCGGGAGCTGTCACATCGCGTACAATTACCGTACACATCGGCGAAAGGTGCCGAAGAACGGGATCCCATGGAGGAGGTTCTTGACCCTGGCGTCACCCCGGCGGAGGCTGTTGGACTCAAGGAGATCGTGGATTTTCTGCGCGAGTGCTTGGACAAACTTCCCCCTGCTGACAGACTTCTGCTCGTACTCATTCTGGATGGCCAGAGCGACCAGTACATAGCCAGGGTAATGAACATTACGGTTCAGGCGGTGTACATGAGGAAAAGCAGGCTGAGAAAGAAGCTCGAAAAAATGGCGAGAGAAAGAGGTCTTCTTGAGCGTTTACCTTAATAGAGGAGATGGATGGCTGAGTCCACCTATGATCGGTTTGAACGGCTTCTGAGGCAGGCGATGGAGACCCTCACCCTGGAAACCGCGGAGGGCAGCGAGGGCTGTCCTGATGAGGGTAAGCTTGCGGCCTACGTCGACGGCCGGCTCGGGGGTGAGGAACTGGAACGGATGCAGGATCACCTTTCGAGGTGCCGCAGATGCCTGGACGTGGTGCTGGCTGCCGTTCAGGCAGGAACGGCGAGCAAAGGCGAGGCCTGCATTCCGGAGGGCATGCTGGACAGACTCCAAAAGACCGTAATTGAGGCGTTGCCGTCCGCACAAAGCACCACTGGACTGCGAGGACGCCTGAGGAGGCTCTGGCAGGGTCTTTCGTCCATTACTTCTTACCGGCTGGCCATGGGCGCCGTAGCGGTGGCGGCGTTGATCTTTATCTGGATCCTACCCGGTCTTTACCGTGAGCTCACATGGAAGCCCCAGGTGGAAATAGCTGCTGTCGTCCTGCAGGGCGGTGGGTGGGCAGAACGGGGGAGGAGTCCGGGCGCGGGGTCGTATAGGGACCAAGATGGGGTGGTAAACTTGCTTATCGCTCCGAGGGAGGAGACCGATCACGGGCTTGAGGAAATCAGCCTCGGGTTAAAGGTAAACAAACCATGCCTCGTCTACGTTTTCTTCAGGGACTGGCGAGGGGTTGCCAGGCTGCTGATACCTACCCCCGGAGAGACCCCACCCGAGCTGCCACCGCTGAAGTGGAAGCGCCTGGCTGTGCCCGAAGCAATCGGCCGCGGCACCGCCGCCGGAAGCTTTATCGTCCTCGCTGTTTCCCGTCCGATGGCTGACTTGGCTGAAATAGAGAAGCTGATTTCCGCCTCGGACGATCCCGTGCGGGCCCTGCGCCGGAAAATGGGGAAGATGCTGCTGGGCATAAAAATCATCAGGATCAGACCCCTCTCTGTAAGTTAGGACCCTTGAACTCCTGGTACCCTTCGAGGGCATTGGAACCCCGGTCCGCAGTCGCGCTGGCCCTGTTTCTGTGCGTTGTGTTGGGTCCGTTCGGCAGTACTGCACTGGCTTCCTCGGTAGAGCAGCTCAAACTGCTCATCAAGCGCGGCGATTACATCCGGGCGATTGAAGTGGCCGATGGGCTGAAGTGTCGGCTTGAGTCCGTACCGCCTGAGGGCGAGGATCGACTTGCGCATGCGCTCATCGAACTGGGGTCCGCATGGATTGAACTGGGCAGATACGACGAGGCACAAGAGGTCCTGGAGCGTGCCCTCTCGGAACTCAAAGAGCTTGACCGGAGCCGGGGGGTCGACACCGCCAGGGCAATGGTGCTGCTGGGACGGGCATTGGGCCATCTTGGGGAGTACAGGAGAGCAGAAGAATACCTGTCAGAGGCTCTGTCGCTGCTCAGGGGACTCTTTGGCGAGGAAGACGTGGGTCTTGCCGAGCCTCTTGATGGCCTTGGCGTGGTGTGGACTCACATCGGCGACTACAGGAAGGCGGCTCGGGCCTTCGAGCGCGCCCTTTCGCTGGCTGAGCGTCGGGATCCGTGGCACCCGCTGGTCGGGCGAATACTCTGCCACATGGGCGAGATGTACATTGACCTCATGGACTACGAGAAAGCCCTGCCGGCCCTGGAGCGCGGGGTGTCTGTCCTCACCAGATTTTACGGACCCGACCACCCGGCGGTAGCGCCGGCGCTGGATGATCTGGCGCAGGCAAACGAGAGTCTGGGGAATTTTTCGAGGGCCGAGCTCCTCTATCGGCGTGTTCTGGGAATCTATCGTCGCTCGCTCCCGCGGAACCACCCGAATGTGGCCACTACCCTGAACAACCTCGCCGTGCTCTACGATTACCTGGGCCGGTATGCAGAGGCGCAAAGGCTGTACAGGCGGGCCATAGAGATAGACACGGAGATATTCGGACCCGAGCACCCTGAGATCGCGATAGAACTCACCAACCTGGCCTTCTCGTACGCTGCCAGCGGAAGGTATGAGGAGAGCCTTGATGTGTTCAAGCGGGCGACCGCGATACAGCTACGCAAGGTTCAAGCCGTGCTCAGATTCGGTTCCCGGACCCAAAAGCTCAACTGCCTACAGGAAGTGAGTTGGACCTTCGAAGGGCTGCTGACCTTGGTGGCGGACCACCTGCGGGACGATCCAAGAGCCGTGGAGCAAGCGGCAAATGTGGTTCTGTCTACCAAGGGAATCGCACTGGAGTCTGAGCTGCTCGGACGTGAAGTGATCCGCGGGAAGTTGGCGAGGGACCCGCGCGTGAGGACGCTCCTCAGGAGACTGGAAAAAGCGGGGGCACAACTGGCCGATCTGTACCTTCGAGAGACCACGCGAGCCTCGGGTCAGAGGAGCCGTCGCAAACTGGAGCTTGCCCTGAGGGAGGTGGAGGAAGCCGAAAAGGAACTGAGCCGGCTGAGCCAGGACTACGCCCGGAAAAGAGTGCTCACAGATATCAGCGTGGAGGATGTCCGACAGATGCTGCCGGAGGACTGTTTGTTGCTCGAGTTTATCAGGTCGCGTCACATCAACTTCAAGGCCCGCATCGAGGCAGACCTTTACGGTCCAGCCCACTATCTGGTGATAGCCATTCCGGCGGCTGGCAGCGGGCCGGTGAGGCTGCTGGACTTGGGCGAGACGGGTCCTGTGGATGCAAAGATCGACAGGTTGAGGCGGGAAGTGGACCGTTGCCGATGGGGAGATCGCGGTGGCTGTGAGAAGGTGAGAAAGCTGTCCCTTGCCCTCTATCAGGATCTACTGCAACCGTTCGAGGGAGAGCTGTCGGATTGCCGTCACGTTGTGATCGCCCCGGACGGACAACTCAACCTTTTGCCCTTCGAACTGCTTATGAGGTCCGATGGCGGATTGGTTGTGCAGCGGTGGATCGTGAGCTACGTGACTGCCGGACGTGACCTGGTGAGGCTTCAGAGATCCCGTGTTCAGAGGGCTCATGAGGCCCGACTGGCAGTGCTTATCGGGGACCCTGACTTCGACCTCTGCGGGAACGGTGGTAGGGAAGAGTGCGGGGTCCGCGGAAGTCCTCCGACATATTTCCAACGGCTTGGCGGCTCGCTCAAAGAGATTCGGGCGGTGGAGCAGGTTTTACGGCAAAAGCTTCACGTAAAAACCATCGTGTACACCGGAGCATTGGCGACGGAAAAGGCGGTGAAGGGCCTGACCTCCCCGTTCATCCTCCACATCGCGACCCACGGTTTTTTCTGGGAAGAAGCCACAGGGAAAGAGGCCAAGGTCGGCATCTACGACGCGCTGCTCAAATCTGGTCTCGCACTGACGGGGGCAAACTGCGCTCAGCCTCGGTGCGGTACTGGCGATGACGGGATCCTGACGGCACAGGAGGCGAGCCAGCTGAATCTGTCGGGCACGTACCTTGTGTTTCTGTCCGCCTGTGAGACCGGCGTCGGACTGCCCTGGACGGGCGAGGGGGTCATAGGGCTCAGACGTGCCTTCCTCGAAGCAGGTGCCAATTCCCTTGTGGTCTCGCTATGGGGCCTGCGCGACGAGGACGCCAGGAAGTTTGCCTGTGCCTTCTATCAGCAATTGGCTGCCATGGAGCCTGTCCGTGCCCTGGCAGAAACCAAGCGGCAAGTCCTGCAGGGCGAACTGTCACTGCACGACCCGTATGCCTGGGCCTCGTTTGTTCTCATCGGGAGACCGTGAGTGCCCGTAAAAGCAAAACCCTCTCTGTCCTTGTGCCGGAGGACAGAGAGGGGTGTCCATCCGGATGGTGCCCGGTTCTCACCTCCACCAGTTCTTCTGGGACGGATGCCAGATATTGGGATTGCGGTCATTGTAATCCCAATAGCCTGGCACTCCATCGCGGTCGAAGTCCTTCCACAGGTTGTCATAGTGGCGGTACCTGTGTCCCCAGAAGTCGCTGTACTGCCTTGATCGGTACATTGGCTGTCGGTTGTAGAACGGATACTGGGAACGGGCGTGGCAGATGCCACCACACAATACAAGGACGGCAAGCACGGCTGCGGATAAACCAATTAGTCTTTTCATCCCTGGAAACCTCCTTTCTGTGAATACGTGAATCACTTTGTTTTTCTTAACGTCGTCGGCCGACGAATCTAACAACGTGCTGGTCTCGCTCGGAACCCATTATTTCGGCTGGCGCTGCCCCCGTGAGTGTCCGGCAGTCCTCTTCAACCAAGTTTTCGCAGCCTCATGGATCGGCGATCCCTCAGGGCTCAGCTCCATTGCCTTACGAAAATCAGCTGCAGCGTCTGGGAATCTGTTGAGTTCGAATAGTGCCATTCCCCTGACGAGGTAGATCTGGGGATTACCCGGTTCAAGCCTCAGGGCCGAGTTGCAGTCTTGCAGGGACTTTTCCGGCCGGCCCTGATACCCGTAGGCCGAGGCCCTGAGCAGGTAAATCATCACATCGTCGGGTGCGAGTTTCAGAGCCGCTGTGAAATCCCGTATGGCTTCGTCGTGGCGCTTCAAGTTCGAGTTCGCTAAGCCGCGGCACACATAGGCGCCGGGATCGTTAGGTGCCAAATCGATTGCCCGGCTGCAGTAGAGCAAGGCCTGCTTGAAGTCCGAATTCTCCATGCAGTCGAGTGCCCTGTCGATCAGGGAGTCCACATCTGTACTTAGAGAAATGGCCCGTTCAGGTGAGACGTCAGGAGACGGTAGCTGCTGCGGGACCTTGTGGGCCTGCGGGGTGTGCGACACGAGACTGGCTATCAGAAAGATCTCCCAGACGAGGGACTTGAAGAACGGGACTATTTCGCCGAAGAACAGCCAAGTGAAGAAACCATGCTCTCTGGCAAACTGGTACGAGAATATGAAGAACGCCACAAAAGATCCGACTATGTGGACCCCGAGCAAGAAGTTTCCCAAGGCTTGTAGCGGACTCTTACTTCCCATCTGCTCCTCCGCTTCTTTTTTCTGGAATCATCAGAAGTAAACGTGTGGCAGCCCGAAACCTAACAAGCGAAGGCACTTGAACCCGCCAGCGCGAGCGCCAGATCCTGATGGCCTCATGGTTTGGCCTGCAACTGTGATTTCTGATCTGGCGCGGTTTGAGGAACACGGAGGTTTACGCAGTGTTACTGCCACGTTTTCGCTGAGCTAGCCGGGACTTCAAATATACGTAGACACCAAGGATGATGCCTGCTGTGGCCACAAACTCGCAAAGAAGAAGGCTCACGTCAACGACTCTGTAGTAAAATGCGGGTGGCTTCCAAAGAGCGTGAAATCCCAGAAAATTGGCCCTTTGAGGGGCAGTAAACGGCGGGAAAAGCAACTCGACCAGGAGGGCTAAACTTCCCAGCAGGAACAGCCATTCTGGTTCCTTGTGTGCCCTAAAAAGAGACAGAGCCACAATGAGCAATGCTAAGCCCGCCGATAATGCATAGGCAGACACTACAGCAACCTTCTTGAGCTGCCTCCATTGACTTTCACTCTTAGTTTCTTCGCGAGACAAGTTTTCAATGATCTCTCCTATAGATATTACATCGTCACTCCGCCTGTGGAGCTGGTTGGTCATCCAAAACACGTCGTCTTGTAATAGTTCGGCGTTCCTCTGGCCCATGCTGTTGTCTGCCGAGAATGCAGGAATTGCCAGTGCGATAGAAAAGGCGATAGCAATGATAAAGCAGTCAATGCAAAATACGCATTTGCTCATTGGCGGTTCCTCCTTTTGTATGTACGAGTTGTTCTTGGCACTTTTCGAGACAAAAAAATTCGAGCTAAGCCACATAACCAAATCCTCGGTCTCCGAGGAAATGAAGACGACTGTGAATACAAAGGTCTTTAGCCCCTATGACCGAAAGTGCCTTGAATGAAAGAAGTCTGAACGCCGAAGTCATGGCTCACAGGAACCCATTTCAGCCTTCGCTGGAGTCTCCGGAACTCCCATGGGGGTACCCGATGGGGGTCCCTCCACAGACCTCTCTTTACTTTTCTGGCCCTGGCCTCAAGCTCCAGGAGCTGAGGGTCCGAACAGTAGCGCCGGTACACCCACGCCAGCCCCTCCCTTACCAGCTCGCGGTTGACGCAGATCTCCCGCCCATCGTCGTTACTAACGTACACCCATCCCACCGCGCGTCCGTACCGATCCCAGTCCACCACGTGGACCCGGACCTGTTTGCCAAAAACCAGAGAGCTCGTGAACTGCTTCGCCCGCTTTCCGAAGGGCTGTCGTCTTTCCGGGCAGTCTATGCAGGCGAGGCGTATCCTCACCTGCCGCTTCGCAGGCGTGAGGATGGTAATGGTATCCCCGTCGGCGACTTTAATGCAGCGGCCGCTCAGGGTTTCCGCCGCGGAGGTCGCTACCAGGAGCGTGACCAGTATGGCTGTAATGAGACTCCTCATAGCATTTTGCCCGACTGGTGTTAAGTGACCCCGATGGGAGCAATGTCCGACACCAGAAATGCCCAGGCCCAAATTTCGCATTTTTCTTACTTTCGACTTGAAGTAGACAAGAAAGCTGGGAATTTTATTCTTTCCCTTTTTCTGAAAACCAGCCTTCACTTGTCATCACTTCCATTGAAATCTTGTTACTCGGACCATCTCCCCTGGCGACGAAAATCCCGACATTCTTGCCAACCGCTTCCGATATCTCCGCAACATCTCTGTGTGTAAATCCTGGACAGAGAAGTATTGACTGAACCCCCTCTTCTTTGGCAGCCTTTTTGCATACTTCAATTGCTTGCTTCTGATCCTTGGCCACTACTACAAAGAGCTTGTAGTACCTGGGTGTTTCGATAACATATCTGTACTTCTCAGCCTCTCCATCGGGAGCATGGGCAAGGAATAGTGCTTTAAATGCCATGGCTATCACCTCCTATTGCGGTTCTTTAAGGACGTACTCCTTTGTCATCCGAAATCCGCAGTTATTGCCAGGTAGCTTACCACCGCACCTTCCTCACGAATTCCTCCACATCCCGCTGCACCACTGCCAAGTAGATGGCCGTGGTCTCAATCGAGGAGTGCCCCAGCAACCTCTGTACCACTGTCAGCGGCACCCCGTGTCTC
>Ga0164318_10007775_pt1 | contig 10392 bp, 7 predicted proteins | sample GuaBasSedimGuay9_FD_113734 | JGI IMG/M metagenome (GOLD analysis project Ga0164318, IMG submission 113734) | Subseafloor sediment microbial communities from Guaymas Basin, Gulf of California, Mexico - Guay9, Core 4571-4, 0-3 cm | ecosystem: Environmental > Aquatic > Marine > Hydrothermal vents >...
CGTCCTCCGCCCGCAGTGAAAGAAGGTGAAGCTTCCTTCCCTCCTCCATCAAGTGGACGTTCCTGAGCTTGCCGGTCTTCCTTGAATACACAAGCTCCAGCCTGTCCCCGAGCTCCGACAGGCTCCCGTAATCACCGAAAAGTACCCTGTCCGCCGTCATCCCGTCCTGATCGGGGAACTGGAACCTCACCATGGACCGGAGTTTTCTGAATGCGTAACCTTCCTCCCTGTTCCCCAGGTCATATTCGGTGTCATCGGGACGCCCGATACCGTTCCATTCCAGGCATCCGCCGGTTTCCACGACGGACATCTCCTCATCCATGTACGACAGCATTCCTTCATCCAGTCCGGACGGGTCGGAGAAGATGGACTGTCCCGCCGGATACATCTCCATGATCTCATACGGCACGGGCCCCATGGGTGTCCTGACGATGCAGGACCAACCCCTTGCCGGAGGTTCGAGGGCTTCCACGACATTGCGGGACCTCGACCGCCCCCAATCGGTCAGCACCAGGGTTCTGTCTTCACCGTTTCCCCGAAGGAGCGGCCGGACATCCCTCGAGAATCTGGCAAACTCCGGTCTCGCAAGGGACAGGGAGGAGGAGCACATGAACCGCCTGGTGGATCTCGGGGACTGCCCTTCGATCAATGAAGAATGCTCTCTCATCCTTCGAACGGCCGAATGGAGGCGGGGATTTGCCGATGCGGATCTCTCGACGAGCTCCCACAGGGTCCCTTCCTTTATCGAGGCCCTTATCTCGTTCAGATAGGTCTGCAGGACCCACAGATTATGCCTCGCGACCATGTTGGTCCTTTCCTCTCCGGGCAGCGAAAGGATATCCCCCGGGTCCCTTGTGGAACAAACGGGGCAGCTGCAGGGCAGAACATCCATCTCCTTCAGGTGATACGTCCTGTCCCGGGTCATGTAGCGTCCGTCCCTTGCGAACTTGATGTAGGAGGCAGAATCGAAGAGATCGCACCCCATTGCCACTGCCAGCGGAAGGATCATCGGATGTCCCGCACCGAACAGGTGAACGGGTACCGAGGGGCCCAGCCCCTTCTTCGAGCTGGCAATGATGTCGACGAGAAGCGGGTAATCGTAGGATCCCATGACGGGGACCACCCCCCCGATCGGGGCATATCCCACTCCCAACCTCCTCACCTCGGACCCGGACCTTTCCCTGAGATCGAGATGTCTGCCTCCCTGAACCGGAACCGCCACCTCCATTCCGGTGCCCGCGGCTTCGAGCGAGGCTGCTGCCCTCTTGAGTGTGACTGAAAGGTCCTGCTCGGCTGCCTGATGGTCCGAATCCGGTTCGGTGAACCTGTCCAGTATGGTCCCGATATCGGAGCCGATATCCTTCTGGAACCTGACGATCTCCAAGGGGTCCACATCCACCTCCGAGCCCCCCGATCCGTACATGTAGCTCTGGAATGTCCCCGAATCCGTCATTATGATCCCGTCAAATGCCAGCATCCGATGAAGCCCTTCGGAAATGGCCCTGTCTCTCAACCGGGGGTTCCTTCCGATGATGTAGGAATTGGTGATCAGCATTCTGAACCCGAAGGTTTCCAGAAGCTCCTTCGGAGTGATGGCGTTCCGGGTCTCCATCTTGCCCGGATTCACAACGGGCATCAGATGGGGTGTGGTTACCTTTCTTCCGTTAACCGTCAACGTGCCCAGGCGGCCCATGAGGTCGCAGTGGGATATCTCGAACCTCGAACGCTGTTCATCATCCCTGTCCGGCATCCTCATCCCTTCCTTCGGAGTACATCGACGTTGACCAGATTGTCGGGGACCTCGCCGCCGAGGGCCTTGAGCACACCCTCCGACGCCATCTCTGCCATTCTTGTCCTTGTTGTGACGGTGGAGGAGCCTATATGAGGCAGCAGCACAACGTTATCGAGTTCCATCAGTGGGGGATGGACCTTCGGTTCCTCCTCGTACACGTCGAGTCCGGCTCCCAGAATGGAGCCTTCCCTGAGCGCTTTGAAGAGGGCCTTCTCGTCCACAACCGGACCTCTTGCGGTGTTCACAAGCACCGCATCCTCCTTCATCAACTCCAGCTCCCGGCTCCCGATCATGTGACGGGTCTCCTCCGTCAACGGGCAGTTGAGGGATACGAAATCGGATGCCGAAAGCAGTTCATCCAGAGAGGACCATTCCGCCCCCAGCTCCCTCTCCAGTTCCGGCTTCCTCGTCCGGGAATGATATCTCAGTTTCATGTTGAAACCCTTTCCCCTCCTCAGAACGGCCGTCCCTATCTTCCCGGCACCTACGACACCAAGGGCGGCACCCCACACATCCTTTCCGAGCATGAGTTCAGGCCCCCATGCGGTGAAGCTCCCCGACCTCACATATCTCTCGCTCTCTCCTATCCTTCTCGCCACGGCCAACATGAGTGCGAAAGCCAGATCCGCGGTGGCATCCGTTAGAACGCCGGGTGTGTTCAGGACCATTATGCCCCGTTCGGTGGCAAGGTCCACATCGATGTTATCATACCCCACTGCGTAATTCGCTATTACCTTGAGGTCCCTTCCCGCATCCATGGCCTCCCTGTCCATCCGATCATTCAGGAGACAGATAACGGCGTCCTTACCCTTCAATCCTTCAAGGAACAGGTCCCGGGGCATGGGGCGATCCTCGTTCCAGACATGCACTTCGGCCTTCCCCTCCAGAATGTCCAGACCATGTTCGGGCAATCTCCTTGTCACCAGCACCGTGGGTGATCTACCGGGATCCATTCTCGTTACACCTCCCGTAAATAAAAGTGACCAGATAGATAAACCCAACCCCGCAAGGATGCTGGATCAACACCCATCCGTCACACAGATGCGTATTCATTGAAAATAGGATTATGATTTAAATGTGAACATGCATAAGGGGGGAATACAGCGAACCGTTATTGGAGATGACAGGAGGGTTGTGAATGTCCCTTGAAAACCATTCGAATGCAGAGAAGCTGAGAGATTCAGGATACAGGCCGCTTACCGCACAGGAAGCTCTTGCAGAGAAGATCAATGAGAGGATGCATGCACTTATAGCGAAGGGATACACACGGGAAGAGGCCATGGGAATGCTCTTTCCCGGGACCGTCATGGACCCGAAGGTGCTCGAGAGCCTTTTGGCCGCTCTCATGGGAGGGTCCCATATCCTCCTGTTCGGGCCCTCGGGCACCGGAAAGACCTCGCTTGCAAAGGAACTTTGGGACCTCTTTCCGAAGAAGGTCTATGTTGTCGACGGTTGCCCGGTCCAGGATGACCCCATGTCCGTCATAGACCCATCCTTTCACAGCAAGGTAAGATGCTGCCCCTCATGCGAATCACGGTTTGGAAAGGGGGAAGGCGTATTCGATCCGGCGTCCGTTGACGCCTCGTCCGTTCCGGTGAAGGTCCTCGAGCTGAGGGAGGGCTACGGCCTCGCCAGGGTGCAGGGTTCTTCGGAGGTGTTTCCAGACAACCTGACAGGCATATACAACCTTCACAAGCTCGAGGAGATAGGGGACCCCACAAGCCCGCTCATACTGGAGCCGGGGAAACTGCTCCAGGCGAACAGGGGTCTGCTTCTCGTCGATGAGGTCGGAAAGCTCCCCCTGGGAACACAGAACGTTCTCCTTCAGGCGCTTCAGGAAGGCATCGTCACCCCCGCGAAATCAAGGGAGACATTCCCCGCATCGTTCGTCGCGGTCACTACATCGAACCTGAAGGACCTTGACGCCATTAACGAGCCGCTGAACGACCGGCTTTCCAACATATACGTTGACTATATCAAGGACCACGGGAAGAACAGATCCATGATAGACATCGCCGCACCCGACCGGAGGGTCGACATATTCTTTCCGGAGATATACGTCCATGCGGCAGTGTTCGTTGTGGAGGCATGGAGGGACCTTTCGGTCGATATACCCGAACTCACCGAGGTGGGCTCCAACAGGACCATCCTCGACACCGTTTCAAGGTCCATGGCCTTCTCCATACTCCGGAACGAACCCTCGATCTCGTACACCAGCTTCGAGAACGGGGTCCGGGACGCTCTCTTCGGAAGGATCAGGGCAAGAGGGGGGGATTCGTTCCTCAGGAACGAGGAGATACTGAACGAATTCCTGGAGGGGAACCTACCCCTTGCCCTCGAGAGGGCGTTCAGGGTCTACTGGTGCACATTCTTCAGGAGAGAACTCTCCTCGTCTGTCCCGAGAGCGGAGAAACTTGCAAGGTCCATCTCCAAGGGGACGGTGCCAAAGGGCGAGGATGGCGATCTTCTCAGGAACTTCATCATTAGAACGGAAAGGATGAAAGGGCAGTTGAAGGACGATGACGTTGTGTCAAGGGTGGTTGACATTCTCAACTCGATGGAGGATTTCGGCTGCACGGAGGAACGATAGAAGGGTGATATCCCTTGTCATCTGGAGATGAAATTCCCTATCCCCACATCAAGGGGGCCGGGGTGGTCATCCCGGATTGTTCCAGGGGGGTTTATGCCCCGTTCAGGTTGACCTCCAGGGAAAAGAGAGAGCTGATCAGGGAAATTGCCCAGAAAGGTTTGAAGGGCATAGATGATTTTCTGTCGAGTGAAAGGAAGGAAGGGTCTGTCCATGACCGCCTGGAGGAACTCAGAAAGAGAATGGAAGAGGAGCTCCGGAGGGTCAGGAAGGACAGAAGGGCACACATCGATGAGAAGATAAGGACCCTTCTGGAAAGGGAAGGGATATCCGGAAGGGAGACCGCCGACGGACTTCTGGAAGAGGACAGGGGTCCGAGAAGGACCGCTTCCCAGGATATCAGAGGTGAAATACTGGCATCCGAATTGATAGGGGCCCTTGAGGGAAGGGTCAAGATAGAGGATGTCGGGGAAAGGGAAGGACCGTTGAGGAAGATATGGAATGCGCTGAAGAGAATACTTCTCCGGATAGCAGCATCGATAATGGGTCTGCTCAGGGGGTTGTGGAGGCTCCTTCGCGGGAAAGACCGGACTGCCCTTTCCGGCGGAAGAAGCAGAAGGAAGAGAGAGAAGGGTGCAATATCCCTCCCGTTCCCTTCGTTGAACGCGGACCTTGATAGATGGGAAAGGGAGCTCTCGAGAAAGATCGAAAAGGACCGGAACCTTCAGAAAGCTGTCAACCAGAAACTCTCCGAAACGTACGGTTACTCCTCGGGAAGCATCCTCCTGAAAAGGTCCATCGACCCCGATTGGTACAGAAGAAAGGCGACAGAGGTTCTCAGAGAAGAGGTGAAGAGAAGGGCGGACCTCAAGGAGCGGGAGCTCTCGAGGGAGAGGGAGAAGGATGAAGCAAGGAGATGGAACGAGGAGGAGAGAAGAAGGAAGAGAATGGAAGAGGTCATCAAGCTGGAACGCAGCTTCGATGAAGAGATGAAGGAAACCGAGAGGAAACTGTCCGACATACCGAAAATCAAGATGAAAAAAGAGCTCATCTCGGTCCTTTCCGGTATGGGATACATAAGTCGTTCCAGGGTCTCGGAGGGTGTGGAAAGTGCGGAGGAGGAATGGGAGATCACGGATGCCCTCATCGAGAAGTTCTCGGAACTGATTTATGCCGAACTCAGGAGCGGGGGGGGGATCAGGGAGAGAAGGGGCACGCAGACCTCGAATGCGGGCGTTTACGAGAAGGGAAGGATCAAGACGGTCTCCGAGGAATGCCGGATGGACATGCTCCAGAGCATCGTGAACGCCAGGATGAACCACCCCGGGGACCGCTCTCTCGAAACCGGTGATATGATAGTCCTCAGGGAGGTTACAACGTCGGAGATACACGGGGTCATTGTCATGGACATATCCGGTTCCATGGAGGAGAACAGCAGGATAGAGGCTGCCAGAAGGGCCTGCCTGGCACTCCTTCACGCGATCAAGAGGGACAATCCGAACAACCGGGTGGACATAATTTCCATGTCCACAAGAGCCGAACCGGTATCACTGAAGAAGGTGATGACCCTGGAACCGAGGGGGTTCACGAACATGCAGCAGGCACTCGCCCTCTCGAGATCCATACTGCGGTCGAGCAGAGCCGACAAGAAGCTCCTTTTCATCATCACTGACGGCCTGCCCGAAGCATATATCGATGAGGAGGGCAGGGCCTTCGCGGGGGATCTCGATGTATCGATGGAGCTCGCACTCGGCGAGGCCGCACCCCTTCTTTCCATCCCGGACCTTTCGTTCACACTGTTCCTTCTGGAACCGGAGGACAGAATATTCGTCGAGGCTGCCAGAAGGATAGTCAATGCAGGTGGCGGTGGATTGATCGTGGCAGATCCGAACGATCTGGCGGGAAAGGTGCTTTCCAGATATGAGGCGGACGGAAAGATACTCGAAGGGATCTGACCGGGCAGCATGGAACGGGGATGAATGTCGAATCCGTTCAGATCTGCAACACAATATCGAGCCAATAGCTGGACCATGAAGGTACTGAATTCTCTCTAGTTAATTCAACTCCCTCACAAGAATGGAATAATTGAAAAACGCAACTTCACTTCGAAGGTATTCAACAGAAAGTCAAATGTTCAACCGAGAAATATCATTCAGATTACATATGATAAATAAGAATATATTTATATCATATCTCTCATATCCTTGTCATGAACAATACCGAGAAATACAGGATCAAAGTGAAAAGCGGAAGGAATCTTATCGAGATAGAGGGTGACAAAGCTTTCGTGGATGAAGTGTTCAAGGATATCAGAAAGATATTCCCCAAACAGGCCCAGAGGAATGCTGCTCCCAGGAAGAGAGGGCCCAAACCCAAACCCAGGCCTGCCATCGATCTTAAGGAACTCGATCCCAAGGATATAATCTCCAGACTGGAAGGGAAAGCGACTTCCCTCAAGGTCCTTGCCTCGGGATATATTCTGAACAAGAAGCTCAGAAAAAGGGAGTTCAGGGCGAAGGAGATGACCACCTTCATGAAGGAGTTCGGTCTCGATGTCCCGAATAACCTTACCTATTATTTCAGAAGGTTCAAGGACGAGGGAACCTTCACACAGGGAAGGAAACAGGGAAGGTTCAAGATCACCGATACCGGCATCGAGCACCTGACGAAAAAACTGGAATGATGTGGGTTTCTCCCGACCGGGGCGGGCATACCGAATTGCATCCTTCAGCTTCTGACTATCATCGTCAGGAAGATGAAAAGGGAAAGCCCGGCTCCCATTATCACCCCGATAAGGGCCATCAACGGTTTGAGTATCGGTGCGGTTGACCAGTAAATTATCCCGAATATCGTATCATCGGGATAGGATGCCCTGACGATGAACTTGAAGTATATCCACACACCCCAGAGTACAATACCCGACAGAAGCATCGGAACGGCAACGTACCTGGACCTTTTCTGTCCATATTTCAACGTGAAGAGGCTGACCACCACCGCGGAGGCCGCGTAGGTCATCACGAAGGAGATTATCAGGAACGTCCATTCGTCATTGTGGTAATCATGACCGGAGGTCCCGTTCCCCGAGACACCCAGTACTCCACCTGACAAGCAAAGAAGGAATAGAAAAAAAACTGCAGCTATGACGTACGTTTTCAGGCGCTGCGGCCATCCTTGAACCGACCTTTTGTCGGACCTCTGCATTCCTTCGGAAGGCATCCGGAACTACCTTCGGGTTCCTGTTCAGGTGAACTTTATCCCTGTCAATGTCTTCGTATCGATGACTCCGGGGATGGACCTTACCTTTTCTACAACTATCTGACCCATGGTGTTGAAATCACGGGCCTCTATCTTGGCTATGAGATCGTATTCTCCAAACAACGGATGAAGTTCTACTATCTCGGGAACGTTCATCAGCGACTTGAACACGTCGTGCTCCTTGGCTGGTGCGGTGCTTATCAGAATGAAACCGATAACCATTGCGATTCACCTCATCTTCCCATATCCGAAAAACACTAAATACTTTTCGTAAAGGTCCATCGATCGCTAATGAAGGGTTTCCTCCATGCCTACCTGCTTCCTTTCTATTTGCAGAATGGACCAATTTCCCATAGATTAATTAGGGTCGGGAACGTTTAGGGTGGTTGACCTCAGGTGCATCCCGGGAAATGGTCTGGTGAGAGAAAGTGAGCAAGAAGATAAAGATAGGTATAACAGGTCTGCCAGGAGCTGGAAAGACCCATGCCCTGAGAAAGGTCGTGGAAATGCTTGAAGGTGATGGATTCAAGGTCGGTGGAATGATCACCGATGCCATCATAGAAAAGGGAAAGAAGGTCGGCTTCATGGTGCAGGACCTCCTGACCAAAGAGGAGAGGGTCCTGGCAAGGTTGGATCTCGATTCCGAAGTGAGATTCCTCGATTACGGAATAGACATGAAGGCACTGGACGAGGTCGGTGTCGAGGCCATCAACAGATCCATAGACGATGCGGACGTCATAGTGATAGATGAGGTGGGCAAACTCGAGGTGGAATCGAAACAGTTCGTCGAGATAGTGAAGGAGGCCCTGGAAGCCGATAAACCGCTGCTTCTGACGCTGCACAAGAAATCCCGCAATCCTCTCCTGCAGGATATCAGGAGAAGGGACGATGTCAGGATCCTCGAGGTGACCCCGATAAACAAGAACATCCTCCCCTACAAGATAATTCCACTGATAAAGGAAGAGCTTCTCAACAAACCAAATCTTGACGCTTACTGAACGAATATTCCCCGGTGTTGTTCATCCACGTCATTCCCGATACGTGTTATGAGAGGGGATGGTACCTCCGGGGACTTCCAATTCGTTTCAACTCATGTACAGGAATATACTTATAAGATGGCCAGGGATGAATCGGTGTAGGAGACGTTAAACCGGTTCTATCAAGGAGGCATGGAACATGAATGAAGATGGATCTCACCCCAAGGGGCTGTTGCTGGCAGCAGGTTTGCTGTTCTTGATGACAGCCTCCGCACTGGGTGGATATGTGCTATACAAATACGTCGACGATGTCGATGTCGATGCCCTGGTATTCGACACCTGGCTCAATCAGAAGAGGGACCTTATCAGATCCCTTGATATGATCCAGGCACCCGTCGACGATATCGGAAACCCGCTAGCGAACGATTACATAACCAGATCCGGCGGAGGACAGCTGGAATGGATGACGACCCTTTTCGAAGCCGAGGGAGAATATGTGTCATCACCCGCATTGGTGGACCTGAACAATGACAACGACCTCGAGGTCGTTGTGGCGTCCGCAGGTGATTACATTTACGCCCTGAGGCCCGACGGAGGATATTTCTGGAGCAACCCGTACGGCGATGATATCATAGATTATCTCGGACAGACCTCGGGTACATCCGGTCTCGATTTCGATCCTCCACATATCTTCGCCTCCGTCATAGCCGCAGATGTGAACCTCGGAGATACTCCCGAGGTCATCATCGGTGTCAAGGACGGGGCACTCTGTCTCGGAGCTGACGGAACCAAACAGTGGAAGAAGGGGCTCACGACAGGGTACTACTTCTCAACTGCCTGTATCACGGACCTTGAGGGCGAATGGACAGGGGAGAAGGAAGACCTCGAGATCGTGCTCGCTTCCGATGATGAGGGTAGAAAGGGCTGGATAGAGGCCTTCGAGGTGGATGGCGGTGCGATATTCAGGGAAGAGGCACCCACAGGAGGCGAGGGGGGCCTTATAGGTTGTTCCGTCGTCGCCCATGACCTGGACGGTGATTTCTGGGACGGGCCCTACGCCGTGACCCCTGATGAGTCCAAGGAGAAGGATACCGAGCTCATCATTGGTAACCACGACAGGGGACTCAGGATCTGGGAGCGCCAGGGTGTGAATGCAGAGGGGAAACCCAACTACGACGAGTCCACCAGCGGATGGCTTGCCGGCCATCAGACGTATGCAACCACAGCCGTGGCCAATGTCACCGGAAGCCCCGAGTGCGAGATATTCGTCGGTTCCTCGGAGGGATACCCGAGAACATGGACCGGCTGGGGCGGAAAGCTCTACGTCTACACACCATCCGGAAAGAAGCTCTGGGACTACCAGACCGGGTCCTCAAGAGCGTCCATATTCTCCTCGCCTGCAATAGCCGACCTGCAGGTGGCGAAGGACGATCCCGAGGAGAAGCATCTCGATTACGAGGTGGTCTTCGGATCAGACAACGGGAACATGTATGTGATGAACACGGAATATCATTCACTGCTCTGGTCCTTCGACACGGGCGGGAGGGTCATGTCATCTCCTGCAATATGCAACATAGACAACGATGACGAACTGGAAATAGTCATAGGTTCCGATTCCGGGAAGGTATTCTGCTTTGACGGCGACCCGTCGGACGGGATCGACGAGGGAGTACCTTACCCCGGCGACGGACCCACCCAGGATGTCCTCTGGGTTTACGATACCGGTTCACCAATCGGCATCTCCTCTCCCGCTGTGGCGGATATCGACCTTGACGGACAGC
>Ga0164318_10007776_pt1 | contig 10390 bp, 9 predicted proteins | sample GuaBasSedimGuay9_FD_113734 | JGI IMG/M metagenome (GOLD analysis project Ga0164318, IMG submission 113734) | Subseafloor sediment microbial communities from Guaymas Basin, Gulf of California, Mexico - Guay9, Core 4571-4, 0-3 cm | ecosystem: Environmental > Aquatic > Marine > Hydrothermal vents >...
ATCAATAATGACTCTTTCCATTTCTTCTTGTAGTCTTTTACCTTTTAGGCCCTTTGCAGCCCCGGCAAACCGTAAGAATGTGGTTACGCGCAGGTCATGGTAAAGTGGCACGTTCTCCGGCAAGAACCCTATCTTCTCTCTTACTCTAAGGCTCTCTGTGCTGGTATCAAGGCCATCAATTCTTGCAACCCCACTGGTCGGAGGCATAAAACATGTGAGAATCCTGAGGATCGTTGTCTTGCCCGCACCATTTGGACCTAGCAGGCCGACGATTTCACCCCGCTGGATTTCAAATGATACGTCTTGTATTGCGGGTTTTAAGCCATAATTCTTTGTAAGAGATTCTGCAATGATCATGGAAAAATAGTTAATAGTTATGAGTGAGATAAAGTTATAAGTGATCTAGAGTTACGAACATCTATGTTTTTGTGGTTTGTTCTTACTTCTAACTTCTGACTCCTGATCCCTTAGATTGCAATCAACTCATACTCCCTTGAGCCCAATCCCATTTCCTGTGCATATTTGAGCTGTATTTCCCAGTTGATCTTAGGGTAAATGGCTCTAAACTTATCCTCCCCCGGAGCATGCCCTGTTGCCAGACACGAATCTTCCATTCCTCTGTGGCTGTTTACAAGATCCACAGATGCTTGATCTATTGCCACAGGATCTTTGGAGGCAAGAATGCCTATATCCTGAACTATGGGCGCGTCGCTGTGACCGTAACAGTCACAAGCAGGGGAAATGGCAGTTAGAAAATTGACAAAAAGCGACCTCTCTTGTTTGCCTTTTAACACCGCCATAGTGTATTCAACCATCTTCTTCTGAAAGGTCTCCACATCTTGACTCCATCGGATATCAATGGCCTTGTTTGGGCACACAAGTATGCACTCACCACAACCTATACAAAGGCCGTCATTTATCGTAGCCTTATTGTCAACGAGAGAAATGGCACTTTGTGAGCAATGCGCTACGCAGTCCCCGCACCCAACGCATTTTTTCCTTTTGACCTTGGGAGACATATCAGAGTGTTGCTCAAGTTTTCCCCGCCTCGCCGCACAACCCATTCCAACATTCTTGATCGTTCCCCCAAATCCTGCCAGTTCATGTCCTTTAAAATGCGCAACGCTTATGAGCGCATCTGCTTCGACAATATCCTTGCCGATGTAAGCCTTTTTGATATACTCACCGTCTATTTTTACCTCGGCATAGGAAGCTCCCCTGAGGCCGTCTGCGATAATCAAGGGGGCCTGAACAACCGAATACGCAAAGCCATTTTCGATAGCGGTAATGATATGAGAAACACTGTCGCCCCTTGTTCCGGCATAGAGAGTATTGCTGTCAGTCAAAAACGCCTCAGCTCCTAACTTCTTTACTTTCTCCACTACTTTCCTGATAAAAATGGGACGGATGTAACTTGTATTTCCCTTTTCCCCGAAATGGAGTTTTATGGCCACGAGCCCCCTTTTTGGAATGGTTTTCTCTATACCGGCCCTGTCAAGCAATCGGCTCAGTTTGGCCAGCAAGCTTTCCTTTACCGTTGTCCTCAAGTCACTGAAATATACCAGCCCCTTGGTCATGGTGTTTTCCTCCGCGGGTGAGCCATAGATGTGCTCCAAGTGTCCCAAGAGATTAAAGATTATTTGATAAGGTGTCAATGAGTATTGGCACTTGCCCCTATTTTTCCATTGACAATAGAAAAGGCCTTGCATTAATAAGATTGGTTCGCTGGAAATATTGAAGTATGCCCGGAAGCTACAGCTGAGGACAAAAAAATGGTAAAAAGCCAATTGACATTTCCAAATAATCGCAGAAAGGGATTATTATTGAGGCTTTGTGGACTACTCCCTTGTCTGGTCATTTCGGCCTTTGTATGCCTCGGGCTTGGTGTTCAGGACAGCGCTTGGGCCGAGGGACCTAAGAAAATCTTAAGCATCGAGGCTTACGACATGCTTAACACGGTCCCGGACACCTATCTCATAGACATACGAACAAGGGCTGAGTACCAGTTTGTAGGGCATCCTATTGGTGCATACCTTTTTCCTTACATGTTCTATACCAATACCCTAGGCAGACAAGGAGAACACCTTGCCTATCTGGCCAATGTGAAAAACAAGGATTTTGTGAAGGAGATCAGCAAGGTCTTCAAAAAAACGGACAACCTCCTAATTATAGGGCGGGACGGCACACGAAGCGCCTTAGCTGCTAAAGAACTGCTGGATGCAGGGTTCAAACACGTGTTTGACGTGGAAGATGGGTTTGAGGGACCATTATTTCCTACCTTCAAGGATCAAAACAAAAATAAATTTTATCGCCAATTGGCCAAAAGAAACAAGATTTACGGATACAACCACAGGAGACACTATGGATGGCAATGGTGGGGTCTGCCATGGACATATGATCTGGATCCAAAATACCTTTACCCACCTGATCTGGCACCTAAGCCCAAAAAAAAGTGAGGAGGCCTTTGATGATGGAGACCCAAGAATTGGCACAGCTTCTTAATCAAGTGGAGCAAAAGGGAATAAGCTGGGAGAAACTTGAAGAAGAACTCAAGATATCTAGGGAATTATTAAATCTTTACTCAAAGTCCGGACCAGTACCACCGCGGATCATTAATAATCTGAAAAAATTTATTGAGGAAAATTAAGACGTTGGGAACCCTGTCTCTGCCTTAGAAGCCGGGGTTATTGACAAGGGGTCCGACAGCCATTAATTTGTAGCTTGAAATTCAGCTAAGGACCAGGAAAGGAGTTTTGCCATGGGCGAGTTAGTCAAGGTAACGGACGAAAACTTTGAAGAAGAAATTCTTAAATCAGATATGCCGGCTTTGGTCGACTTCTGGGCCGAATGGTGTGGACCATGCAAGATGGTAAGTCCCATAGTAGAAGAATTAGCCAAAGAATATGACGGGAAAGTTAAAGTCGGAGAGATGAATGTAGATGAAAACCGTCAAACCCCGGCGAAATATGGAATCAGAGCCATTCCCACACTGATACTTTTCAAAGGCGGAGAAGTGGCTCAGGTAATAGTTGGGGCCCAACCAAAAAGTGCAATAGAAGGAGAGCTCAAAAAGTTACTTTAACTCATATTACGCCTAAAAAGATTATAGCTAGTAGAGGTATAAATGTCTTTAAACCCCGGCTAGGCCTTAACCGAAAATCCAGTCGGGGATTTTCTTTTTGAGGGAGTGTTGTTGCGATGAGGGATCTGATCATCGTGGGTGCGGGACCAGCGGGTCTCACAGCAGGTATGTATGCAGCAAGGGCAAGGCTCAATGTGGTGCTTTTTGAGAGAATGGCCCCTGGCGGACAAGTACTTCTTACTGACATTATAGAAAACTACCCGGGATTCCCTGACGGTATCTCCGGCTTTGAGCTGATGGATAGAATGAGAAAGCAGGCGGAGAAATTCGGCCTAACCATTGAAAATCGAGAAGTCCTTTCTTTCAAGTTTGACCATGAGCTCAAGACCGTGGTTACCGATAAAGGAGAAGAGCAGGCTCAGGCCGTCATTCTTGCCTCCGGGGCCAACCCAAGAAAACTTGGAATTCCCGGGGAAGAACTCCTCACAGGGAAGGGTGTATCATATTGCGCGACCTGCGATGGGCCCTTCTATCGGGATCTTGAGGTGGCTGTCATCGGGGGCGGAGATACTGCCGTGGAAGAGGCCCTCTTCCTCACCAAGTTCGCAACCCGCGTCTACCTGATTCACAGACGTGATCAACTCAGGGCCACCAAGATTCTCCAAGAAAGGGTCATGGAAAACGATAAAGTCAAAATCATTTGGAATACGGTCCCTTTGGAAATTCTGGGCGACAAGGCAGTGGAAGCGATTGAGCTCAAGAATGTGAAGACCTCGGAACAATCAACCCTTAAGATACAAGGAGTATTTATCTTTATTGGCTATGAACCCAATACCCAGGTCTTGCAGGGTTTGATCGAGTTGGACGAGCTGGGATTCATAAAGACAAATGCCATAATGGAAACATCCGTGCCCGGTGTCTTTGCCGCCGGAGATATACGCTCAAAAAATTTGCGCCAGATTTCTACTGCTGTGGGTGAGGGTGCTACCGCTGCCTTTTCTGCTGAAAAATATCTGGAAAATTCCAAATAGCAACAAGCCATGGGAATTGCGAGCCGGTTGACCAAAATTGTTGTTTCTTTGACCCTCATGGTAACACTTTTGGGCAGTTGCAGCCTTTACAACCGATTTTTCGGCGGGATCGAGGATGAATCCCCTGCAGGACTCATGGAGACGGGTATGGAAAGCATGTCCTCGGGAGACTACGGGCGTGCTATTGATGCCTTTGAAAAGATTAAAGACCGCTACCCTTACAGTAAGTACGCCCTAGTAGCGGAACTTAAGCTGGCAGACGCATTGTACGGTAATGGTTCCTACGATGAAGCATTCGATACCTACGACGATTTTGAAAAGCTTCATCCCAAAAATCCAAATATCCCTTATGTTATCTATCGCAAGGGTATGTGCCATTTTAGCCAGATAGGCTCAATAGACAGGGACCAGTCCCACACTCTCCAAGCCAAGGAAGAATTCGAAAGATTGATTAAGACCTTTCCTGACTCCCGATACGCCCAACTGGCTAAGAAGAGGCTACGGAAATGCTATATTGAGTTGGCTCAGCACGAACTTTACGTGGGAAAATTCTACCTGAAGATGAAGGCATATCGGGCCGCAAAAGGAAGGTTTTTGTATGCTTTACAACACTACCCCGATGTGGGCCAGTACCTTGAAGCGCTCAAGTACATAAGCATTTGTGAGCAAAAACTGGCTGAACAACAGGCCAAGACAGCAAAAAATTAGCCAGCCCTATCAATTAACCTGAACACCTGCTCCAGGGCCTCACCTAACTTCTCTGGTTTTGGACCTCCCCCCTGGGCCATATCAGCCCTACCACCGCCCCTTCCCCCTACAACTTCGGAAAGGGTCCGTATAATATCCCCAGCCTTGAACCTATCCAGCAAGTCCTTTGTCACAACACAGGTAAGCATGGCCTTGCCGTCCTTTTTGGCCCCAAGGACAACAACTCCAGAGCGAATCTTGTCCTTAAGCCTATCAGCTGACTCACGAAGCTCCTTTGGAGAATCTGCATCGATTTCCTTGGCCAGCACCTTAATGCCGCCGATCTCTTTGACCTCGGACATTATGTCTTCGGACCTCTTTGTCAGAAGCTTTGCCTTGAGTGATTCTATTTCTTTCTCTTTCTTCCTCACCTCTTGGGCAAGGTTCCCGACCCTTTCAAGAACGCGGTCAGGAGTAGTCTTCAACATTATGGCCATTTCCCTCAGTTGCCAGTCTTGCGCCTGGTCGTGCTCCAGTGCTGGTTCTCCTGTAAGCGCTTCAATACGGCGCAGGTTTGCCCCCACTGAACCTTCACTGATAATCCTGAAAAGACCTATGTCGCCGGTTCTGGAGGTATGGGTCCCGCCGCACAATTCCTTGCTTACGTCCTCTCCGATGCAGACCAGTCTTACTCGCTCGCCATAACGTTCCTCAAATATGGCCATAGCACCTGTCTGCATCGCTTCGTCCCTGTCCATTTCAGTAATGGTTACGGGCAGGTTTTCCCGAATCCGGCGGTTTACCAAACGCTCCACCTCTTGCAAGGTTTCAAAAGGTATTTGAGCAAAGTGGCTGAAATCAAACCGCAATCTATCGGGAGAAACAAGGCTCCCAGCCTGCTTGACGTGTGCACCGAGGATTTCCCTTAGAGCCGCATGCAAAAGGTGGGTGGCAGAGTGGTTTAGGGCAGTGGCTTTTCGTTTCTCTTCGTCAACCCTTGCTGTCACTGTCTGGCCCACGGAAAACTCACCCTTTTGCACTGTGCCTTTGTGGACAAAAATCTTTTGCGCCAGTTTTTGGGTATCAGTAATCATAATAAGGCCTTGGTCGGAGATAATTATGCCTTTATCGCCGACCTGTCCGCCTGACTCTCCGTAAAATGGAGTCTGGTCCAAGACAATCTCCACCTTGTCACCTGACTTTGCTTTGTCAGTTTCCACGCCGTTTGAGACTATGGCAACTATCCTTCCCTCACTTTCCAATGTATCGTAACCCACAAAACGGGTACTGAATCCCTCTCCAAAAAGCTTCTTGTAGGATTTGGGAATGTCTTCTTCACCGCTCCCTTTCCAGGAGGCCTGAGAAAGCTTACGTCTTTGCTCCATTGCCTTGTCATATCCGTTGAGATCAACGGTGAGACCTTCCTCTCTGGCCACATCTTGCACAATGTCAATTGAAAGGCCATAGGTATCGTAAAGCTTGAATGCTAGTTCGCCGGGTATTTCCTTGGCTTTTTGTTCTTTTAATTTCTCAACCTCTTCATCAAGAACCCTCATCCCGTAACGCAAGGTATCGGCGAATCGGATTTCCTCATTACGGACGACCCCTTCAATAAATTGTCTGGAGATGATGAGCTCATTGTAGTCTTGACCCATGACCTCAATCACTTTGGAGCAGATCCGATGAAGGAAAGGTGGTTCTAAACCCAGGTTTAATCCATACCTTAGGGCCCGCCTGATAATACGCCTGAGCACGTAACCCCTTCCTTCATTCGAGGGCATGACCCCATCTCCGATCAGAAAGGCTGTGGCCCTCGAATGATCAGCAATCACCCTAAAGGACACATCTTGACGCTCTTCGTTCCCATAGTCCTTGCCTGAGATTTTCTCCACTTCACCAATAATATCCTTAAACAGATCCGTATCATAATTAGACTTAACCCCTTGGACCACCGCGGCGATCCGCTCCAGTCCCATCCCAGTGTCAATGTTGGGACTGGGAAGCGGGACAAGGGTCCCGTCGGGCTTTCTGTCAAATTGTGTGAATACAAGATTCCATATCTCCAAGTACCTGTCACAGTCGCACCCGGGAGCACAGTCGGGCCTACCACAGCTCAATTCTTCTCCTTGATCGATAAGTATCTCTGAGCAGGGACCACAGGGGCCGGTATCTCCCATAGCCCAAAAATTATCTTTCTCTCCGAGCCTAACAATTCTTTCAGATGGAATACCTATTTCCTTGTGCCAGATGTCATAAGCCTCATCATCGTCTTTGTAAACCGAGACATAGAGCTTGTCCTTCGGTAAGCCGAAGCCGTTAGTGAGAAGATCCCATGCCCACGTTATGGTCTCCCTCTTGAAATAGTCTCCAAAGGAAAAATTCCCCAGCATCTCGAAAAAGGTGTGGTGGCGCGCAGTATAGCCCACATTCTCGAGATCATTGTGCTTTCCACCAGCCCTCATGCACTTTTGGGAGGTAACCGCTCTAGTGTATGGCCTCTTCTCTTCCCCAAGGTATAGTCTCTTAAACTGCACCATGCCCGCATTGGTAAACAGAAGGCTGGGATCCTCATGGGGTATAAGGGAAGAGCTGGGGACAACCTCATGACCCCTTTCTTTAAAGTAGTCTATAAAGGCCTTTCTTATCTCTCTAAAGTTCATGACTTAGACTCTTCAACTCCTTTTTTCTCTCTCAAGGATTTCAACCCACTTTTCTCAATGATTAAATTCGCGATCTTGTCCCTTATATCTGTATGCTCCGCCAAAAACCGTTTGACATTCTCCCGTCCCTGACCTATCCGTTCATCTTCAAAGGAATACCATGAACCGCTCTTTTCCACGATCCCCATGGCTACCCCGAGATCGAGTATCTCTCCCTCTTTGGAGATTCCCTTTCCGTAAATGATATCAAACTCCGCTTCCTTAAACGGAGGAGCTATCTTGTTTTTAACTACCTTCACTCGTGTCCTGTTTCCCACCACCTGGTCACCTTCTTTTATGGCACCTACTCGCCTGATATCAAGGCGCTGAGTGGCGTAGAACTTCAGTGCATTACCGCCTGTAGTGGTCTCCGGATTGCCGAACATTACCCCGATTTTCATCCTTATCTGGTTGATGAATATTACACAGGTCTGTGACTTGCTTATAGTTCCAGTCAATTTCCGAAGGGCCTGGCTCATTAACCTCGCCTGCAGTCCTACATGCTGGTCTCCCATGTCCCCTTCGATTTCTGCCCTTGGCACAAGTGCTGCAACCGAATCTATGACCAGGGCGTCTATGGCGCCGCTTCGCACCAATATCTCTGCTATGTCGAGGGCTTGTTCGCCGGTATCAGGCTGAGAGACGAGCAGACTGTCCACGTCCACACCTAGATTCCTAGCATACGAAACATCCAAGGCGTGCTCCGCATCTATAAACGCTACCATACCACCCTGCTTTTGGGCCTCAGCAGCGATATGAAGTGCAAGGGTAGTCTTGCCCGATGACTCGGGTCCGAATATTTCCACTACGCGGCCCCTGGGCACACCCCCTATCCCAAGAGCCAGGTCAAGGGAAAGGGATCCAGTGGATATGGCAGGAACATCCAGGACAGCCTTATCCCCCATCTTCATTATGGAGCCCCTCCCAAACTGCCTCTCTATTTGAGATATGGCATGCTCTACCGCCTTCTCTTTATCCATGGGATACCTCCCTCTTTGGTCTACCTAAACTATTACCACACCATTTGGTCTGATCTATGAGTATTACTTGCACAGCAAAACCGAACGCCATTGGATGGCTCCCCAACCCCCAATTCCAGCTTCCAGGCTACTAGAACGCGGCTATTTTGTAAAGCCAAGACCATAGCGGTTCGCTATTTCTTGCCTTGCAACGGCCAATATTGAATCTTCGTATATATTGCGCCAGCAGGCCTTAAATCGCTTTTAAAAAGGGCCAGTTCCCGGAGACTGCATATCGGGCTCGTGATTTCGACGTATCTTTCAAGAATTTCCCTTAACATTTGGCCACCCCTGGCCCCTCTTCTGAACCTCCCCAACGTAAGATGAGGTCGAAATAATCGCTTTTCCTCCTTGATTCCAAAACGCCTAATGCGTTTTGAAATTGCCTTTCGAAAAAAATCCATTCTTTCCACATCTCCCTCAACCCCGAGCCACAAGACCCTCGGACTTTTCACTCCGCCAAATACACCCAGGCCTTTCACACCCATGGCAAAAGGGCCATATTTCGTACAAACCGCCTTCACCTCCTCACCCAAGGCCTCAATATTCTCCTGTGCAACATTTCCGAGAAATACCACTGTGAGGTGCACGTTCCCAGGCCTCACCCACTTCACATCCAATGGGCTGCCGTTAAGGTCTTTATGAACCTTTTCCACCAGTCTGCTTATCTCATCTGGCAACTCAAATGCCAGGAAGCAGCGGAGTGTCTGTGACATACCTTCTGATCCAATCCAATGCCATGGTGGCACTTTGAAGTTTTATCTGCTCTCTGCGCCCCCAAAAACGGTACCTGCGCGCAATAACTTCCTCTCCCCTGCACAGACCGATAAACACTGTGCCTACGGGCTTAGACTCTGACCCCCCGGTGGGCCCTGCGATTCCGGTTATTGATACGCCCAAATCCGACCCAAGGGCCTTTCTCACCCCTTCGGCCATCTGCTTCGCTATGGGACTGCTCACTGCTCCGTGCTCCTTCAGGATTTGCTCACTCACTCCCAGGAGGTTGACCTTGGCAGAATTGCTGTAACATATTATGCCGCCCTGGAAATAATCGCTACTGCCGCTCACATTGGTTATCCTGTGGCCAACCAGCCCACCAGTGCATGACTCTGCCACCGATATGGTAAGCCCGTTGGCACGTAGCAGACCACCTACCACCTCTTCTAACGTTTCATCATCCTTAGCAAAGATGTAGGAACCAATTAAATCAAAAATCTCCGCTTCTACTCTATCAAGTTCGTTTGATACAGAGACCTCATCTTCTCCTCTCAGGCTGAGGGTTATGTGAATCTCGGGAAAGTGGGGATAAAACCCTAGTACCACCTCCCCGGTTCTCTCTTCAATATTCTTAAACATCTCGGCAAGGTCCGGCTCGCTCAATCCATAAACCTTCAAAATTCGTGAACGAACTGCCTCTATTTGCCAGAAACTCAATAGCTCAGGAATAACCACCTTATCAAGCAAGTATCTCATTTGCTCCGGTACACCAGGAAGGAAGTAGAGCCTAACACCTTTCTCCACCAGGCAGAACCCGCATGCCCGCCCCTCCGGACTGAGGAGGCGAGAACCCTGCGGCATCCATGCCATTTTTTCCAGAGAAGGGGTCAACATGGCGCCCATTTCCTCGACATGTTTTTCTATAAGGCGAAACATCTTTCCATTCAGGCGCAGCGGGCGGTTAAGAGCCTTTGCAACAATTTCGCTGGTTCTATCATCTTCGGTAGAACCCAGCCCTCCTGTCACAATGACAAACCGAGAATTTTTGATCGCCCGTTTCAGGGCCTCTGCTACCATGGGATAGTTATCCCCTACCGAGGTTATCCTGTTCACCCGAAGCCCAGCGGCAGTAAGCCTGCCAGCCGCATATCTTGC
>Ga0164318_10007777_pt1 | contig 10389 bp, 4 predicted proteins | sample GuaBasSedimGuay9_FD_113734 | JGI IMG/M metagenome (GOLD analysis project Ga0164318, IMG submission 113734) | Subseafloor sediment microbial communities from Guaymas Basin, Gulf of California, Mexico - Guay9, Core 4571-4, 0-3 cm | ecosystem: Environmental > Aquatic > Marine > Hydrothermal vents >...
TCTATAAACTCATTCCATGTAATACCTCTATCCAATTTATTTTTTATCTCTTGATAATCTGAAAACTTTTCCAGAATATCTTTTCTATAATACATTAACGAAAGATCAATATAAAAAGGAAATGCAACTAACTTTCTATCAACAATACACGATTTTTTTGCAACATCTATAACTTTATCGTTAAAAAGTTCCTTTAAATCATTATCAAGAGGATACGCCCATCGTGCAAATCTTTTCACCCATATCAAATCTACTGTAAATATATCTATATGTTTATTTTTACTCCTTAATGCCCTTGCAATAAGCTCTTTTCTTTCATTTGTGCTAAATTTAGAAAAAGGTAAATTTATTGTTTTAACAAAAATTCTATTTTTATATTGCTTGTTAAATTCATTTATCAATTCTCTATGTATAGCAGTAATATTATCAACATAATATAAAACTACAGGCTCATTTCTTTTAGAAAAATTATGTATTAATATAAAAGAAAAAATTAGAAGTAGCACTAAAGATATTAGCACTACTTCTAATAAATATTTAAAATTCAATTTACTTGCCATATAAGGAACTTAATAAAAAATCTCCATTTGTCAAGAAAATTGCCAATTAAAAAGTCACACTGAAGGTATAAGCTTGTAAGCCACCAAAAACGCCATAATCTCTATAAGAATAATCCACTCGAAGAGCCATATTGTTAAAAATATTTTTCTTAAACCCTGCACCAAAGGTAACTCCATATTGAGAATCTTCTAAAAAAAGTGCTTTATAACCAGTCCTTAAATAAATTTTACCAAAAGCTGGAATGCGATATGAATACTCAGCACCAATATTTACTGATTCACTATTATTGTTAGGATGTAAAGCATCTATTTCAACTGTCAATCTCTGATTTGCAGTAACAATAGGAAAAAATGCAAAACCAATTCTAAAAATCAAAGGCAATTCCCATGCTAATGTATTAAATTTACCTTCAACATTCTGATAATTTCCACTTTCATCTGGCAAAATATCTATAGGCTGTAAAAGATCTATCCCATCATATTTTAATTTCGTGCCATAATTACTAATACTCATTCCAATAGCCAATCCATCTTCTCTATTACCTGTTGGAGAAAAGAAAAAAGTATTAACAACTACTCCTAAATCTAATGCAAAGGCACTTGCAGAAGTGTGCCATATTTTTGATGAAATATATTTAAAAGAAGAACCAAAAGAGAACCACTGTGCTAATTTTCTTGCATAGGTCAAATTTACGCAATAATCATTTGCAGAATACTGTTCACCAGTACCTTCCTGCATAACCATATTAGTAACATCTATAGTTCCATAATTTGTTTGAAAAAAACCAATACCAAAAGATCCAAGTTGCGGACTTACAATACCAATTCCTGCAAATGAAGTACTAATATCAGAAATCCATGGTTGATACATAGTTTGAAATTCACTCTTACTCATAAAAGCAAGACCTGCAGGATTCCAATACATTGAACTTAAATCATAAGAAGAACTGACAACAGCATCGCCCATGCCAAATCCCCTGCTACCAAAACCAATTTCCAAAAAATTACCTGCTGTTGTGCCAACCCTATATGGTCGGTTAGCAAATGCTACATTAATCATTAATAGAAGTAATATAATATTTATAAAAAAATTCTTCATAACAGGCTCCTTTATTTAATAATTGCAAACTTTCCAATTTTTTCATATCCAGTATCAAGAGATTTAACATGGTAAATATACATTCCAGCTGCAACTTCTAACCCTTCTTTAGTTAACACATCCCATTTAGCAATGCCAACATCTTCACTATTGTTTACATGAATTTCATCAACCAATACACCACTAACTGTAAAAATCTTAATAACACATCTTGCTGGTACATGTGTGAACATTATCTGTCTTCTTTGATTCAAATAAGGATTTATAACAGATCTTTCCATACTATTTGTACATACATAAGGATTAGGCACAACCTTAATCTTATCCATTTCTTCATTTATTTTAGACTTATCTATTCCATTTGATACTTTTATTTTAAATAATAAAGAATCTGTTACGAAAAATGGTCTTTTAAAAGTAACTCTATATTCTCCTTCTGTAGGAATTTGGCTAACATCGGATAAATTTTCAAAACTAATAGCCATAACTGTTCCTGCCCATTGCCCTGCTTCATTAAGAGGTCCTACCAATACCTTATCCTCTAATGGGTCATAAACTCCATTTTCATTCTTGTCAACAACAACCATATCTAATTTTTCATAATTACCTGCTGAATCCATAAAAGTTGTATTTATTACATAAAAACTAAAATCTTGATTAACTAAAACTTGACTTCTATTTACTCTCATACCAAATTCATCTCTAATATTTTTATTAGTATTAATTCCAGTATATGCTTTACTATCAGATGTAAAAACTATCCTATAATCCCATGGAAAATATTTAGCTTGAGAATAAGAAGGAACAACTGTAATTGGAGCATTACCCTCTATCCATCCAGAATTTTCATAATCATAAGTAACAGTTTTAGATTTTAGTTTTATTCTTAATCTAAAACCATCAATTAAATCTGTCACAATATCTTTTTCTGGATTTAACGTATAAGCACCTAACGAATCATCATGTAATATATTATCACTTTTAAAATTATCTGGAGTTTCAGAATATAAAAGAGTATCATTCTCATCATAGATATAAAAAGAATTTGTGGTATAATAAAGGCCATGTTTATAAAAATTAATACTTGCAATTGTATCTATACCAAATTTTATTTTATATACTCTATCTGGATTTAATGCATCTTTAGCTATAATTTCCGGAGTTATAGTACCATCGCCTAAAGTAATATCATTTTTAATTGTATCCACAGAAGGGCCGGTATAGCCTGCTGCTAATTGATGAGGAACAACAACTGCAACATTTTTTCCATGAGATATTACATTTTCTGCCTCATCTAATTCAATAACAATATTATTTTCAGAAGGGGCAATACCTGGTCCAATATTTGGAGCACCATAGTCATAAGCCACTATTGCATAATAATATGTTCTTCCATTTTGAACATTCTCATCTACAAAATAATGAACAATACCCTTATCAGAACCAAGATAATATCCCATACCATTAACTAACCCAAAATCAGTAAAACCGGTCTTACCATCCTTAATATCACACTGAAAAATAGGTTTTTTGAACATAGGCGTTCCATAACCATCTGTAATTTGTTCAGCATCAGTAAATTTCGGATCTGTTGACCTATATATTTTATATCCTTCAAAATCATTAACATTACCCAAAAATGGATCTCTTGTTTTTTTATCCGCAATATCATCCCACGTTAAAATAACTTTACCATCAGATGGTGTAGCTGTTAATGTTGGCATTTTAGGCGGTTGTGCAAATCTATAATCTTTTTCATAAATAATCTGAACGATTTTCTTTTCCTGAAATAATGCCGGTGCAGAATGTTCCTCGGAATTCAAACCTTCCAAAGGATCATATGAATGTAAGATAGACATAGAAATTCTTTCTGTTCTTCCTTTATATAAAGGAAATGGTCCTGAAGCAAAAACTTCAATCAAATTTGAAATTCTGCCACTATATTCTTCTAATGTATCAGAGCCGACTAACTCCCACATTGATTTATCGCCTCTAAACCAATGATAATCAGAAGCATGTGAAGGCACAGGAAATAATCTAAATGCAGTTAAACCAACCATATCTGATTCAGAAACATCAGTTGCTGCAAAATTAGGTTCACAACCTACACCTTCTTTAAAATCTGGTTTATGGTTACACTCTCCTTCATCAGGTCCTGTGTAATTTAAATCACCAGGGCCTACACCATCTAATCCCACATCATCGCCAGGATTTTCTGTTATATCATAAACGCCATTGCCATTTACATCTTCACCGTCTTCCCAATCCTGATCTTCATCAGCATCCCAGTGTTCACGAAGCATATCTTCAGTGTAACTATAATATTTTAAAAACTTATCTAAATTAGCTATACCATCTCTGGGACCAACCAAAGCTGTTGCTTGGTTATCTCTTTTTTCATCAATTAAACCATCATCATCATTATCAATACCATCATAAGGCAAGCCCGGACTTTCCAAATAAGCAAACCCCATAGTACCTGTTTTAAGTCCGGCTCTACCAATACCATCAATATCCCATGAATATGCCATATCTAAATATTTATCAAAATATCCTAATTCGTCATCCGCTTCTCCTCCAATACCATTATCAACCCAATAGCCAAAAGCCACCTCTGGCAAATCATAATCAGATATATTAGAAATATTATATTCCCAGAAGATACAATCTCTTGCCTGTGGATTATTCCATTGAAAACCACGTGTTTCAACACGAATTCCTAAACCGCCCCATGGTTTTCCAGGTTGAATAGTTGCATCATCCTGTATAAATTTACCAGGCCTTGGATAATATTTCACTCTATCTTCAGGGCCTAAATATTCTTGATCTTGAGCATCATTTGTTACAAAAAATGTTTCAAGATCAGCATATATCACACCACGACCAAATCTACCATTCCATTCACCTGGCCATTTTGTTGTGCCTCCTCTTGCAGGCCATCCCATTGGAGGCCATGATGAAGGAATATTACTCATTGCAGGATGTTCATCATTTTCATTAAAATATCCAAAAACAGGATAAAGTCCCCATTTTACTGTACCTGTGGGGTCCATATCCATCTCTTCTCTATAATTTGTTTCTAAAAAATATAATGTATCAAGATCTGGCTCATTTTGAATTTGTGCCATATTTGTTACAGGAATAGAATCATTTTTAATATAGACTCTGGCTCCAATTAAAAGAGCAATTCCATCTAACATTTTTACACCTTCTGAATTATTAGGCCATCTTGAAACATCTGATCTTGGCCAATCTGATAATTCTGTAGTATTTTTAAAATATAAATAAACTCTATTACCAGTCATATACCCTTCTCTTATTGCTGCAATATCCCCTGCAGGATCATCTGGACCATCATAGGGTTTACCCTGACCTAATACTTCAATCACACTAAAAATACTTATGATAAAAATCATATAAAAACTTAATAACTGTTTCTTCTTCATAACCATCATCCTTTTTAAAATTAGAATTTTAATCCTATACCTATCTTTATCTGACGAGGAGCAGAAAACATTGAAGGATCATGAATAACATCATAATAATCTGTAAAATTACTATGAAATCCAGCTATATCATTAGGTCTAATAATAGCAGTATAAGCATGGCCAGTCTGAGAATTAACAGCAACTTCATTCTTTGTATCCAGCAAATTATAAATATTTAATGTAAATCTCAAATAATACTTATTAAAAACTTTAATATCATAATAACCATTAAAATCAACTGAATATGTACTTGGCTTCCAGCTATTATTAGGATATAAATTAACATTTGCCAATCTACTTTCTGATACAGGAGCCCATGTAAAAGGAGTACCAGAATTATAATAACCTGTAAAAGTTGCTGAAAAATTCTTTTGTGTATAGCCTACAGTAATATTTAAAGTATGTCTTTGATCCCAGCTCATTGGTATCAATCTTGCTATTGGGTCCATGCTATTTCCTGCCCTTGTAAATGTCTGAGTTGGATTATCAGCATTACCCCTTGTATATTGAAGAGTATAATTAAATAATATATTAAAATTCATATAATTAGCATTTACTTTAAACTCTAATCCTTTAACATTACCATAATCCTTATTTGTATACAAACCATATTTAATCTGGTTAAAAGTTGTTACTACTTTAGTACTTAATAAATTATAAATATCTCTATAGAATAGGTTAACTTCTAAACCAACATTTTTTACCAATTCTTGCCATAAACCAATCTCATATTGGACAGTCTTTTCTGCCTTCAATTGAGGATTTCCCATAGTAGTAACATAATCATCAGGAGCAACTCGGAAGGTATGATTCTGGTAAAGTGCATAAAAAGGAGGCATCTGGAAGAAATGACCATAACTAAAATGTAATACAGCTGTATTTGCTAATTGATATGAAAGCCCAAATCTTGGACTTATCTGATACTTAGTATCTGCTTTAATCAATTTTGACATTTTAGAAGAGTCCTCAAAATTTAATTGATTTGAAGGATTTCTCCATTGAGAAGGATAATATGTATTAGGATCAAAATAATCAAATCTTACACCAACATTAATAACCATTTCATCAAATTCCATTTTATCCTGAAAATAAGTAGAAAATTCTGTTGGCTTAACATTATAAACATCACTGTAAGTAGTTGAATCTGGCAATATTTCTGGTTCATAATTATAATATATTCTATTCCCTGTTGTCTCATCATAGTAAAATTCTAATTCTTCTGGTGTATTATAATATTTGTTTCGAATCAGGTGCCACTCATGCTTCAAATCGTGCTTTATATATTCGAAACCAGACTTTAAACTATGATTATTATTAACCTGCCAGGTAATATCAAATTTAGCATTTTTATCTTTTAATACTCTCTTAGTATGATTCTTATCCTGTCCACCTGTAAAAAAGACAACAGCGGCATTATTATGATAAATATCATGAACATATCTTTTATCTAAAGGATTCTCATATACATAAGTACCATTCTCATTATCTATTAAAGAAAGTTTTAATTCATAAAACAAACTTGGACTCAAACTATGATTAAGCATCAATGACATCATTTTTGAATCTCTTTTTGCATGAGGCATTCCATAGGGATTATATTTATAAACATGGCTATACCAATGCCATTCATCGCGGTTATTTATATATGAAAAAGAGAGTTTCAAACTTCCATTAGGTTTAAATGAAATTTTACCAAAATAAGAATAATTTTCATTCCCATTCATTGGAACATATGAATTATCGCCAGTATGAATACTCTCCCATAAAGCAGGATCTTCATCAACAAAATTGCTATAATCTCCAGGGTTAAATCTATAAATACCATTTAAATGATTTTTATAATCTTGATATCTGAAATTTGTAAAAAAAGTTAAATATTTTTTGTAAATAGGACCCTCTAATACAATTTTAAAATCTTTATTTCTATCAAATTCACTATCTTTTAATCCAATAAAAACATCTTTGTGTGTTGTATAAAAATTCCCAAAAGCAGCAGTAACTTTTCCATGAAATTCATTACTTCCATCTTTTGTAACAGCATTAACTATTCCACTCATAGCTCTACCATATTCTGCATTAAATGTTCCTGTAATTACTTCCAAATCTTGTACAGCATCATTTTCAATATCTATAGTTCTTCCAGTCTTATCAAATACCTCATCAACAGGCAAGCCATCTACCAAATAAGATACTTCTGTTAATCTACCTCCTCTAAAATGTCCATTTACTACACCTGCCTGCATCCCTATAATTCCTTGAATATTTTCTGTCGGTAAATTTTCAATTTGCTCTGCTGAAACATTTCTTACTGTGCTTGTCTGATCCTTTTTAAAAGAAATTTTACTTGCAGAAACAACTACTTCCTCACCTTTTATTGCTTCTTCTTCCATCTGAAAATTTAATGTTGTTGTTGAATTAACACTAACAGTAACCTTTTTCATCACCATTTTTTTATATCCTATCATCGATACAGTAATAGTATATTGTCCAGGAGGAATATTAATGATATAATAATAACCATCTATATCCGCCACTGCTCCCATAACTTCTGCCATATCCACCTCAATATCACCAAGCCATACTCCTGTTACCATAACTTGAGCACCTACAAGTGGCTCACCAGTTTGTCTATCTGTAATCTTTCCTGCAATTTTACCAGTTGTTCCTGCAAAAGAAAAAGATACTAAAAATAACAACAAAATAAAAATACTCTTCTTCACACTATAATCCTCCACCTATTAGTTATTGCAACTTGATTAACTTTTTTACTATTCGCAAATCTCTCGATTGTAATTCCAAAAGATACATTCCCGCATCAATATCATCAGCGTCAAAAACCATTTCATTCATGCCATTAACAACTTGCAATTTTTTATCAAAAACAAGATTACCAATAATATTATAAATTTTCATATCCAATATCTGATTTTTATCTGAAAGAAACTTTACCTTATAAAAATCAACAAATGGATTTGGAAATACTAAAATCTCTTGTGATTTCTTACTATTACTTTCACTTTGCTTTAATCCAGTACTTACCAAATCAAATTTTAACTGTTCCAGATTAAAACCTGATTTAATAACTTCAACCTTTATTGTATAAGTGCCTTTTTTAAGATATATGCCATTTCCAACTTCTTTATCTACCCAATTGTGATAACTACCAGTAGATGTCAATGGCTTATTCTTTACAATATAATAACCATTACATAAAATATTAATTCTTCCATCAGATTTTCCTGCATATCGTACTTTTAATGAATAACTACCTGTTTGCGATACAGTAACAGTATATTTATACCATTCATTATCCCCAATCCAACCTATACAATAATCAAAACCCTTAGCATCACCTGTAACATCAATATCTACGCCATCATTTCTAAAAACCCAACCATAATTCCAATTCCCGGGATCATTGTAATTTGCCCTTTGGATATGATCAGCATCATAATAACTAACACCAAAATTACCAATGTCATATTCTGCACAATTAATAATGCCAGGCAAAGTTACATTTTTATAAGGCTTATTTTTTTTATTGAAATCACTATCAAATAAGGAAGCTACAACATCAGGTAAATATTGACAATTTTCTATTTTTAAATCTTCTGCCAATTGCATTAATCCGGCTTTTGCAACTTCCTTTGAAGGTTTTGCAGTCTTACCCTGCCAATAATCTATTATTTTTTGATAATTACTATTTATTTTTGCTGAAAAAGGTGATGTTATGGTACCAACTTTTTTATGTGTCCACCAACACCAGCCTATATTATTTTCTTCAAAAAGAGTCTTTGCATCATAAAACCATACATTTGAATTTTCACCAGATTCACTCATCCATAAAGGAACATTCCATTTATCTCTTATTTCTAAATAACCAGAAATTGCTCCTCTTGAATTTTCATTCCAGTACTTATGAAATGAATATGCCATATTATTATCAAATGGTGGCGTCAAATAATTAAAATCTGTAGCATAAAAATTCCCCTCAATATATACTATATGATTTGTATCTATTGTCCTAATCGCTCTTGTTATATCCATATATAATTTTCTCAATTCTTTATTTGAATGCCCAGATGGTAATACTGGCTCATTCAATAAATCATAACCAGCAACCTCTGGATAATCTTTATATCTTCTTGCTATTTCTTTCCAAATTTCAATTGTTACTGGCTGATATTTATCAGGCTCAGTCCACAGCCTTGCAACCCCATCGCTATTACTAATATTATCGGCATTCTGCCCACCAGGAGCACAATGCATATCAAAAATAAGATATAAATTATAGTCTTTACACCATTGTAATAAACTATCAAAATAAGCAAATCCTTCTTCCTTAAATTGAACAGGTTCTATATCAGATACTAATATCTTATAATCAAACGGTAACCTTATAAGATTATAACCTAACTCTGAAATTCGTTTAATATCCTCCCTGTTAACATAATTTTTTCTATATTCTGAAAAAAACTTTTCAGTATCTTCAGCTCCAATTAATTGTTCAATATGTGCTCTAATAGTATCTGGAGAACCATATCCTGTAAAATGTATCATATAACCTTCAGGAACAAGCCAACCACCTAATCCTATACCTCTAAATAAAACAGAATTTCCATTTTCATCTACAATAGACTTCCCTTTTGTCTTTAAAAAAGCAAAGTTAGTAATATATAGAGCTAAAAAAATAAAAATCACCCTTTTCATTGCCATCCCTTTCAATTAAAAAGGAGTAAGGAATAAACCTTACTCCTTTAATATTATTGTTGTTCTATTTTAATAAAATCATCTTTCTTGTTTTAACATTTGAACCTGTATCTAATTTATAAAAATAGATTCCACTATTCAAATTCTTACCATTAAAAGTTACTTTATAATGGCCTGCTGATAATTTTTCATTAACCAAAGTGCTAACCTTCTGGCCTAATAAATTATAAACTGATAAATTAACTAAAGATTCCTTATCAATAGTGAATTCAATAGTAGTTTCTGGATTAAATGGGTTAGGGTAGTTTTGTGAAAGTTCAAATTTTTTAACATTATCATTGATATTTCTTTCTTTAACATCTGTTGCAACATACATTGTATCACCTATCCATGTATAAGTCCATTCAGAAGGATTTTGCCATGCATGATCTGTATTAAAAGGAGATAAAGACATAGTTCCCTCAGATTGTCCATTATCATTATCATGAAAATATAAATCCAAAGGTATCTTCATTCCTCTTAAAGGTACAAA
>Ga0164318_10007778_pt1 | contig 10388 bp, 7 predicted proteins | sample GuaBasSedimGuay9_FD_113734 | JGI IMG/M metagenome (GOLD analysis project Ga0164318, IMG submission 113734) | Subseafloor sediment microbial communities from Guaymas Basin, Gulf of California, Mexico - Guay9, Core 4571-4, 0-3 cm | ecosystem: Environmental > Aquatic > Marine > Hydrothermal vents >...
CGATGCCTTGCTTTCGTCAATATTTGGAGGGTTATTTTTAGGTGTTGGATTAGGCTTAATTTTTAAAGCAAAGGCAACTTCTGGGGGGTCTGATATTGTGGCAATGATTATAGGTAAATACACCAAAATGCCCATCGGGCAGCTAATTATTATTGTTGATTCGGCTATTGTACTTGTTGGCCTGATTGCCTTTGATGATTGGAAAATCCCACTGTATTCTCTAATTGTAATTTTTATTACAGGCAAGGTTATTGATGTTATCCTCGAAGGTATGAGTTACGACAAGGTGCTATTTATAATTTCTGATAAATCACACGAAATACGCGATAAAATTGTTAATGATCTTAACCGTGGAGGTACTTTTTTGCATGGTGAGGGGATGTATAAAAAAGATGAGAAATCCATTATTTTCACAGTAGTGTCGCGCCGCGAAATGTCTATGCTACGTGAGTATATTAATCACATCGATCCCAACGCTTTTGTTACTGCAATAAATTCAAACGAAATACTTGGTAATGGGTTTAAGTCACTGAATGATAAGACGGAGTAAATTATTTTTCTTTTTATCTGGGCGGTCGAGCATGCTTTCCGTTATATATTTTCCCTACCCCGAATAATTTAGAGAAACCGAAGGGCTTTCATTCACAACTTTAAAAGACCTAATAATTACTGTGGAAAGGGATATAATTAAAGTGATGATTATCCCAAAAACAAAAAACCATATATTGATGGTAATGTGATACGCAAATGTATCGAGCCATCTGGATAGTAGTATGTAAACTATAACTGATGCAATTATACCTGCAATTAGTACAATTCGTAAATATACTTTTGCAAGCATAATCATTATTTGTAATTCTGAACCGCCGAGCACTCTTCTAATTCCAATTTCTTTGGTTCGCTGTTGTATAAGAAATGATGTTAATCCGTAAAGACCAATACTAGAAATAAAAATCACAAAAACAGAGAAATAAATAAACAGCGATAACATTTTTTCATCACGATTATATAGACTTTCGAGCTTGGTCTTAAGAAGTGTTGAATGCATAAAACTTCCTGCATTATATTCTTCCCATACATCGCGTATGTGTAACATGGCGTCCTGTTTTTTGCCGTCTTTAAACTTTACAATTACATACCTTGCTCTATTTGGGTCTAATAAAAACACTAATGGTTCAACATCACGATGAAGTGATGAGAAATTGAAATTTTTAACCACACCTATAATTTCACCAGCTTCAAAATTTCTTTTAAATGAAAGATTTAGCTTAGCTCCAATAATAGTATCCAAATTTAATAAATTGGCAGCAGCTTCATTTATTATGTAGCTATTAATAGTATCATCTGAAGAAAATATTGAAAAATGTCGTCCTTTAATTAGGGGTGCTTTCAATAATTCAAAATAATTGTCTCCAACTCTGTAAAAATTTAGTGCTTTGGCATTTTGCTCAGATGTGTCACCAACATAAAAAATCATTTTTCCCTCAGTATATCCCGGAAGATTAGATGCAGAAGACACGTCCAAAATTGCATCATCGGTATCAAGTGCTTTCATAAATTTGTGAAATCTATGCTTGAAAGTGGTATCGTGTGGAGTATTTATTACAACAATATTTTCTTCTTCAAAACCAAGATCATGTATTTTTAAGAATTCTATTTGAGAATAAACAATAAGTGTAGAAATTATCATTCCAATGGAAACTACATATTGTATGGTAACCAAAAACCTACGCATTAGTCCTGCCGAAAATTGCTGGCTACCAAATTTGCTTAAAATAAAATGGTCTCCTTTAATAACCGATGCCGCATTAAATGAGGTAAGCACAAATGCAGGAAAACTTCCTCCAACAAGAGCAAGTATAATAATTATTAGAATTAGAATAATTCCAAAGCTAATTCCATCCATTGAAAAAATACTACCAACAAGCGTTAAGTCTTTGCCAACTAATTGATTAAATTGAGGCATCAGAAACTCAACCAACGACATTGCCAACACAAATGATATAGTTGTTATAATCATTGATTCACTTATATATTGAAAAAATAATTGTTTTGTACTTGCACCAAGTACTTTGCGGACACCTATTTCTCTAGCTCTTTTTAGCGACCGTGCTGTTGCAAGATTTATATAATTTATGGATGCTGTTAACAGTATAAATGCAGCTATTATTCCAAAAATAAATAAATAGCTAATATCAATATTCGATGGAGAATCGTATTTTAAGCTTGTGTTAAAGTGCACATCCTCAATAGGCTCAAATGTGAATGTAAAAAATCCATCTATTTCTAGTAATTCATCTTTTGATGATATTTCGCGCTCTTTATTTGTATACTCATTAAATAGAAATGCAAGTTGATTTATATCCGTTGTATCATTGGTTTTGATATATGTGTAGCAAGTAAGCCAGTACCAATCTTTTTTCAGTCGGTCGTATCCCTTTTCGTCAAGTGAAAAAACAGAAACAATTGCATCAAAATTATGATGGGTTGGTATATTGCAATCTTCATAAACACCAACTACAGTGTATTCGCGAACAACTGTACTTAGTTTCTTCCCTAGAGCAGGTTCATCACCAAAAATTTTAGTGGCAATACTTGATGAAATAACCATTGTATTAGGTTCGTTTAATACCGAATCCTTGTTACCTTCCAGAAAGGTATAATCAAATATGCTAAAGAAATGTTGATCACTTAGAGTAATATCTGAAATTTCAAATGCTTTATCCTGATAAGTAACTGATGAAATATCGTTAATATCAGAAGGGTCAGTAAAAAACATATTTGTTGAAGAAATTACTTCTGGGAATTCTTTTCTAAAATCTTCTGCTATTCTAAAAGGTGATAAAGCAACATTTTCAGTTTTGCCATCAACAGTATACTCACTTGTAACACGATAAATATCTTGATAATCTGACCATTGAGTATCATAACGAATTTCACTCTGTATATACAAAAAAATAAAAGTAAACACAGCTATTCCAATTGCCAAACCAGTAATGTTGAGCAAGGTGTAGCTCTTTTGCCTTAGAAGAACTCTGTACCCTATTTTAAAATAATTACCAAGCATATATAACTTTTAAAGTGGTTATTTGGTTATCTGATTATTTGGTTATTCGTCATATAACATTCAATACTTAACTTTATAACTTTCAACTTTATAAACTTTCTAACTCCCTACACCATTTCATTCAAATTCTCATTAATAATTTGTCCATCAAATAAGTGTACAACTCGTCGGCTATATGATGCGTCGCGCCTTGAGTGAGTTACCATAATTATTGTTGTTCCGGCTTTATTCAGGTCGTTTAACATCGTCATAACTTCCTCACCATTCATTGAGTCTAGATTTCCGGTTGGTTCATCAGCTAGTAATAATAATGGTTTTGACACCACAGCTCTTGCAACTGCAACCCTCTGCTGTTGCCCACCAGAAAGCTGCACTGGGAATAAATCCTTTCGATGACTAATATTCATCTTGCTAATAATTTCTTCAACTCGTTCTTTTCGTTTTTTACGGTTCCAGCCTAAATAAAGTAGAGGGAGCTCTATATTCTCGTAAACTGTAAGCTCTTCGATTAAATTAAAATTTTGAAATACAAATCCAATGTTTCTTTTTCTAATACCGGCTTTTTCCTTTTCAGATAATTGTGTTATATCCTGTCCGAAAAACAAATAATTACCATCCGAAATATTGTCAATCATCCCTAGTATATTTAGCAATGTTGTTTTTCCACATCCTGAAGGTCCCATAATAGCAATAAAATCACCCTTCTCAACTTTGAGGTTAACATTGCGTAAGGCTATTGTTTTTATATTTTCTGCCTCAAATGTTTTAGTGAGTCCAAAAGTTTCAATCATAGTTATTATTTATTCATTAGCCTCCGAAAGTTTACTATCATAGATTATACAATTGATTATCAAGAGAGTAAAATTTGCTTATTTGCTTAAACTGCTTATTTGTTTAATTTATTGAAACAGCTAAATACCTGTTTGATATTAACATAAACAAATAAACATATCTACAAATAAACAAAAATAATATGCTTTGGATACTACTTATATTTATTGTTGATTTAATTATTCACACATTCATTAACAAACTTTAACTAATTTCATGCCAATGGGCATACATAGCTGATATTATGTGAATTACAATTTTTTTACAGCAAACTGTAACATATTGTGTGCGAAATCGTCCATATATTTGTACAAAGGTGAACAATTATTTGTAATTTTAACCGTACTATTTTTCAAGTTTCTACTAACTACGGTGGTTTAATAATTTGGTATATTTTTTGGATACTAAAAATCCACAGATTAACTGATTATACAATTATATTAACTTGATAATTATTAGCCAATATATTTGAATAATAAATTAGAGTAAAACACCCAACTAAAATGAATAAAATTAATGCTAAATTATTAATAGTTGATGATGATATTGATATATTGTTAGCAGCAAAAATGTTTCTTAGGCAACATATATGCATTGTACATACTGAGAAAAATCCTGAAAATATTCCTGATATTCTTAAAAATGAAAATTATGATGTGATATTACTCGATATGAATTTTTCGCGTGATGCCACCAGTGGACAGGAAGGATTTCATTGGTTAAATGTAATTCTTGAACATGACCCTGCGGCCGTAGTAATTTTTATTACAGGTTATGGTGATATTGAACTTGCGGTACAGGGTATAAAAGAAGGTGCTACTAATTTTGTTTTAAAACCATGGGACAATAAAAAACTACTTGCAAATATTTACACTTCGCTACAAATACGCGAAACAAAAGTTGAACTCGAAAATTTACGATCAAAACAAAAGGTTTTTATTGCAGACCAAAATCAGGCTCATCGTAACCTAATTGGCTCTTCACAGGTTATGCAAAAGGTGATGAAGGTTGCCTACAAAGTAGCAGTAACCGATGCTAATGTACTTATTTTAGGAGAAAATGGTACTGGCAAAGAAGTTGTTGCAAGAGCTATTCATAGAGCATCAAACAGGCGTGATAACGTTTTTGTAAGTGTAGATTTAGGAGCAATTACAGAAAGCCTTTTTGAGAGTGAATTGTTTGGTTATAAAAAAGGTGCTTTTACTGATGCGAAAGAAGACCGTGTAGGAAGGTTTGAGGTAGCTAAGGGAGGAACAATATTTTTAGATGAAATTGGAAATTTAAGCCATTCGCTACAATCAAAATTATTAAGTGTATTACAGCGGCGTAAAATTGTAAGACTTGGTTCAAGTAAGGAAATAGATATCGACGTAAGACTTATTTGCGCTACCAATATGCCTCTTTACCAAATGGTTAACGAAAACAAATTTAGGCAAGATTTGCTTTATCGAATAAATACTGTAGAGATTAAATTACCGCTTCTTAAAGAAAGATTAGAAGATTTTGAACCATTAATTGATAGTTTTTTGGAAATATATTGTACTAAATATAAAGTTCCAAAAAAACGTATAAGTGTAGGTACAATGAAAAGGTTGCAAAAGCACGATTGGCCAGGAAATATACGTGAGCTTCAGCATACAGTTGAAAGAGCAGTTATACTAAGTGAATCAAATATTCTTGAACCTCACGATTTTTTTATTACAGATACCGAAGAAAAAAAAGAGGAGGATTTCTCCCCTGATAATCTTAGTTTAGAAGAGGTTGAAAAGGTTCTCGTTAGAAAAGTTATCGATAAACATGGGGGCAATATTAGCAGAGCGGCCAAAGAATTAGGGTTAACTCGTGCTTCACTTTACCGTAGAATAGAAAAACATGGTTTATAGTAGGTTTAGAATACAAGTAATTGTTAGAATTATTCTAATAATGGCAACATTTATGCTGATATTTTTTATTCATCAGCAAACAGCATATGCAATCAGTTCCATAATACTTGTGTTTATTTTTATTGCCCAAATCATTTCTTTAATTAGATATACTGAGCAAACAAATATTAAACTCACTCGATTTTTTGAGGCCATACGTCATGCCGATTTTACAAATTCATTCTCTGATAATCAAATGGGCAAAAGTTTTGAAGGACTAAACAACGAATTTAACGAAGTTATAACAGCGTTTAACAAGAATAAGACAGAAAAAGAAGAACATTTTAATTATTTACTAACAGTAATACAACATGTTAGTGTTGGTATAATTGTTTTTAAAAAAGATGGTTCTGTTGATGTTTTTAACAATGCTGTTAAACGATTAATGCAATTACCTCGCTTGCGAAATATAAATGATTTAAGTACTATCGAAGATGAATTACCCGATAAGTTACTTAACATGAAAGCTGGTGATAAATCGTTGATAAAGGTTTTTATTGCTGACGAATTACTTCAGCTATCAATGCATGCAACTCAATTTAGAATGCGTGGTGAAGAATACATTTTAGTATCCTTTCAAGATATTCATCCCGAACTTGAACAAAAAGAAATTGAATCGTGGCAAAAGCTTATTAGAGTACTAACACATGAAATTATGAATTCTATTACTCCAATATCCTCACTCTCAGAAACAATTGGAGACATCCTAAAAAATCATGAAACGGATCCCCCATCACCTTCAGATTTTGAGGAGGACATGGAAAATGTTAAACAAGCAATTACCACCATAGGAAATCGAAGCAAAGGCTTACTTAATTTTGTTGAACTTTACAGAAACTTAACAAGAATTCCGAAACCTAATTTCAGACACTTCCATATTTCTAGTTTATTTGAAAGAGCAATTGAACTACTCAATCCTGAAATTGAGAAAAACAAAATTGAAATTATAATAAAAATATTTCCAAAAGATTTAAAACTACTAGCTGATCCTGATTTAATAGATCAAGTTCTGATAAATTTACTACTAAATGCCATTGATGCTGTTTTAGAGAAAGACACAGGAAGTACTAAACCAAAAATTACAATTGTTGCATCGGTAAACTTAAACAATCGTACCATAATTGAGATTGCTGATAATGGCAAAGGAATTAGGCAAGATTCGCTTGATAAAATATTTATGCCATTTTTTACCTCAAAAAAGAAAGGGTCTGGAATTGGGTTAAGTCTCTCACGACAAATTATGCAAATGCATAAAGGAAGCATAAGTGTGCGCTCAAAACAAGGTGAAGGTGCTATTTTTACAATGGTGTTTTAATTTATTTTTTGAATCGAAACACTATGCATTTCTAATTATTCACCTAGCAAAGCCTTTTTTACTAATTTTGAACTTTAATTAATTCATAATAATGAAAAACCCTACAAACAATAATTTCCAAATCAATAATCTTTCTGTGCAACGTTGGAGTCCAAGAGCATTTAGCTCTCAACCAGTTGAAACACATAAGCTTCAAAGCATTCTTGAAGCTGCCAGATGGGCACCATCAGCATATAATGAACAACCATGGAGGTTTATTATTGGACAAAAAGATAACGAATCTTACGCTAATATTTTAAGCACTTTAGTAGATTGGAATAAACTTTGGGCAGAGAAAGCCCCTATTCTTATTCTAAACCTCGCAAAAAAAACATTTTCTCATAATGGTTCTCAAAATGTTACCTTTAAATATGATTTGGGTCAGGCTGTTGGTGTAATGATACTTGAGGCTGTAAACCAAGGTCTTTACACACATCAAATGAGTGGCTTTGATCCTGTTAAAGTTACTGAATTATTTAATATCCCTGATGATTTCCAAGCAGTGTCGGTTACTGCGATTGGTTATTACGGAGAAACTGAGGATTTGTCTTCAGATATGGCAGAAATGGAAACAAAACCAAGAGAAAGAAATGAGCTAAAGGATATGGTATTTAGTAAAAAATTTGGAGAAGGTTTTGAATTATAATATTACAAATTAACATAATGTTGACATTAGCATATGCTTATGCCTACTATTTTATCAATCAATATTTATGCCTAAATATATTTCATTATCAGTAGTATTTTTTACATTTATTGTATTTATCTCGTCATGCGAGATGGGGCAAAGCAAGGTTTCCAAAAGAAATACAGCTAAAAAAGAAAGAATAGTTGCTCCTTCTTTTAACCCTGATTCTGCATATAAATTTGTTGCTGAGCAAGTTAATTTTGGACCACGTGTTCCGGGCAGTAAGGCTCATAATAGTTGTGCTTTATGGATTGAAAATAAGTTAAAAAATTATGGAGGAAAAGTTACAGTTCAGAATTTTAAAACAAGAACTTTTGATAACGTAACCCGAAAAGGTAAAAATATAATTGCCTCATTTAATCCTGAATCCGGGAAACGTATAATGCTTATGGCTCACTGGGATTCTAGGCCTTTTGCTGATCACGATGAAAACGTTGAGCTACATAATACCCCAATTGATGGCGCCAACGATGGAGCAAGTGGAGTTGGTGTCTTCATTGAAATGGCACGGCAGTTTAGCTTAAAAAGCCCAACGGTTGGTGTTGATATAATACTTTTTGATATTGAAGACTGGGGTCCGCCACAAGATCTGGATATTGCATATAATGAAGAGTATTGGGGATTGGGATCGCAATATTGGTCTAAAAACCCACATGAATATGGTTACTCAGCTGCATTTGGGATATTGCTTGATATGGTAGGTGCCAAAAATATTGAATTTCGTAGAGAATATCATTCTGATCGTGATGCTGGATTTGTAGTTGACCTTGTTTGGAATACTGCTTCTGACATGGGTTATCGAGATGTGTTTATTGATGAACCTGGAGGACAAATTACTGATGATCATTATTTTGTAAATAAGTATGCAAGAATCCCTACAATAGATATTATTCATCTTGATCCTAATAGTAAAAACAGAAGCTTTTTTGACCATTGGCATACAGTAAATGATAATATGGAGAATATTGATAAGCAAAGCCTTTTAATTGTTGGTGATGTGCTTATGAATGTGGTTTATAATGAATAGTTCTATGTTGAAATAATAATAGCTCATTGTTTCAAATTAACAAAGCTGACTAAATATTTTATTGCTAATTATTGACTTGTTTTAATAATCAATTTTCGGCATTGTAATTCTTCTATGAAAAAGAAACAGGACTAACCAAATGGCGTATTTTTTAAAGATACTTAATGTACTTCTACTCTCGACAGTAAAATATTTTTACACTCCCATTTATGCTTATATGATAGGTTTAGATTATTGGGGAACAATGGCAGCAATGATAGTTGGTGGAGTACTTGGCTTTTTAATTTATTATCATTTTAGCAAGATTGTAATTGTATCTACAAAACATATAAAACCTCTGGCAAATATAGTTATACCATATCATTTACGAGATCATTATAACAGATATAAACATAAACGTAGGTTACGTAAAAAGAATAAAAAAATATTCACTAAACGAAATCGAAGACTTGTTAAACTTGGAAATAATTATGGAATGTACACCATAATACTACTAACACCAATCCTTATTTCACTTATATTAGGTGCATTTTTGTTACGAAAATATTATGGTAATAGGCGTGAAGCAGTTCCTCTTATGATAGTTTCAATAATTATTGAAGGGGCAATTATAATTACTGGATACTGGTATATGATGGATCACTAAATTGGAGCAAAAATAACTGATATGAAAACTAAACTAGATTATGAGGAATTAGTTAAATCACAACTTGATTATTTTAATACTAATATTACTAAAGATGTTGGTTTTAGGATTAATCAATTAAAGAAATTCAGCTCAATATTAAAAGCTAACGAAGATTTGTTAGATAAAGCTATTTACAAAGATTTTAAAAAGTCAAGTTTTGAAAACTATTTAACTGAATTGTCTCTGATTTATCACGAAATAAATCTAGCAATTAAAAACTTAAAACGTTGGAGTAAAAAGAAAAAAGTATCTACCAATTTGGCAATGATACCTGGCAGTAGCTATATTATGCCTGAGCCACTGGGTGTTACACTTACTATTGGTGCTTGGAATTACCCTTATCAACTTTCGTTAGCTCCTGTTGTTGCTGCCATAGCTGCAGGGAACACTGTAGTTGTAAAGCCTTCTGAATTATCTTTAAATAGTTCAAATGCAATGGCTAAAATTATTAACGAAAACTTTGAATCGAAGTATTTTTATGTTGTAGAAGGCGGTGTTAATGAAACCACCGAATTACTTAAACAAAAATTTGACAAGATTTTTTATACTGGAAGTGTAGGTGTAGGCAAAATTATTATGAAAGCTGCTGCTGAACATTTAACTCCTGTAACTCTCGAATTGGGAGGTAAAAGTCCTGCGTTTATTTTTAATGATGCAAAGTTAAAAATAGCAGCTAAACGTTTGGTTTGGGCCAAATTTTTAAATGGTGGACAAACTTGTGTTGCGCCTGATTATCTACTTGTTGAGAAAGGAATTAAAGAAAAACTTATTGTAGAAATTAAGAAACAAATTTTTGAAATACATGGTGCTA
>Ga0164318_10007781_pt1 | contig 10385 bp, 11 predicted proteins | sample GuaBasSedimGuay9_FD_113734 | JGI IMG/M metagenome (GOLD analysis project Ga0164318, IMG submission 113734) | Subseafloor sediment microbial communities from Guaymas Basin, Gulf of California, Mexico - Guay9, Core 4571-4, 0-3 cm | ecosystem: Environmental > Aquatic > Marine > Hydrothermal vents...
AGTTATATCTGAAGTATCATCTTTGGTAATCTCATTCATCACAACATATAAATCTATCCTATCAAGAAAAGGTTCTGATAGTCTATTTTTATATCTTTGGATTTCAACATCACTACATCTACATGTCATTTCCATTAAACCTTACTACTATTTTAGACTATAAAGGGGAGTTAGTAGTATTTTTTCCATTAAACTATGCTACTAATTCCACTAAATAGTGCTACAGAGTTACTATATTCCAACAAACGATACTACAGTATTTCACAGTATTGTAATGAAAAAAACGTATTCTCAGAATCGTGCTACAATGGGTAGTAGAAAATAATTAAAAAAGGATTTATTATGAAAATATCAATGAAGAAAAGAAAAATTGGATACACCTACGGGAGTGTGTCAGGACATTTTGCATTTAGAAAACAAAAAAGTATAGCTTTTGAATCTACATTAGAAAGGGATATGATTACATTATTAGAATTTAATGATAGTGTTAGTAATGTTATAGAGCAACCAGTTACTATTGAGTATATAAATCATAATAATCGAGTGGTTACGTATACTCCAGATTTTTTAGTCCATTTTAATGAGCCTAATGCATCTCTAATTAAGCTTGATAGAAAACCACTACTTATTGAGGTAAAACCAAGAGATAAGTTAATTTCAGATTGGGATAAGCTTAAAGCAAAATTCAAAATAGGTATAAAATATGCAAAAGATAATGATATGATATTTAAGATATATGATGAAAGTAGAATTAGAACACCATATCTTAAAAATATACTTTTTCTTAAGCGATATCAAAAACTTACATATAAAATTGAAGATACAGATATGATTTTATCCCTTCTTAATTCAGTTGGAAGTTCTTCAATTGAATATATTCTTGAATACTTAACAACAAATAAGGATCAAAAAGGATTGCTACTTAGTGTTATTTGGTATCTAATAGCCAATAAGAAAATATTATGCAAATTAGATAAAGCTTTAAATACACAAACAAATATATGGATTAATGATAATATTGAAATGAGCAGTAATAGTGGTCAAGAATAGTATACAGTCAGTAAAACTAGATAGAAGTTCTCTAAATATAAAAGAAAATGAATATGTAGAATATAAAAATGAGATTTTTAAAATCTCTGGAATTATTGATTTTAGTTATGTAATAGGTATTAGTACTGAAACAAAACGGCCAGAAAGATTAGAGATAAATAGCTTGAAGCCAATTTCATCTCAAGATATTGATAATGATATTGCAATCTTTAAGGATACTCATGAATTTACAGATAAAGAATTTATAGAAATACATAAAAAATATTTAATAATTCAGCCAATGCTTTCAAATAGTATATCAAGAAAAGAAATTGCAGCATATGCAAAAAAGGCAGGTATTCATTTTACAACATTATATAGATGGTTAAAGAAATATCGGACTACAGGTACATTGGCAGGACTATTGCCAAGGCCAACTGGAAGAAAGAAAGGTGAAACTAGGCTTGATTATCAAGTGGAAGATATTATGAATAAAGTAATAAATACCTATTATCTATCTAATCAAAAGCCATCTATACAAGCAGTAATTAATAAAATAAATATTGAATGCAAAAATAGAGAACTTGCTTTACCTGGTAAAAATACAGTAAGAAATAGAATTTATAAGATATCAGAATATGATGTACTTAAACAACAAGGCAACAGGACTGCAGCTAAAACAAAGTATGAACCTGTACCTGGAAAATATAAAGTAGATTATCCTATGCAATTAATTCAAATAGACCATACCCCCGTTGACCTTATGCTTGTTGATGATAAATATAGAAAACCAATAGGAAGACCTTACATAACAGTTGCAATTGATATATATAGTAGAATGATTGTTGGATATTACTTATCCCTAAATCCTCCTAGTGTTACTTCTGTAGCTATGTGTATTTCAAATACAGTACTTCCAAAGAATAACTTATTACTAGAGTTAGATATTAATGATAATTGGGATGTTTGGGGATTTCCCAATACAATTCATGTTGATAATGGTGCAGACTTTAGAGCTGATGCTATTAGAGCTGCTGGTTTAATTCATGGTATAAATATAGAATTCCGTCCTGTTGGTCGTTCAAACTATGGTGGACATGTTGAAAGAGTAATAAAAACATTAATGGATGGAGTGCATGAAATTCCTGGTACAACATTCTCAAATATTCAACAAAAAGGTGAATATGATCCTGAGAAGCACGCATCTATGACATTTTCTGAATTTGAAAAATGGCTAGTTACATTTATTACAAAAGTTTATCATAAAAGAAATCATACAGGAATCAATATGTCTCCAGAAAAACTCTGGGAGGTAGGTGTTTTTGGCGATGAAGCTCCTATAGGTTTGCTACCTAAGCCATCAGACCCATTAAGTATTACTATAGATTTCTTACCTGCATTTAAACGTACCATTCAAAAAACTGGTATAAATATAGACGGAATGAATTATTATGACCATTTACTACGCACAAAGATACTTACTAAAGATAAATTAACTGGAAAGAAAAAGCAATTTACATGTAAGCGTGATCCGAGAGATATTAAATATATTTGGTTCTACGATGATGATATTCAAGAATATTTTAAAATACCTGCTGCAGATCAATCATTACCTAATATGACATTATGGGAATATGATCTAATAAAAAGACAACTATATGATAATGGTACACGTAAAATAAATACTGAACAAATAATTGAAGCACATGAGGAATTATACTTACAGATAGAAGATTCTGTTGAAAAAAGTAAAAAAGCAAGGAGAGCACATCAGAGAATAGTTAATAAAAATAAAGAATTAAATAAAGGTTTTATTTCAGAGAAGAAAAAAGAATCAAATGTAAATAATAATGATATATGGGATGAAGATATTCCAGATTTTGGATAAGGATAAATATGACAACTAACAACTATGCACATTGCAATATTGAATCTCAGAAGATTATAAGTCTTTCTAAAAAAGAAAGAATAAGATTCTTGCATCAAAATATCCTAATACAATATCCTGCTATAAATAAAGTTCATAATATATTAGAAGATTTTATTGATAGACCACAAAAGCCTAGAATGCAAAATCTGCTAATTATTGGGGAATCCAATATTGGTAAGACTTCTATAATAACTTCATTTGAAAAAAAGCATTCTAGTTATACTTTAGAGAATGAAGAGGGAATGAGTATTGTTGTCCGCCCAGTTCTTCTTGCACTTGCATCTGATAATTCAGATGTCAAACATTTATATATTTCTATTTTGGAATCTTTCTGGACTCCATTTAATCCATCTGATTCATTAGCAAAATTAAGACATCAAATGTTTTATCTACTAAGAGAATGTAATGTAAAGGTTCTTATTATTGATGAAATTCATCATTTTTTAAGAGGTTCCCCAAGACAACAACGGAATGTAATGGATGCTTTAAAGAATATAGGTAATAAATTAATGATACCTCTTGTATGTGTTGGACTAAAAGAAGCTGCAATGATTCTGACATCTGATCCGCAGCTAAGTAGCAGATTTGATATAATACGACTATCAAAATGGGAATTAAATGCAAACTTCAGAGCATTATTAAGTTCATTTGAAAAAAGATTACCATTAAAAAAACCATCCTTATTACATGAAAAAGAAAAGGCTACATTACTACATAATACTTCTCAAGGAAATACAGGAAATTTACATAGGCTCTTAATTGAATGCACTACATATGCTATCGAAAATGAAATAGAAGAAATTACACTAGAAATTATTAATAAATTTAAATGGATGAAACCTACAAATAGTATGACACCAAGAGAAATCCCTGTATAAATAATGAAATTAGCTATTGAGTTAAAACCATATTTTAATGAAACATTAACATCATGGATTATTAGAAATTCAATAGCTAATGGAACTGATCCAAAAAGTTTTGCACTTTCTGTTTTTAAAACACATAGTACTTGGTATAAAGATATTGATAGACAAATTAGCGAGGAACAACTCTATCTACTATGCAGTGTCACTTCATTGACTAAACAACAGATTATTAACTTAACACTTACTTCATTAGTAAATACGGTAGTAAGTAAAGATTTAGCAAACCCTTTTAAATGGGGTTTTATTATTCCATTTGGGCTAAAAGGTTCTGTGAGAACTAGTGGATTTTCGTTTTGTCCAGAATGTTTAGATGAAGGCAACTATTGTCTTAAAAAAGAATGGAAACTTGCTTGGTGTGTATCATGTACTAAACATAAAAAATTATTGGTAACCAATTGTCCTAATTGTAACCAGCCTTTCTCTCCACATCTTATAGAATATACATCTGATAAAATATACCAATGCACTAACTGTACGCATGATTTAAGGACAATTAAAACTAAGCAAGTTAATGGTGAAGTATTAGAACTTCAGGAAGAACTATCTAGTATTGCATTTAATAGTAAATATAATAATGATTTTCCATTACTAATAAATTCAGATATTAAAGACTTATTTCTAACTATTGAAAAACTTATTTCTTTTTGTAGATATGCTTATTTACATGAAAAGTATAATACTTTTTTTCAAGAGATAGCTATAGAAAAACTACATACATTTCAAGAAGGTAATAATAAAAGTTTCTCTAGACTTAATACTGAAGATAGAGAATTTATTTTATTAGTTATTAATAAGGTATTAAAATTAAAACTTGATGATATTATTAGCTTACTTCAAAAGATTGAAATAAGTAAAACTACTTTTTTAAAAACAACTATACATACATCAAAAACTATTCAATATATTGCTTCTAACCTAAAAGATACAAGAATGAATAAGCCTGCAAGAAAAGTATTTAAGAAGATTGAACCAAAAAATAAATATGAAGTTAATGACTTATTTAATGATATTGAGAAACATATACCAGAGGCATTATTAAATACAGAATATAGCTTACCCAAAAAACAATATATGAAAATACAATCTAGCCTTAAAAAAGGCACTTCATATTATAATTTTATTACGCATTACAAGAAGTATTTAAATATGCAAGTTGAAATGAGCATAGTTTCTGTGGAACATGAAAAAAAGATATTCTCATTAACAATTAATTTCCTTATATATTGTCAAAACTTTAAAGATACTAAATTATCTGTTGAAATGCTTCATGGCTACATTTGGATATATCCTAAACATCGATATATAATTAATAAATTTATAGAATTTCTATCTAACAATTATTCTATAAGTTTATGTATGTCAAATATACCTTTAATAAAATTGCAAAGGCCAAAACGTTCACATGAAATATTAAAAAGTAGGTTGATTAAATTGCTTCAAAATAACAATTCTAAACTAATAAAAGAAAGTCAGTACTTTAGGATTGTTATTGGGTATCTGCACTGGATAGATATTCCGACTAATATTTATATTAATATATCTAATATTAAATTTAATAAAGTTAAAAATAACTACTATATTAATCTAAATTCTTATAAATTTTATATTCCAATAGAGTTAGTTAACTTTTTGATTAAATGAATGCATAGGTTTTATGCAAGATTATTTTTAATAGACTTTAACTAAGTTTTGAATAGTCTAGGTTTATTGTTTCTACTATCATAATCAGACTAAGACAAATAAGATTATTATGGAGAATTAATCTGTACAAGGTAAGTATATTTATTTATCTATATTTTGCCCAATGGGTAATTGTTTGTATTACACTAAAGTATTTCGAATAAAAATATGAAATAATATCAATATATTTTACAAATTGACTAGAGTCAGCAAAATAATTAGGATAAGCTTCTTTAATATCCCCTATCGATGTTGTAGAAATTAAAGCTGTGATATAGTGTGATTGAGATATTGATTTTTTTTCTTCTTCAAGATATCTTTCTGTTGCCACATTAAATTCTGCATAGTTATAAAAAGTAGTATTTATATTAAATATATCCTTTTCAATATTATCAATAACAAGTAGTATATAACCAGCTTCAGATATATTATTTATACTTACTGATGCAATTTTAATAGATTCATTGAATAATTCAAACTTTTTTAAAATTCCTAGCTTTTGACAATGCTTATGTAGAAAGTAAATACTTTTATCTAAATTAATATTTGTCTCTCTTTTATAATCATATTTATAAGCATTATATATATTTATATTATTTGCAGTTTGTATCATTGTATTTTTTTCTAATATTGCAAACTGGGTACCTGTATGTAGAAAGAATTCTTTCCAATCTGCTTCTCCATAATTTGTTTTTATAGATTGATTAGTAAATAGATCTACAATTTCTACTGCTGTGGACCAGGAATGTTGAATTTTTGTTCTTACCTGTAATTCTATTGTTCTATCTTCACCATATTCATTAATAAACTTTCCAATAAAATGTATACTTCTATAGCCATCATATTTAGGTGAATAGATATAGTCGTCTCTTATTTTAAAATTTGTTTCTTTTTTAATAATAGATACTAATTTATGTAATTTCTTAATATTTGATAGAATAACTCTACACCCTCCAATATCCTGCATTCTATTTAACAACATGCCGCTTCCATTATTTCCAAATCTATCTAGCTTATTTACGATAGATGCAGTTCTTTTAAGTCTTTTAGCTAGTACCGCACTTTTGTCTATATTTTTTGTAATTTCTTCGATACTTTCAAATGCTTTATTTAATGCAATAGCATGTGATGCTCTCCAGTAAGATAAAATATCTAGAGATTCAGAGTGTTCTTTTTCTTCAACTAATCTCTTTCCTGCTCTAGCAACATCTTTCTTTGAATATTTATTTGACAATCTTACGTTCCTTCTCTGCTGTAGTAGACCAAGCATGTTGATCTTTTGTTCTTACCTGTAATTCTATTATTCTATCTTCACCATGTTCATTGATAAACTTTCCAATAAAATGTATACTTCTATAGCCATCAGACCTAGGTGGATTTATATAGTTGTCTCTTATTTTAAAATTTGCATCTTTTTCGATAATATATACTAATTCATTTAATTTTTTCATATTTGATAGAATAACTCTACATCCTCCAATATCCTGCATTCTATGTAATAACATACGGTTTCCAGCATTTCTAGATATATCCAACTTATGTATAATAGAAGCATTTTCTTTAAGTCTTTTAGCTAGTACCGCACTTTTGTCTATATTTTTTGTAATTTCTTCGATACTTTCAAATGCTTTATTTAATGCAACAGTATGTGATGCTCTCCAGTAAGATAAAATATCTAGAGATTTAGAGTGTTCTTTTTCTTCAACTAATTTTTTTCCTGCTCTAGCAATATCTTTTTTTGAATAATTACTTGACACGCCTACTTTCCTTTTGAATTTTTCTTAATTCTTAAATTATATCATATATTTAGTCTATTTACTAACTGATCTAATCCAAGTTTTAAATAGTCTAGGCTTATTATATCTACTATCATAATCAGACATAGGTAATACAACAACTGCACCTATTTCATCTGCTACTGCAAACATATCTTCTTTTATTACTATAGAATCTAAAGAAAAACTCTTTGTAACTTCTGCTAACTGATTTAACTCTTCTTGAGTATTAATTGCTAATACTACTCCTGATTTTAATATTTTTTGATGTTCCATTTAATTTCCTTTACTTTTTAAATAATCTAAGTTGTTTTGCCATCCTATGTTTTCTATTTCTTTTTTAGTTAGCTCAATACCCTCATAACTTTTAAAATGAATGTTATGATGACAAGAACAGTTTTTTCCAACATTAACTAAGAATCTATCATCTTTTGCATGTGAACCGTATTTAGCATGGTGTGGTGTTCCTGATTGAGTATCTATTCCACATATTTGACAAGTGGCTATTTTCATAATGAAGTCTTGTCTATTTATATATTCAATATCGTTAAACCTAACAACTAAGCTTTTATCTTTTAGATCAAGTGTCATTACATCAACTTTATTTTTATATAATTGTTCTGACTTAGCTATAGGTGTAGTTTGTTTTTCTATTGTTTTATAATTTTTTATAAAATTTGTAGGCTTGAAATCTTTTTTAATTAGTGAACTAAGTGTTGATGTATTACTTTTATATTCAACTGTTGCTTTGAATTTTGGCTTTCCAAAGCTACCTTTAGATGGTCTTTGTCCAAATGATTGTTTAGTTTTATTTTGTTTATTGTTCTTTAGTTGATTGTCTTTAGTGTAGCTTTTAATTGCTATTGTCATTATTCTACCTTTTGTATTTATAGAATAATATAGTAATTTTTTAATGAAAGCTAAAAGTATGTCATTTTGACATACTTTTATTGGAATTTTTGAAGATACTTAACTCGTATGAGCAGAATTACAGCAATAGTAACAGCCGTCAACCTTATGATCTGGCCATTTTCTTTTGGCATCAGCAACTGCTTCTTGACAACTATTATAATTACCAACATCTATTCTATTTTCAGGATTTGGCATATGTGAACATCCTGTAGTTTCATTATGAACTTCGTGATCACCATTCTCTTGTGCATTTTTATTAATTATAAACTTTGACATAATTTAACCTTTTATACTTTTTGGATCATTTCCATAAGAATTCTTTTCACGAATTCGTCCATTTTCACCATGAAGAGTGAATTCTGCACCTAGCTTCTTTGCTAGATCTATACCATGTTCTCTACACTCTACTTGAGTGCTACATACTTTACTTGCACGTTCATTACCTGCAATTTTACTTTGCCATCCTTCGGGATGCTTACTTACTGAAACCCTTTTCATATTAATCCTTTAATATTATGTTACTGATTGTAATAAGTCTAAGTACAAAAATATTAAATATATATATATTTTATGATCATATAATATTTAAAAAACTATAATCATTTGTTAGATAATATAGATTAATTGTATTAAATTTACTTGGTAACACTTAATTTATACGCATAGCGTAAACAATAACCTGATTCCAGTCAGGTTATACTCTTAAACCATCTTTAACGAGTTTTACTATATAACATATAATACGAACTCAAAATAATTAATCCAGATTCTAATTAAACTCTCACTAGTTTTATTAAAGGTTCAAAAGCATACAATGCAGCTCTACTTCCTGATGACCCTTCTACTAAAACTAATAATTCTTTTTCTAATAGTAGTCTTGTAAATCTAGAAGCTGTTGCGTTGGGAATAGCACTTTTCTTAGTAAAATTATTATTTCTAAAGATAGGATTTGTAAATATATAATCTAATGCACTTAATGAATATTTAGATGATAGTACATCTGTAAATTCAACTTTCATTTCTTCATACAATGACTTTATAGATTCAGCAATTTCCAGATTTCTTATTGATTGCTCTTCGACAGCTTTAAGAAAAAATATGCACCATTGAGTCCAACTATTATTTTCTGAAACATTTCTCATTGCATCAATATATGAGTCTTTATGCTCTTCCAAATAACCACTTATATAAAAATGTGGCTGAGATATTACTCCTGCAGACCATAACATCAAAGTAATTAGCATTCTTCCAATACGTCCATTTCCATCTTCAAATGGATGTAATGCTTCAAACTCAATATGTGCAATTGATGTTTTAATTAAAATTGGATCATCACTTTCATTAATATATTTAAATAACTTATCAATTCCATCTTGAAGTTCTTCTGGACTTATAGGTATAAATAATATATTTCTTTTTATTTTACCTGCTAAATAATTTTGTTCAGATTTATATTCTCCAGGTTTTTTTGAAGCACCTCTTCCAAATGATAATAATTGTTTGTGAGCAGATTTCATTAAACCTTGAGATAAAGGTTTTCCTGATTCAATAGCTTGTTGAGCAGATTTTAATGCTCTTTGATAAAGAATCGTTTCTATAATGTCTGATCTAGCAGAACTAGTAGCTTCTTCATTATAATCAGCTTCATATTTTAATATTTCATCCATAGTACTAATAGTACCTTCCATACGAGAAGAAATAACTGCTTCTTGATTACGTAGAGGAGCTAAAAGTATTTCACTATTATGCATATTCTTTAACATTTGATCAAATCTAGCTATTGCATCGGTAGCTTTTAGAGTTTGATTCATTAAAAGTTTGTAATCTAAATCTTCTGGAGGAAATTGATTAGAATGATAAGATACAGCATTTTCTAGATTTAATTCACTTATTTCAATTGGCATAATTACTTCCTTTGTCTATATTTTGATATTGTAGTCTAAAATTACTTTGATGTTAATAAAATCAAAAATATTAACATCAAAATTGATTGTACTCTAAAATATAATGATTTTGATAAGCTAATTCATTTGATTATCATATTTTAACATCAAATATGTTTGTCTCTCAAGATATGGTAATTTTGATAAGCTAATTCATTTGATTATCATATTTTAACATCAAATATGTTTG
>Ga0164318_10007782_pt1 | contig 10384 bp, 7 predicted proteins | sample GuaBasSedimGuay9_FD_113734 | JGI IMG/M metagenome (GOLD analysis project Ga0164318, IMG submission 113734) | Subseafloor sediment microbial communities from Guaymas Basin, Gulf of California, Mexico - Guay9, Core 4571-4, 0-3 cm | ecosystem: Environmental > Aquatic > Marine > Hydrothermal vents >...
CGTTCCAGTGTTTATAAGGTTGAAAAGAAGCTGAATTGATTCGTGAATGAAGAAACCATTTCTGGATTCTTCGATGTTCAGGGGAATTATCTCCAGGTCTCGCAGGGTCTCCAGGCTGTAGCCTTTCCTGTAGGCATCTGAATTCATGGGAGCATATCCCAGGTCCGGTCTGGCTTCAATGTAGAAGAGGAACAGAAGACGGTACATGTATCTGAGACATTCCATTGACAGTTCTGCTGCGAACCTGTCGTTTTGCTCGTAGGTTTTTTCTTTCCTGACTGTCTGGGTGTAATAGATGGCTTCATTACCTATGAGTTCAATGGCTTCTCTTAAGGAGTACTTCAGGTCTTCACTTACACCGTAAGCATGTTTGTGGGCATTCTCATCGAGGGTATCAAGAAGACTCATTCCTTCTTTTGAAACAAGGCTGTCTCTGTGAAGAAGGGCGCACATTGCCTTGATAGTGGAGAGTTCTTTTCTGCCGAGAATTTCATCTGTGTCGAATCTGAGCAGCCTCTTGTCATTCCAGCGTGTTCTGTCCAGAAGAACTATCTGTGAGGTACTAACCAGTATTACCCACCTGGGAGGTTCAGGCATTGCGAAAATCTTCCTGGTAACAAGCTCTTCCCAGGTGTACCTGTGGTGCTTCTTACCATCGAAGAGTTTAAGTTCAATATTGAGCGGATCTGTTTCATCCTCGTCTTCAAGAACCTCACATACAATCAGCTCAGGTGTTCCGTCTGGCTTGTTTATCCTTGTAAGGATTGGGAGCATCTCCCCTTCAGCAAGTACCAGCTCCTCAGGTTGCTCTGTGTATGCAAGTGGTTCAAGAAGCAGCCTGGTTACTTCCCTCTGAAGCATTGCCTGTTTACCTGAATCTTTCTCATTCCTGAACTGGTTCCTGAGAATGAAGAATTTCCTGCTTGAACCGGACAGAACGGAATAGGGAGCCCTGGTTCCATCTTCTTTTTCAGCTTTTACCCACTCTTTGTAGAGTTTCTTCAAGTCCTCTTCAAGAATTGCTGAGAGATAGTGATGAGTGTAGAATTCGTTTTCATTGGTGATTCCGGTCAGATCAAGCATACTTGCCCTGCGTTTTGAGATTCTAAAACAGCCATTTGTGTAACCTGAATGCAAAACTGGGTAACACTACATGGTTTGTGGCTATTCTGTAAGACACAAATGTGATTGTGTGCCGTTTTTGCGGTTTCAGGTAACACAAATAGATTTGTGTCTTGTGGAGGTAACACAAAACTCATTGAGACACATCCTTTGCTTCTGTAATTGTTAACAAGTCATTGAAGCACAGAACAGCGGCCCGGGAGCCACTAGCTTCGCGCAATACTATAAGAATCTTACTCTTTCTTAGTGCTTTAAGTAAACCCATGGCGGTTTTTTTATTTATTCCAGATCTCCTGACAAAGTCGGTAGTCTGGAAAATAGGTCTGTCAAACAATGCATCCAGAAGATGGATCGTGTATTGAGAATGGGTTATTCCATGAATCCGTATTTTCATTTCTTCGTAAAGCCTGAGAACCGATTTCACTTTCAATGAATTATTCTGCGCTTGAATAAAGACAGCATTTAGAAAGAACTCAATCCACCCATTCCAGTCACCTTTTTGGGAAATACTTCTTAACCTCAAATAATACTCATCCCTGTGGCTCTCAAGAAATGAACTAAGGTAAAACACTGGTTGAGAAAGCTTCTTCTTTTGAAAAAGGAAGAGAGGGATCAAAATGCGCCCGATTCTTCCATTCCCATCATGAAAAGGGTGCAGTAACTCAAACTGAGCATGTGCAACTGCTGTTTGCAGCAATACATCAATATCATTAAAATCTAAATATTCCTGCCATTTTATGAGATAGTCATTCATCGTAAATGGAGTTGGTGGAACGAAAGAAGCTTTGTCAATTGTACACCCTGGAAGTCCAATCCAATTCTGATTGTTTCTAAACTGACCAGGGGTTTTATCCTGCCCACTAACACTGTTGAGAAGAATTTCATGAAGCCCTCTAATGAAAGGAAGAGTAATAGGCTTATCCACTAAATGAGAATGGGCAGACCGCAGGGCAAGTCTGTAATTAACTATTTCCTGGATATCGTCAGCATTCTCTCCTTTTTTCAGAATTCCTGCTTCATGCTCCAATACTTCATCAACGGATGCCTGAGTGCCTTCAATTCTTGAAGAAAGAACAGCTTCCTCATTTGTCAATGGAGACAGCATCACTGAAGGATTTACTATTCCTTGTAGAAGCCCATCATACCGTGCCAGTTCAGCATTCGCCTCTCCGACAGAACGAAATAGTCGTTTGTAATCAAGTCTCTGAAGAGGAAGCTCAGCAGGAGTATATGGCTTCACAATAAATCCGATCTGCTTAGGTAGTCGTCAGGCCAGGGTGCTGTTGCCCCCCAGCTTGTAACGAACGCCAGTGGTATCATGCTTCAGGCTCCAAACCGGGAGGAAAGAAAACCTTCCATCTTGGGGAATAAGAATCCTCAGGTTTGTTGCTCCCTCTGCTTAAAGGAATTCTGCGATAGCTTCTGTTTGCCAGAACCTTTTCTGCTACAAGAGCAATGTTCTGCTGACCCGCTGCTTCAAGCAGGAGGCCAACACGTTGAACTACAGGGGTTTTTTCATTTTTAAGAAGCTTCTTGAGTTTCTTGCTGATGGCTTCCGGGGCAAGCTCTGAAAACACTGTGACAACATTGCCGGTGCCACCGCATTCACTCATGTATCTCACCAGATCTATAAGAGTTTGCTCTGCTGTGGAGACTGACATGTAACCAGTTGTAGTTTTCTTCATCACAGTATCAGCCTGCTTGAGAGAAGAACTTTTATAGAAGTGAATAAAGTTCCTTCCAGCAGAAATAGGTCTGTTTGAGGCTTCAGTAACAACCTGAAATACCTGAGGTTTATGATGAGAAGCCCCATATAGTTCAGCTGCAGTAAGAAGGCCTATATAGTAATTGCAACCCAGGTGCTTCATGAGACCATCAATAAACCAGGAAGCTGGTAGTGCGCCAGAGTTCAGATACTCAGCTGGAACCACGGAGTAATAGCCCCTGCGGAGATGAACAGCCCTCCCGCCTTTAACTTGTCTGCTAATAAAGCTCTTAAGGGCACCATCTGAAATGTCGAGTTTGTCTCGTAAATCAGCTCTAGTAAAACTGTATAAACCCGATGCCTGAAGGGCTTCAATTACACTGATCATATTTCCTCACTATGCAATACGTATGCATATATTACTGTTTTTCGGCTCTACTTGCAATTTCTTTGCATTTCTCGTTTATTGTTCCAGTTAAATCAATCATGTTGTAATTCAATCGTATTTTGTAACACTTGAATTCCTTTATTTGTAATACGGTACATCTCACTTTTATACCACTTAATCACGAATAGGCGCTGTCCGGGGAAGCCACAGTTGCCGAACGGCTCTCTACTGCCTTTCCACTTAACAAAGAAACAACATATTGATTCAGGCTTACGCCTTCATCTGTTGCCTGGGCAGCAAGTCTGGCGTGTAGTGACTTTGGCATTCTAAGTAAAAACTTACCGCTGTACTCATCAAGATTCTTAGGCTCTTGTATTGATATGCCCCTGTTGATAGCAGTTTCCAACCATAGGTGCTTGGCCTCATTTATCAGCGCAACAGCCTCTTCCATGGTATCGCCTTGTGTTATACAACCGGGAAGATCAGGAATTTCTGCTACGAAAGCACCGTCATCGGGATAAAGTTCAACCTTGTAATTGAGAGAAAGATAGTATTCAAGAGTGTGCTTTTTCATTTAACTCTCCAATCCCAGCTGTTTAAGCGCAAGGATAATGTATGTTCTCTTGACCATTCTACCGTGTTTCTGGGGTACAGTAAGCATTTCACCTGTTTGGTTTATGAATATGGCATGGCTTCCCTTTTGTCTGTCCTTTACCCAGCCATGCATCTCCATAAATGACTCAAATTCCCCAAAAGTTATTTCAGGAGGCTCCGCCAGCATTTTTTGTAAGAGCTTTTCCTTCTTACTCATTTAAACTCTCGAACCCGAACAATGATACTACATACGATATCACATGTCCATACCGGGATATGTGTGTTCTTTTTCTCATACTTGACCTCTTAAAACAGCCACAACCTGCACCCAGGCGTGCTTCTCGGTCGTCATGGTTTCCTCAATCCAGTCCAGGTACTGGCTGAATACTTTGTTGATTTCTCTCTCTTCCCTGCTTTTCCTGCTGTTCTTTACCTGCGGGAGTAATCTGCTCTTCTCAAATTTCAGTTCAAGATTGAAGAGTTTTCGTTCTTTGAGATTGTCCAGCTCATCAAGCTGTTCCTGTAGTTTCTCATTGATACTCGTCTCAAACTCTGTTCTCTTCTGCAGCATATACTCTTCTGCTTTTTGCACAGCCGGTTTCAAGAGTTTTTGAAGGCTTTCAGTATTTGATTCCTGCCCTCTGTTCGGGTAAACTCGCTTGTGAAGCTGGGTTTTATCGAGTATTTCCTGGAAAGAAAGAGTATCTGTGTATTTTTCGTTTTTGAAACGTACTCCAAACCACTTGTGAATAAGTGGCTGGCCTTTTCTGTTGGGGATGAGACCGGACAAGATGAAGATGGTTTCATTTGGTTCAATGCTGGTGTTGAGGGTAATGACAGGGGCTTCATGCCTGCCGAAGGCTGCAAGCATTCTGTCGTTGGCCCATTCTATTGCAGGGCTTAGCTCCCAGAGATATGAAGCTTCAGGCCAGGCAGATTCGTTCTTACGGGAGTTCTTTATCTCCTCTTTGATTCTGTTGATGTCTTCAGTAAGTACAAGGGTGTCTTCTCTGGGGTAGATTTCCCTGGGCAGCCTTTTGTACCTCTGCTTCAGGTCCTCAGGCATTGTGATGTCTATTCTTTTGTCTTCCGGGTACTGTTTGTAGTGTACTCTCTCTGTGTTTTCCAGATGGGCCAGAGCATTCTGCATGTATTCAAAGTTGTTCCTGTAAAAGCTTATTCCCTTTACGGTTTTTTCTTTAACTTTCTCACCGGTTGGCTGGGGTGCTGTTCCCATAAGGAATTTTAGAGGATCAAACTCCAGGTTGTTGTTGAACTCAATATCAAGGTCTTTGGCTGACTTGTTCTCTTCGATTGCTCTGGCGATGTGTTTTTCTTCCTCTTCAATGTCGTAGAGCTTCATGAAAGAGGCAGGGTCTCCGATGTTCTTCGCCGCCTGCTCGTCTTTCTGTATGAGAAGCTGGAGAATTCTTGTGTCACCCATTATCTCTGAGTTGATACTGTCTGTTATCAGGTAGTCTATTCCTGGTGCTTCAGTCTGACCGTATCTGTCAATTCTACCGTTACGCTGTTTGAAGATCATGAGAGACCATGGAATATCGAAGTGAATCAGTCTGTGGGAAAGGTAGTGAAGGTTTATTCCCTCGCTGGCAACATCAGAGGCAAGAAGCAGCCTTACAGGGGCTTCTTCCCTGCCAAAATCTTCAACTATTCTCTGCTGTTCAATGTCTGACATTCCACCGTGAAGGATCTCCACTTCTTTTTCCTTGAGTTTCAGATCCTTTGTAAGTTGTGCGTGGAGAAACTTGAGAGTTTCAATTCGCTCAGTGAAGATTACCAGCCTGTCTGTTTTCGACTTCCTGCTCCAGCCGTATTCATCTTTGCTCTGGAGGAGCTTGAGCAGTTTCTGATACTTGCTGAAGTTTTCAGAATCAATTTCTTCAACTGCTGTTTTGAGTTGCTCAAGTTCCCTGATGTCAGCGTAGTATGCCGGGTCTTCAGTTTTCCTGAGTTTTGTAAGCCTGTTGTTAATTGTCTGAAGGCATGCTGCAGGGCTTGAGAAAAGAGCTTTCTGAAGTGTAGTCTTGAAGAGAATTGATCCGGATCTTCTTGCATCAAGCTTGCTGAAACTTATTTTCTTCAGCGTTTCATAAGCCTCTTCCTCTACTTGTGACGCTGGTATGTGAACCTCGTTGATTATTCTTTCCTTGAACGCTTCAGTTACCTGATGCTTTATGTCTTTCTTGAAGCGTCTGATGAAGAGACCTTTGATGTCGTCTTTTGTGTAGTTCTCTTCGTCGGCGATTGCTGTGGGGTCAAGCATGTTCATCAGGCTGGCAAAACTTTTTGCCTTACCATCGTGAGGTGTAGCAGAAAGCATAATAAGAGTGTCTGATTTGTCTGCCAGCAGTTTTGCCAGCCTGGCTCTCTGTGAAGACTTGCTGCCCCTCTCGGCAACATTCTGAGCTTCATCGATTACAATAATGTCCCAGTGGGACTTCTCCAGGTAGTTCCTGTACTCTGTATCCTGCTTGAGTGTATCTATCGAGATGATTGACTTGTCGTAGTAGTAGAAGGGGTTGCTGTTGGTGGGGATATCCCTCCTTATTCTCTGAATCCCGATTGAATCAAGTCTTGTTAGGGGTATTGTGAATCTGCTCCACCATTCCTTCTGAAACTGGGTGAGCATACTTTTCAGGGCAACCACAAGGATTCTCTTGCCTTTACCTCGTCTTATCAGTTCCGATACCAGAATACCCGCTTCAAGGGTTTTGCCAAGACCAACAGCATCGGCAATAAGAATTCTCTGCCTTGGCTGCTCAAGAGCCTGAATCGCCGGGTCAAACTGGTAATCAACAGAATCCATAGCACCTTTGTGACCTGTGTATATCATGTTGTCAGTAGGTGGTTTTCTTCTTAGAAGACTTTCCATGTAAAGAATTGATGAACGGTACTGTGGAGATTCGTCTGGAACAAGAACCGTTTCTTCAGGTTTAAGAACCTGGATTCTGCTCTTGAACTGCTCTTCAATCTCGGTGAGAAAAACCGCTTCTTTGTCGCGGACCAGTTCAGATATTCCAATAGCAGATATCGCCTGGCCGCCTGTTGAAGTACGGTCAACCCGCCTGACAATCCATTCAGCATCTCTCACAAGAATTCTTGCACCTGGGGCAATGGTATGCAATCCTACAGTCCTCCATCCCTAATTGATGTTTACTCTTGAAGATGGGATGGTTTGGCTGTATCCCGCTCTTCTGTAAATCAGAACACCATTACATTTTATTTAGAATAAGTTAGGGAATGTCAATAGACTAAAATACTTACTTACTAAATACTTTACATTGTGCAAGATTTGTATTTATTTATAAAGTTTTTGTCATACTGCTGCACAGTATTGCTCTTCTCCGTTCAAGAGTTAAAGTAACTGGCGTCGCCTTTCTGACCTGATCTTTCACAGTAATTCCGGTTGCATCCGGCAGGAACATGGAGCATTATTCCATCTTGAAGAATTTGTTGATTAGACCGGTTCGTAAATATTGAACAGGATGTGGTATGAAGCTTATAAACTTGAACTGGGCCGATATGCTGGAGTTCTGCTACGCATGGGAAGATCTTGAATTCGATGAGAGGGTTTTTTTCCTGCTTGAGCTTAAACCCACAGTAGTAGCTGCAGATTCATTTTCCAGAAGCGTGCTTGAACCATTCATTTCGGCGGGATTTCTTAAGGAATCCTCTTCCGGAAAGAAGTTTACATTTACTACTATAGCACGGCAGTTCCACAAGTTGTTTGATCCTCTGATGGAATGCAGGGAAGCAGAACCTGTAAATATGGAGAATCTCATTGCCTATCTGCGCACATTCTACAGCAGACCTGAGCGAGAAGGAATAACCAGATTCCATCGGAATAGTAGATGGTCGGAGTCTGATCTGGCAATGCAGGTTGGAGCAGCAGCATGGCTTGGTAGCTTTCTGAGATGCAGTAGCCTTTCAGAATGGAAAGACAGTATTAACTCTCTGGAATCGGTTCAGGAGTCCGATGTAAAACATCTCGAAAGTGTTTTCAGATGTGCAAAGAAAATACTCCGACAACTCCTCCAGGATGATGTATGGATTCCTGTTGCCCGGATACCCGAGCTGGTACCCTCTGAAGATCCTGAACTGGTAATGGAAGCATTTCAGCTGCTGCTTGAAAACATGCTGGTTTTTATCGAATTCTCTGCATTGGATTACTGTCTGTATACCTGCATTTGGCATGAGGTTTACTATTTCCTGAATCAGAACAAAAACGAAGTCATGGAGGGCGTTCGGGTTGAAGTAAAACCCTCACCTGCTTTCCTGATACAGGACATGACAGAACTACTGATCGAGGCATCAGTAAACCCAATACCTCTCTTAAGGTCAAGTCTGCAGATGTATACCCGTAAGAGTGTTGAACTGGAGAATAGACTGACTGAGCTTCCGGAAACTGTTATCTATAAAGAACAATACACCAGGGAAAACAGAATCAATCTTGCTGTCAGAGAAGCCCTGATGGCAGAGTACCTGGAGATATCGAGAGAAAATAATAAAGAGTTCATGATATTATCTAATGAAGGTAAGAAGTGGCTTGAAGCACCCGCTGTGTACCAGATCAAACGGTCTCTGGACCGATTGATTCCAGATAGATTTGAGTTGAAAAAAGACTGTTTTAACAGAGATGTATGGGGAGAAGGAAATTCCATTCTGTTCAGCCTTGACAGGGTGAAAGAACTGAATAAATCATACTATCGGAGAACCTACCTGTTCTCTTCCGCATATCATGCATTCCAGAGCCTTTGCGGTTTATCAGAACCGATAACTTCGAGCTCGTTTTTTAGCTATCATTCCCGGGAGAACAACCCTTACATGGTTCTTTTTCACGCCGGGGCAGCAATGCTGAAGAATGATGAGTTTAACAAGGAGTATTTTACCGATTCAAATGAAATGGAAAAACTCTGGTGCGCTGATCTAAAAGATTATATGGAGCGCATATTAATTCCCAGAGGACTGCTGTCATCGACCTATATCAGTGTTGAAGGCAGGGAACAACCTGAACTTGTCTTCACTCTCAGTGAGAGTGGCCGCTACTTCACTGGTGAACTCGATGACATTCTATTTGAAGACGGTGAAAACCCGGTGGTTACTGTTCAACCAGACTTTCGTGTGTTTTTCAGTGGTTCCAGGCCAGCCGCCATGGCATCAATAGGAAAGTTTGCAGATCGCACAGGCTTGATGGAAGGAAATCTTCTTAAACTCACTTCCTCCAGTATCTACAGAGCAGTTGGAAAAGGTATGCGTCTTGATGAAATTCTGGAGACTCTTACAAAGACATCGGATAAAGCCGTTCCACCTGCAGTTGTTCAACAGATAACACTGTGGGTGTCGGAATGCAGAAGAGTTTCAGCAGAAACCCGAGTACTGATCACTTGCCCTGACGAAGAGACTGCACTGAAAGTTATGGCCAGTTCAGGCAATAAGGCTGTACAGCTTTCTAAAACGGTGATTGCCCTTCCCGACAGGAAGTATCTGAAAAAGGTCGAGAAACTTCTGGGAAACAAGGGTATATTTTTAGGCAGCTAATCACCTTCTGAGGAAGGCCTTAAACCATCTGATATAGGGATTGTCGAAACTCACCTGCTTCGGGTCGAACTTCTCAGGCGACCAGTTTACACCGGCCCACTCTTTAAGGGCTTCATACTCTTCGTCTTTTGGATCACTCAGAGTCTTTATCAGATCTCCGTAGCCTCCAGCGCCACCGCAGTCTTCAGGAGGGCAGGCTCGCTCACCATTCAAGCAAATCGGATACTCCACTTGGGTGTCATTTAGGATGTAACCCTCGAGAACCACAGTATGATGCCAGTCATCCCCATAATCGTAGATATATTTTGCGGTTACACCCAGATCGTTGAAATGCTCTCCAACAGGGATTTCCCAACCCGGGAAAATTTCCTGTACTCCTTCGAAGCGATCAAAGTCAGGAATTCCAATATGAACTTCTTTCCGTTTCCTTCTGCCCTTTATCTCGAAATGATGCAAGTGAGAATCCTGCCAGCCCATGGCATCCTGAATGGCTACATGAAGATCCCAGAAGTTGTAATCCGACGGTACCTGAATTCTTCTCCAGATAACAGGTTCAATATCCTGCAGAATGATCATGAACTGCAGTACCCGTCTTTTCTCGGCTGTGTTCAGTTTCGGAGTTTCGTAGTTCATCAGGTATCCGCCGTTTTCATAGTTCTTGTCAAATCTGCTCAATTTGTCTCCTTTCGTCTGCTCTGAATGCCCTGTCTATAACATATTAGTAGCGCTACTGTTTGGAGCTGTGATATGGTTCACCTATGTGTTCCTGCAGATGTTGCCCATTTCCAGAAAGGGATAACTGTCACGGTCCTGTTCTGATCCAGAGTAACTGTATCTTCCTGATCATAGGTGATTATTGTCCCGGAATCTCTCTGGAAGAATTCCATGGCTTCACTGAGACCTTCGAATTCTCTTTCTCTGTTATCATCGCTGAGGTGCCAGCAGACCTGCACGCAGTCGTACTTTCCATTGTTATTTTTTTGAACAAAGTCACACTCTCCCCTGCCTTCAAAATA
>Ga0164318_10007783_pt1 | contig 10384 bp, 8 predicted proteins | sample GuaBasSedimGuay9_FD_113734 | JGI IMG/M metagenome (GOLD analysis project Ga0164318, IMG submission 113734) | Subseafloor sediment microbial communities from Guaymas Basin, Gulf of California, Mexico - Guay9, Core 4571-4, 0-3 cm | ecosystem: Environmental > Aquatic > Marine > Hydrothermal vents >...
ACGATGAAAGTCGAATGTGATCGTTTAATGAGTTTAGGTCATGCTATTCGAAGTTATGCAAATGATTTAATTGATAGAAGTGGAAAATTTTCAATTTTCACTGATTCATCAAAATCGCAATACAGTCAATTAAATGGAACAACAACAAAAACAATATTTTTAAATAGAAATATAGATAAAAATGGCAATCCAGAAATTTGTTTAATTTTTAAAATCGGTCAAAACAAAGGTTTAGCGTTTAAAACAACACCACCAGCTAGTTTAGCTATTGCTGATGTTATTTCATTTATGACTAAAAAATGTTTAGAACTTGAGTTTAATAGAAACAATATTGAAATTAAACCAACAACAGCAGATTTTTCTAATCAACAAATCGAACAATTATCTAATAATCAATCACAACAACAAACAGATTACGAAAAGAAAAAAGTTCAAGATAATTTTACACAATTTTTTAATAATCAATTTTAATTTTTTAAAAAGAAGATAAGTTGGGAAACTGTCGTTATTACAAATAGGAAGCTTTAACATTAGAGCTTCTAAAAAGATAGTTCAAGGAATATTGCCAGTCTTTACAAAAATTGTTACAACTAAAAACAGCGTTACAGCTAAAACCGTGGGTTTCCACACTTGAGGAGATTTTTGATGAAAGAATTAATTATAGAGTGTTCACGTCAAGAAGTTATTGAAAATTTGGATGAAATAATCACAGAATCAATTAAAAAAATTGTTCCAAAATCTACAGACAGTTACATTTCAAAAAGAAGTAACCGTAAAAAAATGTTAGAGAAATTTGGCGAAAAAGCATTTCTTGATCCAGACAAACTTGCTTTTCCTGTAATGAATAAGAATGGAAAATACGATTGTGGTTTGATTTATGCTGCAAGAGCTAGAGCGTTACAATGGAAAGGAAAAAAACCAGGATATCAAGAAATTGCTGATAAAGCAGAAGAGTTATACAAAGAACATAATTGTTCGAAAAAAACACATTTAAAAATTCATGATATTAAAGAAAACTTGGAATTATTAGATTTACTTCAAAATATTCTTTAGAAACAAGTAATGTTTTCATATGTTCATACTACTTCAAAATTAATAGTAAACAATTCAAGAAAAAGATTTTTAGATATTTTTATAAAAAATTATCTTTTTTCTTTAATTGGAGGTTTATCTCAAAAAGAGTTTGGATTTGATACATTATTTAAAATATTAAATAAAATATCAAATTTCAAAAATTCTCTTAAAGATGATCAACGATTATTTATTGATAGTGGAGGATATTCAATTATTAAAGGTGATGTGAATCCGAGAGATTTACAAAAATTTATTGAATGTTATAATATTTTTCTAAAAGATTACGCTGAAACAAGTTGTGATAAAATTTTCAGTTTAGACATTCCAATTTTTTTGAAATATCCTTCATTTAATAAGAAAAAAAATATATATGAAATTAATAAAAAATCTTTAATAGCATCAAAAAAAATATTAGATAAAAATAATAAACTTTATGATAAATTTATCTTTGTATGGCAATTTAAAATTTTAAATCAATATTTTATATGGAATAAACTTTATAATGAAATATTTAAAGAAGAAAAACAAATAAAAAATTTTGCAATAGGTGGAATGGTCGGTTTACGTAAAGTATCTAACATAAAATTTAGTCCATTTATATTAATGTTTTATAAATGTTTAAATTTGATTATAAATAACGGTCATAAACAAAATTGTATTCATATGTTAGGTATAAATTTTATTCCAGATCGATTTACTATGGTCTTTTTATCGTTACTATCAGATAATTATTATTTTCATAGTGAATCACAAAATGTCGAAGTTTTATATGATAATATACATTATAGTATTGCAGGATTTTTTAGAATCCGTAATTTGAAAATGATATTTAATAAAAATAACAAACCAATTTTAAAACATGTTTGTTACGATTCAGATTATATTGTTTCAATTTTTGAAAACAAAGATAAAGAAATAGCAAAAATGCTGAAAGACGAATTAAATAATTTGAGTGAGAAAAAACAATTTAATGATCTTGAGTTTTTTGCTATATTGAATGTTTATAAACAATTGTATGTTGATTATATTTTATTAAATTTAATAAAAAAATATAATATTGTAAAAATATTCACAGAAAGTAAAAATTTTAATACATTCAAACATTTTTATATAAAAATATATAATATGATGTTAATAGATTATCCATTTATATTCAAAGATTATAATGAACAAATTCTTTTGAATTTTAAATACATTTTTGGATGTCATAAATGGTTAATGAATGATCGATCCGAACAACAGTTTGAAAAGATCAATCAAAAATTTATAACACATATTAAATTTCCAAATATTTTAAATTAAAAGAAAGGACAAAAAATGTTTGAAAAATTAATCGTAACACTAATCGTAACAGGCGTATCAGTTTATCCTAAAACTGTTCCGACAGTAACAGTAATTGGTAGAGAAATTCAAAATTTGGGGAAATTGAACGTAACAGCTTACACGGCTTCGGTTGAAGAAACGGACGATACACCATTTATCACAGCATCAAATCAGCAAGTACGTGTTGGGATATGTGCGCTTTCCAGAGACATTGAAAAAGATTTTGGTTTGAAATTTGGAGACGAAATTATCATCGAAGGTCTTGGAAAATTTGAATTTCAAGATCGAATGAACAAAAGATTGAAAAAACATGTTGATATATTTATGTCATCAAAATTCGAAGCATTTCAATTTGGAAGAAAAAAGTTAAATGTAAGTTGGTTAAAGTATAGAAGAAATCTTCGTTAGATTAAATCAAAAAAATAATTTTTTAAAAAGAAAGGGTTTTTGTAGATTCTTGCAAAAACCCTTTTTAAATATTTTTTTGATAATCCGTTACTGGCTAAAAAACAGCGTTATGGCTAAAGCCAGGGGTTTCCACGCTTGAGGAGGTTTTTGATGGCTTAAAGCCTAAAACCTAACTAAAGCCAGGGGTTTTCAAGCTTTGGTAGATTCGCCCACAGAATTTTCCTGTACAATTAATTTTTTGTTAAGAAAAAAAAGGATCAGAAGAATGGTAATTAATCAATTAATTGAAAAAACTTTTCAAGGTGAAGGAAACGAAGTTGGTAAATTATCAACTTTGATTAGATTCTCTGGTTGTAATTTAAGATGTCCGTTTTGCGATTCAAAACAAACTTGGGTGACTGATAATGCAAATTTATATATAGATGGGTTTAATATTAAATCATTAGTAACAAAAATCAACAATCTACACACACATAATCTTATCTTAACTGGAGGTGAACCATTCTTAAATATTAATAATTTATTATTTTGGTATTTAATAAAAAATACTTATAGAAATAAAACAATAGAAATAGAAACTAACGGTACTTGTATTTCAAAAATTAGAACGTTAGAAAAATATAATGTAAAAATTGTAATTAGTCCTAAATTTGACGAAAATTGATATATTAGTAATACTAAATTTGATGAAAGTATATTATATTCTTTTGATTATGATAATTTTATTATTAAATTTATTTATTATCCTGAAATTGAAAAAAGAATTAAAGACTTTATTAGAAAAGCAAATATAAATCGTAATAAAATATATCTTGTACCATTAACTCCAACATTATCAGATAAAAATTTTCAAGAAATTTATAAAATAAATTTTATTGTAACGGCAAAAAAAGCGATTGAATTTGGAGTTAATTTTTCACCAAGAATTCAAATTGATTTATTTAAAGGTGATCATCAAGAAAAATTGTAGTCAGCAACCCCACGGCTAAAGCTGGTAGTTTCCACGCTTGAGGAGGTTTTAGGTGAAACTTAATTTATTAGATATTGACGATTTTATTAAAAGAAAAAACTTGATGGAAGTTTTATCTTCACAAATATTTCTTTCGAAAAATAAACTTGATCCTGAAGGATTATTTTCTGAAAGTATTTTTGGACTTATCGGATCTAACAAACGAAGACTTAAATTTGCATATATAAATTTGGTTAGAGAGTTTATTCATCCAGAAACCTGGAGAATTATACTTAAATTAGATCCAAAATTTTCAAAAATAATTTCGGAAAAAGAAAAATTTGATTTTATTAATGGAGAGTTTATACCGAATGAAAACGGTAAAACCGGTTTGTCATTTTTTATTAATAGTTTTAAAGATATAGACTTTACAAAACTCTCAACGAAAAAAAATAAAGATATAAATTTTGTTAAAAAAAATTTGAATAAAATTTTAATTACCAAATTTTTAGTATTACCAGCAGGTTTAAGAGACATTCAATTATCAAGTTCTGTTCATACTAAAATACAATTTTCAGATATTACAAATTTATATCGATCATTAATACAACAAATCAAAATAGTTTCCGATAAAGATTTAGAATTATCTATAATTGATCAAGTAATGATACAAGTTCAAAACATATTATTAAAAATCAATACTTGGTTTAAAAATCGTTTGAAAGGTAAATATGGTATAATTCGAAATGCGATGATTAAAAAATCAATAGATTATTCTGGTAGATTTGTTATAACAACTGATAATAAAATTCCTATGAATGAAATTGGATTGTCTTGGCAAAATCTTCTAAAATTATTTGAGCCTTTTGTGTTACATGAATTATTTAAAAAAAATAATGATGGACTTAAACTTATTCAACAAAATTTAAATAAAAATGAAAAAGTAGACATTTTTCAAGTCAAAAAGTTTTTAACAAGAATAATTTCAGATCCAACAATTGTTAATGAACCATTAAAGGAATATTTTATTAATATTATTAAAAAAATAACAAAAGATAAATTAATTGTTTATAAACGTGATCCTGTAGAAAATCGTGAAAGTTGGGTAGCATCCAATATTAGAGTTTTAGACGAAGGTTCTGTATTGAAAGTTAATCCATTAAATCTTCCACGAACTGGTGGTGATCATGATGGTGATGTATTTGCAGTAGCCAGTTTATTTACGAATGAAGCACAACAAGAAGCAAAAGAAAAACTTCACCCATTTTCAATGAATATGTGGTCTTCAGTTTCATCATCAAATAAAATTCCTTATTCTATTGATATGGATGCTGCAACTGCAATTTACGCAGCAACAAAAAATTAGATTTTACATTTCGATCAAAGTCAAGAGTTTTTTTTCACATTTTGGAGGCAGGCAAGGAAATTGCCTGAATTTTTATGATATCAATTAAAGAAAGTTTAGAAGGTTTTTTTGGAGTTCCTTCTAAAAATATTCCTCATAATATTCCGAAATCAACACCATCAGATGTAACAAGTAATGTCTTTGTCCACAGTCATTGCGATCATTTGAGAAGTGAGCAACAATTAATAATTCGCACAATCATAACTAACGATGTGCTTGTGAATATGTCTGCTGGAGGTGGAAAAAGTTTACCATTTATTTGTTATTGGTTAAATAATTTATTAAATATTAACGTTATGCACACAAAAATACCCTCTACAATTCGTAATTTAACATTTCTTGAGAATAGTAGAAATATTCCAAAGTTATTCTGGACAGTTCCAACTAAAGCTCTTGCGGTTCAAATGTACGATGAAATGTGTGAAAATATTAAAAATATTTTGATGCAATATATTCAAAAAATGTCAAAAATCGATGAAAATATTCAATCAGAAAAACATTTTTGTTTAAGTGTCGATAAAATAATTAATTTGTTGAATTTGACTAATCTTATTCCTTTAAATAATAATCTTCTAAATTTAATTAGAAATAAACGAACAATAATTTATAATTATTCTGAAGAATATTACACACAACAACAAAATCAGTTAATAAATAACATTCAAACATTTATACTACAGAATATTGATAAACGTGTTAAATCATTAATTTATTTACAAACTGGTGATGGTTCAAGAGGAATAATTAATAAAGCAATAGTTTTTATTTCCATACATCAATCCGCACCAAATTTGATATTTAAACATGTTATTGAAAATTTAAGTTTATTCATAATAGATGAAGCTCATCAATTAACTTATCATTATAAAGATGAAGAACAATCAAAAGATATAGCATTGGCTATCTATAAAGTATTCGATCATTTTTATAAAAATAATACTATTCGATTTGCTATGATTTCTGGAACAATTAATAATTCTTCAGCAAAAAAACTAACTGAATTTTTAAATATGACTTTTAATAGAAAATTTAAAAATTTGTTATTGCCTGGAAAAAATGAAACACCAATATCTGTAGTTATAAACGACAATTTATCATTTCAACAAAAATGGCCGAAATTAATTGCTAGTTATATTAAGAGAAAACAACCATCAAATTTATTTATTCTTTATTCTGTTAGACAAATTGGACAATTAGCAGAAAAAGTATTAAAACTTGTAACACCGATAACATTATCAAATATTGATAGTGTATCAACTTATGGTTCTCCAGTTAATAGATTATACCACAACACTATAACAAATCAACCAAAAACACTATCTGATACTGTTTTACCAACCACTCCAACAACTGCTGTAGCAAATAGAATTCAAAATCCTTTGCTACGTAAATGTGTTAATGCTGGTTTTGGTTTTGATTATGGTAAAAAAACAGATAAAGAATACGGACCAATTACACTTGAAGATAAAAAGTTTGTATATGATTTATTTACCAGAAAAAAAATATATTTTCTAATCGCAACTGATTCATTAGGTGTAGGACTAAATATATCTGCACAAAGAATGTTTATTCCAAGTATTAAAACTTTTTCACCTCGAACAAGTGAAATGAAAAGAATTCAGTTTCAAGATATGGTTCAAATAATTAATCGTGTCGGACGAGGAAAATTCTCAAATGCAACAATCCACACAGTAGAAGAAAATGTAGAATATATCATATCTGCTATTAACGCTACTGAAAATGATTTTAATATAACGAATATTTATCAATTTTTTAAAAATAAAAATATAATGAGAGAATATTTTCTTTCATTATTTAAAAGATTTTGTAATACACCATTAGTTAAAAAAATTTACGGTCAACCAAGAATTAGAAAGTTGTTTAATTGGAGGAGGGAAATGTAAAGTGGATAAACTGGACGAAATATATAAAATGCAACAAAATCTTAACAAGTATATAGGAAGAGATACTGTTTCAAGTAATATCAAACAAAATTGGCTTTTTGACTATTCTGAAGCTTTGGAAGCAGAAATTCGTGAGTTAAAAAATTGTTGTTTATGGAAATGGTGGGTTAAAGAATTTAAAGACAATCAAGAAGATCAATTTAATAAAATAATTGATTTTGATAATGCTAAAATTGAGGCTATTGATTGTTTGCATTTTCTTATTAGTATATTTCAAATACTAGATATGTCTCCTAATGACATATTCGAAATATATAAAAAAAAATATATTGTGAATATTCAAAGACAAGATAATAATTATTCAATAGCGAATAAAACTGAAAAAGATAATCAATCTATTTTTGAAAAAAAGGAGTAAAAATAAACATGCCCACATCAAAAAATCAAGATCCATATGAAGGTATTGTTAATGTTAAACAAAATGCAAAAATTTTCAACAAAGATGGAAAAGAAATATTTTCAAAACAAGTTTTGTTCCCTGATTATTTTGAGTCTCAAGATATAAATATTATAACGAATAAATATCTGTGTAACGAGTCAAAAAAAGAAGAAACATCATTATTTCAAATGATTGATCGTGTAAGCAATGAAATCGTAAAATATGCTAAAAATGATAAATATTTTGAAAAAAAACAAGATTTAAATAATTTTGAATACAAGTTGAAATATTATCAAATTAAACAATTTTTTGCTTTTAATTCACCAGTTTATTTTAATGTAGGTTTACATGATAAACCACAATCAAGTGCTTGTTTCATTCTTTCAATTGAAGATAGTTTGCAATCGATTTCTGATGTTGGTAAACAAGAAGCCAGAATATTTAAAAAAGGATCTGGTAGTGGTGTTAATTATTCAAAATTAAGAAGTTCTTATGAAAAAGTAACAGGTGGCGGTACAGCTAGCGGACCAATTAGTTTTTTAAAATCTCACGATTGTCTTGCAGGTGTTATAAAATCTGGAGGTACTCTTAGAAGATCAGCTAAAATGGGAATTTTAAATGTTGAACATCCAGATATCAAATCCTTTATAAATTGTAAAGAAAAAGAAGAATTAAAATTACAAATTATCAAAGAAAGTAATTTGTTTGATGAAAAAAATGATTTATCTAATGAAGTTTATTTTCAGAATACAAATACTGCCGTTCAAGTTTCTGATAAATTTATGAAATCGGCTATTAAAAAAGAAAAATATTGGACTAAAACTATTAAAGATAACAAAAATTTCAAACAATACTATGCTAATGAAATTTTATATTCTATAGCTGAACAGATATGGAAAAATGGTGATCCTGGTTTACAATTTAGAGATCAAATAAATGCTATGCATACTTGTAAAGAATCAGGTAATATTGAAGCTTCGAATCCATGTAGTGAATTTGTTTTTCTTAATGATTCAGCTTGTAATTTAGCAAGTATAAATCTTATTAAATTTTTTGATAAAAAACATCAATATGATGATTATTCATTTGATTTTGAAATTTTTGAAGATGTTATTCAAACAGTTATAACGGCACAAGATATTTTAATTAATAATTCGTCTTATCCTTCTGATAAAATCACCGAAAATAGTATTAATTTTCGTCCACTTGGATTAGGTTTTACGAATCTTGGTGGTTTATTAATGAAACTTGGAATACCATATGATAGTTATGAAGGCAGAACAATAGCTTCAGGATTATCAGCATTAGAAACTGGAATAGCTTATATAACAAGTCAAAAACTAGCTGAAATAAAAGGAGCCTTTAAAGAATATGATAAAAATAAACAATGTTTTTTAAAAGTAATCAATAAGCATTTAGAATCTGTTAACATGTTGACAGAAATTCAACCAAATGATAATATATTGATTCAAAATATTAAAGAATTAAATGTATTAATTTGGAATAAAATTGATTTAAATAAACCTTTTCGTAACGCTCAAGTAACTTTGATTGCTCCTACTGGAACAATATCGTCACTTATGGGAAGTGCGACAACTGGAATTGAACCTGAATTTTCATTGGTTAAATATAAAAGATTATCAGAATTAGAAGGTTCAACCATAAAATATGTTAATACTGTATTAGAAGAATCTTTACGAAATTTAATATGTTCTGAAAAAGAAGTTAAAGATGCTTTAAAACAAATTATTGATGAAGGTAATGTCGATAATGTCGAAGTTTTAAGTGAAAAAGAAAAACGAATATTTGACACTTCCATTTCCAATGGAAATTCTTGTATTAATTATATGGCACATGTTAAAATGCTTCAAGCTGTTCAACCATTTATTTCAGGTTCTATATCAAAAACAATTAATGTTCCGAAAACAATAAGTATTGATGAAATATACAATTTACTTATTGAATGTTGGAAAGCCAAATTAAAATGTGTAGCAATTTATCGTGATGGTTCCAAAAGTTTTCAGCCGTTAACAATTAAAAAAGAAAAAAAACAAATAAAATCTGTTGTTAAAGTTAAAAAAAGAAAAAAATTACCACTTGATAGAAATGGAAAAATACATAAATTTAGAGTTGGTGAAGTAAAAGGTTATATTATTACCGGTTTATATGAAAACGGTAAACTTGGAGAAGTTTTTATAGCAGTATCCAAACAAGGTAGTACATTATCAGGCATCTTTGACAGTTTAGCATCGTTATTGAGTATATCTTTACAAAATGGAGTTTCATTAGTAGAAATAGTTGATAAACTTCAATATCAAAAATTCGAACCGGCTGGTTTTACTGATAATTCTCAAATAAGAGTAGCATCATCGTTAGTTGACTATATTTTTAGATATTTAGGTTTGAATTATTTAACAAAAGAAGAACAACTTTCGATTGGTTTAATCGAAAGTATTGATGAAAATAATCAACCAAAAGTTACTAAACTTGAAAGTAAAAATATTGAATTAAACATATCAACTAATCCTTGCCCAATTTGTGGTTCTCTTTTAAGAAGATTGGGAGGGGCTGGTTGTCAATTTTGTACTAATTGTTCATGGACGGATGGCAGTTGTGGATAAGATTGTTTTTATAATAAATGGAGTGGCACAATCAGGAAAAGATTCGGTTGTCACATTAGCCAAAGATTATTTATATCATAAAAAAATTAAAGTTAATAATTTTTCATCTATTGAACCTATAAAAAAAATAGCAAAATTTTTAGGTTGGAATGGTATTGATAAAGACGAAAAAACTCGTAAATTCTTATCAGATATTAAACAATTATCAATAAATTATAATGATTTTCCTTTTAAATATATTTGTAAATGTATAAATGAAGC
>Ga0164318_10007786_pt1 | contig 10383 bp, 5 predicted proteins | sample GuaBasSedimGuay9_FD_113734 | JGI IMG/M metagenome (GOLD analysis project Ga0164318, IMG submission 113734) | Subseafloor sediment microbial communities from Guaymas Basin, Gulf of California, Mexico - Guay9, Core 4571-4, 0-3 cm | ecosystem: Environmental > Aquatic > Marine > Hydrothermal vents >...
AGCCCTTTTTTATAGAAGCAGCTCCATATTCTCCCCTTTTGTTTAGAGCTATCAACCCGATCAATATCTTTCGGTCGGCGGGGTTTTTCTCCACTATTTGGTGGAGCACTGCCTCACAGGCCTGCTGGGGTGAAAGGCCCGCTGCCATCCTCTCCACCACAGCGAAGCAGGCGCAGTGTTTCATTATCTCCTCGCCTATGCCGGTAGCAGAGGCTCCGCCTACGTCGTTGTCCACATAGAGGCCGGCCCCAATTATGGGAGAATCCCCCACTCGCCCGGGCAACTTGGCCCGCAACCCGCTGGTGGAGCATCCCACTGCAAGGTCGCCATTCAAATCCAAGGCCACCATTCCCACAGTATCGTGCTCAGGTTGCTGCTCTTTCCAATCAAGCCACATCTTTTTGGATTTCTCGGTGAGCAGATTCACCTTTTTGAATCCATTGGCCAAGGCAAATTTCAATGCTCCTTCTCCCACTAGCATGACATGATGGGTCTTCTCCATCACCTTTCTGGCCACCGAGATGGGGTGCATTATCCCTTGCAGGGCAGCTACACTGCCTGCCTGATGTCCCGGGCCCCACATAATAGCCGCATCTAACTCTACCACTCCTTCCCGGTTGGGAAACCCCCCATATCCTACCGTGGTGACCTGAGGGTCAGCCTCAACCACATTTATGCCCTTCTCCACTGCATCCAGACAGCTTCCACCTCCGGCCAGTATACCCTGGGCCCGTTCGCCTGCCTTCTTGCCGAAGGGCCAGGTGGATATCACCACTGGCAGGGAGAGCCGCTGTCTGCCTCCAGAGGCCTGCCTGGACGATGAATCCTCAGAAGTGTCCGCCCCGCCAGCAAACTGCGGGGCAAGTAGAAATGAGGAAAGTCCCAGTCCTGCGGTCACCTTGACAAAATCCCGACGTGAAATGTAAGCGTTCAATCAGGCTCCTCCTTGAGATCTTCACCCGGTTTCTATATCATCCGCTGTAGTATACCCCTTGCAGACACAAAATCGTCCTGCTTATACCCTAGTTTTTATATTTTACCACATTCCATTCCAATTGTCAAGGATTTTCCACACTGCCAGATCAGTCAATCACGACAATCTTTCCCAGCGTGTTACCCACCGCTGTCTCAACACAATATAGGTATATCCCCTCTGCCACCCGTTTCCCATGCTGGTTTTTCCCATCCCATCTGAGCACTCCCTCTCCCTGTAAGCTCCGTACCAGTTCCCCAGTTAGGGTGAAGATCCTCACCTTTGCTTGCTCTCCCGTCTGGACGTCAATGTCGAAAGCCACACTGCCGTCGTCACTGTGGAAGGGATTGGGATAAACAAAGACAGTGAGCAGCGAGCCTGCTTCCCAGGGACAGGTATGGCTGACCAGGCCGGAGTTTCCACCCTTGTCGATAAGAAGACACTGCAAGGCGATCTCCCCGGAGGGCATCCGGGGAGGAATGGTCAGAGTACCGCTCCACCGGCAACTGCCGTAAGGAAAACGTCCATTCCCGGAAGACTCCAGCTCAATTTCCCGGGCAGTGCCGTCCGGAAGGGTGCAGGAGAGAACAGGGGGCCGGTTCAGAGGCAGATACTCCGAGGCCACTAACTCGATGGCCAAGGCAGAAGAGGAGGCATTCCTCACCGCAAGCCGCCCGGTGGGGGGGATTGAATCGACAGGGGCGATGAAGCCAGAGGTCACCGCCGGAGTGCCAAGTATGCCCTCCTCGGTGAAAGGCACCACCCCGTAGTAGTAGATGGACTCGTCTCTTAAAGGGCCTAACAGTGCGGTGCTGTCTGTGAAGCTGGTGCGGTCTGAAGCAAGATCGGCCAGGGGAAAAGCCCCATAGAATAGGTATGCATCCCCACGATTATCCTCCACCTCAGGACGATAAAGCTCCTGTGGCTGGAGAGGGCCAAGCACCGCATTCTTCCGCATAACCCTCACTCCAGCCACCCTGGCAGAAGCCTCTGACGCCCACCTCAATGTGACAAACCCATTGCCATCTGAGGTAGCCGAAAGCTCAGAGATCTTTATCTGGGGGTTGAGATCGGCCGCATAACTGACGGTTCCGCCGTCGTGTTCAGGGTCTAAGTTGGAAAGCACCAGTATCACCTCATCGATGGGGTCCCCAAACCCATCGATGTTGATCTGTCCCTCTTGAGAGATGGGAAATGGAATAATCTCCTCGGCCACTGCCGTGCTGTCGTCCCAGTCGATCTCCAATACCTTGGCGCCCCAGCCACAGAAGCCGAACCCGTGGAGCAACCCCAGCTCTTCCCAGCCGACATCATCACCGTCTATCTTAATCGAAAGCTGCTTCTCCTGTCCTGGCTCCCGGGGAAGGAAGCGGATGTATTGGGCCCCCAGGTGGTCTGGACTTCTCCGGCTGTCCAACACCAACTTCACCGGGTATTGAGAGTGAATATTGTCTTGCAATATCGCCACAGATGGGTACCTCGCTCCATGAGAATAATGGAATCTTTCAGATAACTCTCCTGAAGGTTCCTTTATCTTTAGGCTGTATCTGTCCCCAGTAAGGGCATTCCACAGGGTGAACTCCTTAAATTCGCTGGGCAGGCTGGAGCCTCTCCGGGCGAAGACCTCCCTGAAGTTCATCAGATAGGAATAGACCCGGGGGACCATCGCCTGATAGATCTCTCTGATAATCTGGTCACCATATTTCTGGGAAAGATAGAGCATAAATATCACATCGCCGTACTCGTGGTTCCCATTGAGAAGCTCAAGTGACTTCTCTGGGTGGAGAAACCAGGAGATCATCGGACGCAGACAGAATTCCTCTCCATCGGGTTCGTCCGGTTCTTCTGCCCTGAACACCCTGGTCTCAATCCACATAGCACAGGCTTCCATAAGCCAACGGTACATATAGGCATTGTAGGACATCTGCACGGCATGGAAGAACTCGTGGGCAGAGGTGCATTGCATGGCCTGATTTCCTTTAAACTTGCCTAACCATTGAAAATAGCGGGTATTGGCGGCAAAATAGACGGAGAAGGTGGCGCAGGTGCTGCTTTGTAAGTCTGCCATATATTCAGGCATAGTGAATCCACCCCAGGGACCGGTGAAAAAATAGATATCCCACTTCTCGTCCCCGCCGTTATCGGCCAGCCACCTGTCATCAGGGGGACAGTTGTAATTCATCTGCTCTACCACCACATAATACGCCTTTTCATATGCATCAGCGGCTATTTGCACGTAATCAGGCACCCCGTCAGCAGGAGAGATGTCCTCAAGAGGCACACTGTAAGGACCGGTAACCGTGTAATGACAGCGAAAGTGTCGTGTGTCATAAACAATGGGCAATCCTCCCTCACGATAGTAAGGACTCTCAGGGTTGTCGGGGCGCAAGAAGAAAGGGCTCAGCCTCTCCCTCTGTTCCGGAGAAAGAAGGTCCCAATTCTCTCTTATCTCAATCAAATATGGCGTATAACACTCATAAGGCGAGAAAGGTCGGGATAGGCTGTTAGAGTTTAACACCTTATCCACCGCCTCATCTAAAAATCCGCTGATTACTGTCTGGCACGAAGCCGAGGGCGTCCCAATTGTGAGACTCCCCAAGTAAAGCAAAAGGACCCTTAGCCAGAGATTTTTGACGAATCTCATCTGATCCTCCCTCTTGAATTGGCTACTGATGATTGGTAAGGCAGTCACCAGTGACCAATTCTATATCACCTTCGAAATTCCAGACTTCGAGCTCAACAATGTACTCTTCCTGACTTCAAAGAATATCGAGCCCAGAAGGGCTCTCCCACAGGAAAAGACCTCCAAGACTCTCTTGTGGGAGAGTGCTTCTGCCCTCGACATCAGAACTTGACCATCAGCTCCCCCACAAACAATTCTCTTCTGTTCCAGTGGCGTTCTGCATAATAGAGGTGTCCCTCGGGGTCATAGAGATAGGTCTTAAAGTTTCTGGTAGTCTGGTCGGGCTGAATGTAGCGGTAGGTGAAGCGAATGGTTGCGTCCGGGCTCAGGTCATATTCTGTAACCAGATGGAGTGCTCTGGCATCGCCGCTCCGCTGTGTGTGACGAAGACTTAATTGCTCTTCGGTTGCCCTTCCCCGGTAGTCGGTGTATCCAGCAAGGCCCTGTACTGAGACACTCATCTGGCGATAGCTGTAAAGATTAGGGTCAACAACGTACTGGAATTTCATCCCTACTGAGCTGTCTGTTCCCTTCTCCACCATATCATAGTTGTTGGCCGGATTGTCAAAATCCCACAGCCGGTCTTTACGACGAGCATAGGAATTGAGGACTTTCAGCAGCAGCCTCGATCTATCCGAGAGGTCGTAGTTGAGAGAGAAGGCCTGTTTTGCGCTGAGATGTTTTCGGCTCTGCTGTTCATCGGCTATGGTGTCCAAATCACCCAGGTCCTCCTGGAAGCGGAGCTTATCAGTGGCAGTTCGGGCGGCGTAGGCCTTATCCACATCAGACCAACGAGGAACAAGATAGCTCACTATCGCATATCTTCTGATCACATAACGGTCCTGATCCCGGAGATAGACCCGTCCCAAGGGGTCTAAGGCCAGAAGATCCAGGTCGTGCAGCTCCGGGTGGGTTTTGTCGATCTTGAAGACCACCTTTTCCAGCAGACGACCTGCGTGGGAGAAGATCTGCACTTTTCGGAGCACTTTAAGGTATTTCGGGGGAGGTCCAGCCTCTTCGGGTTCTTCCCCTTGTTGCTCAAGCTCCCGCTCTTCCTGGGGCAAGAGATCTTCCTCCAACCACCGAGGAGTCGCTCTGCCCTTGTTTCCGGTGAAGGGGTGGTCTTCGAACCTTCTTTCAAATTCCGCCCGGTCGGCTACCAAAACCCGGCCTGAATGGGTGGTCACCACAGCAAACGGCCCAATGAATTCTCCGTCTCCCAGGCCTTTTCTGCCGAAGGATAGCACAAACTCACCGTTCGAATCGAATTTTACAATCCGATGGTTCCCGGTGTCTGCAACGTATATATATCCCTCTCCGTCCGAGCAGATATCTTCGGGGCTGTCGAGCTGTCCGGGGCCACTTCCATAGGAGGCGAACTGAAGCAGCTTCTCGCCCTGGAGGTTGAACTTGAGAATGCGGTGGTAGAGGGAGTCTAAGACAAATATCTCGCCCTGGGGGGAAACGGTGAGAGGCAAGGCACGATTCCATCCCTTTGGTTTGATAGCCAGTGCATACCTGCCCTCTTGGTCGACGATAGCAGTAGCTGGCACCACAGTCTGGGGTTTACCCCTCGTGTCACCTATGTCAATGGTTTTAAGAAATCGGCCCTCAGCGCCGAAGATATGGATACAGGGTATGAACTTATAGAGCTTGGGATTTTCGGTTTCAGCAATGTGAACCGCACGCCAATCGGTGATGTAGATCCTACCCCGCTGGTCTACTGCAATATGCCGGGGGTGGTTGAAGAGAAAACCCTCACCCCCCTTAATCTCCAGGGGGCGGGGACCAGCCTCTGTACCCGTCGATTGTCACTGTCAGAGATATAGATTGTTCCCTTCTGATCGAAGGCCAGATAGATCTCCTGGCCGAATTGACCCAAGGCCTCTCCCTTTCCTCCAAACTCTCTTTCAAAGTGAAACCTTTCTACTGCCTGGGAAACTGATGGGAAGGCCAACAGCCCCCAAATTAAAATACACCCTAAGATTCTCTGCATCTCATCCTCCCTTCAGTTAAGAAAAGCAGCCAATAGAGGTTATCGCAGGCTCCAAAAAAGTGAACCTACCCAAAATCGCAAGATAACCATTCTGATTCCAACTATCTCTTTTTCGCAAAAAAGTCAAGTCTGGCCAGGAAGATCCAGAACCACAGAGCGGCCAACGGATCAACTTTCTGTTTGCCAGAATGGCAAGGATTCCCCATTCATATGGAGACCTGAAGGCCTCGGCTACTGTTAGAAATGCCAAGACCCTCTTTCGGTGTTCTCTGAGATTCAACTCTCCGGGACTTAGCGTCAGAACATTATATTTATCCCTCCGTAAGCTATTGTCGTCCTTCCTCTAAACCACCCCTGGGAGCGCAACTTTCCCTCTTCACTCCAGTGACGATAGCGGTAGTTCATAACATCCCCTGGATTTTTCAGGAAGACGGCAAAGTAGACGTTGAGGTCGTGCGTTATGTCCCAGTCGATGCCGGCTCCAAATTTGCTCTGCCAGAGATGCCAGGTTCCGTGCATTCGATTCTCTCGACTGAGCATATCGTAATAGAAATCATAGACCCTGTTCCCTAAGGAGAGAAAAAAATGCAATTCCCGGTATTCATAGGGATTCTGGTCAAGGACAACCTCCAGGCCGAATCTAATCGTCCCATCGAGAAGATCGTCGAAGAGGAGCCGGTCATAGACCCAGCCACCCGGGGGAGGTTTCTCCTGAGGATAGCGGGTAGAACGGTAGGCGTGAAGGTAGAAGGCAGTGGCCTCCGCCCAGGTTCTGAGCTTCTCGGTGAAATCATACTGCAGCAGTAGCGATTGGCTCAGCGTTATCAGTTTGAGATCGGTCAAGTAATTATAGTCCAGGTCGCTCACCCTTCTCTCCCAACCGCTGTCCACATTAAAATCCCGAATGCCTTTCTCCACCTTTATTCGATAGCTTTTCTGAAGGAACCTCTTCTGAATTGGAGCCAGGGAAAGGCTCTCGGTCTTGATCCGGTGAGTCTCTGGGTCGAACAGGAACAGGGTGCCCTTTCTGTCAATAGCAAGCAGTTTAACTCTTTTTTCTCGATCAGTGAAGCGGAGCAGAATCTTCCTGACAAATCCGCCGTTGAGGCCAACGGACTGTATGCGCCTGAGCCATACCAGATACTCCCTTCCCTTATCTTCCTTCAGAGAGTTCGCCTCCGCTGAGCTCTCGCCTCTTTCGGGCAGATAGGATTTGAAACCCTTTTTGAACCGGGAGCGATCGGCAACCAGGAGTCCAGCATCCCGGGTCACTCTGACCAGATAGGGGGAGATAAACTGGAGGTCCCCAAGTCCTTTCCGACCAACAGAGAAGAGGAGTTTCCCGGAGGGGGCGAATTTAACTATGCGGTGGTTACCGCTGTCGGCTACGTAGATATTCCCTTGCCAGTCACAGTCTACTGCCTGTGGGTGGTCCAGTTGGCCAAAGCCTCCGAACCGCAGCTTAAGTTTGCCAGAAGGAGTGTAACAGTAGACTGTATTTCTATTTTCGTCTGATACATAAAGACTGCCGTCTCGGCCTGTGGTAAGGTGGAGGGGGCGGTCAAAGTCATGAGAACGAATGAGGAAAACCACCTTCCCTTCTTTGTCCAAGGCAGGAATGAGGTTCCTCTCCATTAGACTGGCGGTAGAGTCGATAATAACCGCCCCCAAATATCCTCCTGTCGGGTTAAAGTGGTGCACACAGGGGGTAAGGAAGTGGATTGGGGCTTGTCGAGCAGAGCTGGGGGCTTCTTCCCCAGGCAGCGGCTCTGTCTTCCAGTCAGCCACCCAGATGCTGCCGTCGTGGCCTACCGCCAGCTCTCCTATCCGGTTGAATTGAAACTCGCCGTTCCGGGAGGGGCAGATTGAGCGGAGAAATCTCCCCTGAGGGGTGAATATCTGGATGCGAGAATTGGCAGGATCGGAGACATAGATGGTGTCGGCCCTTCCAAAGGCCACATAGATGGTGCTTCCGAACTGTCCCGGACCGCTCCCTTTGCCACCAAACTCTAACGGGTGAACTGTTGAGAAAGCGATGAGAAGGTCAAACATAAGAGGGGAGATCAGAAGCAGCCTAATCTTAAAGCTCATAGGTCATCTTTTCGGCCAACGGGGTTTTGCCCCAAACTGAGAAAAGGAGAGTGGGTTTTTGTGCTGAAGGTGAACTATTGGAGCGACCGACGTTCCGCTCATCTGCCTCTCTCTACGATCTTTAGAAACCTGCCGTATGCCTCGTCCCACATAGGGGTCTCCCTGGGCTCATAGGTTACGGTGGGAAACGAATTCTTGACCACCTGACGGATTTCTGCAGGTGAGGAGAGTTCTCCCAGGGCCATCGCCTGCACCAGCAGATTTCCAATGGCCGAGGCTTCTACAGGTCCAGCAATTACGGGCCGTCCGGTAGCGTCGGCCGTTAACTGACAGAGCAGGTGATTTTTTATACCACCTCCCACAGCATGGATGGCACTCAGCCGGCGGCCTGAGGTCTGCTCCAGGTGCTCGATGATCCACCGGTATTTAAGGGCCAGACTATCCAGGGCACAGCGAATCACCGCCGCCGGCTCGCTTGGGACAGGCTCGCCCACCAGCTTGCACTGCTGGCGAATCGCTTCAGGCATATCTGCCGGGTTGAGGAAGCACTCAGCATCCGGATCCACCAGGGAAACCAAAGGGGCAGCCTCTGCCGCCATCTGGCTTATCTGTTCATAGCTCATGCTCTTTCCATCTTGCTCCCAGGACCTTCGGCACTGTTGAATCAGCCAGAGCCCGGACACATTTCTAAGCAGACGAAAGCTATTGCCTACACATCCCTCGTTGGCAAAGTTGTACCGCATAACCTCTGGAGTCACAATCGGCACTGGTGTCTGGATTCCCACCAGCGACCAGGTCCCGGAGCTAATGAATGCCACGTCGTCTCTTTGGGCCGGAACGGCTGCCACTGCAGAACCGGTGTCATGGGCCGCTGGGGTGATCCACTGCGTCCTTTCAAGCCCAACTTCCCGCGCTATTGGCTTCCGTAGTGGTCCCACCACAGTGCCGGCCGGCACAATATCGGTAAGAATGGCCTCGGGCAGGTCAAGTGCTTTCAAAAGACGGCCCGACCAGCTCCGCTTCTCAATATCCAACATCTGGCTGGTGGAAGAGATGGTGAACTCAGTCAGCTTCTGTCCGGTGAAGAGATAGTCCAGCAGATTCGGTGTGAACAGCAATGTCTCGGCGGACCTTAAGGAGGCAGAGCCACGCTGTTTCATCGCCAAAAGCTGGTAGAGAGTGTTAAAACGCTGAAATTGGCCTCCGGTGATGGCGAATATCTCCTCCTTGGGCACTCGAGCGCAGGCCAACTCGATCATACCCTCAGTCTGTCTGTCCCGGTAGTGAAAGGGCACGCCCAAGAGTTCTCCCTGGCGCCCGATCAATCCGTAGTCTACTCCCCAGGTATCCCCCCCCGCGCTGGCCAAATTGCCAGCGGATCTTTGGGCAGCTAAGGCAAGGCCGTGCTTCAGTTCCTGGAAGAAGTCCAGGACATCCCAGTGTAGACCGTCAGGCAGATGAACCGGCCCAGTGGGAAAGCGGTGGATCTCTTCCAAGGAGAGCCGACTGCCAGAGAACCGCCCTAACAGGGCCCGCCCACTCTCAGCCCCCAGATCAAAAGCCAGCAGATTAAGGGTTTTGGGCATCTTTTCGCCTCCCGCTATTGAGCCAGATCATCGGTCAGTGGGCAGATTCCGCCGAAAGCTGCAATCTCACAGCCTATTTGATCGCAACTACCGGGATTTGATTCAGACCTCAGCGGCACAAACCAGGTCAACCGCAGAGGCGAGCCGCCGGGTCGCCTGCACAATATCTCCCTCTCGCCCCTTGCAGCATTCAATGACCCATTCTTCAAGAGAATATGAGCACCCGGAGTGATAATTTGAAGTAGCCCTTGGACCAATCTTAAGCGACAATATAAGCAACCAGCGAGTCTATGTCAAGTAACTGGCCTGGCTTTTCGTAGCTGCGGCCGTAACGCCAAACGGGCTCATAAGAGAAGATCTTGAAATCTATGTCAAGCTTTTTGCGCTGAAATCAAACTGTGCTGCTTTGAACCCAGATTCGGAAAAACTTATGAAAAAACAAGAGAGAACTATTGCGCTGAAGGGACTTCGAATAAATCGTCAGTCCTGTTTGCTACAGACATTTTGTCACTATGCGGATAGACAAGAGGGGGTATACCGGAAGGCATTTTTAACCGCAAAGTTCGCAAAGAAGTCGCAAAGATCGCAAAGGGGTAATTATCCACTGAACTTTCACAAAAATATTACAATTGGAGACATAACTGACAGAATTTCCTTATATTACTGAGCTATCTGTCCCTTTTCTTTACAAGAAAAGGGACCAAAAGAAGCGCGCCTTCCGTAGGCGTAGGGAAGAGGTGGGGTCCAATCGCTGTGGCTATAAGTCCTGCAGGCAGCAGAGGGCGGCTCTGCTTCTGTTGGCCGCTGACGGAAAACACAACCTCCCCCCACCTCCAGGATTGACCACAGTTGGCGATGAATCCTCCAGCTATGGTATAGAAAAAAACCAATCAATTAAGGCAACGACAAGAAAGCTGTTCACAGGGATCGGCGAATGTAGCCAGGGGGCCTATTCTCGCGTTCCCTTCTTTGCTGCCATCTTAAGTATCAGCTTTTGACGCAGACGCAAGATCTAATCTTTAAACTTACGGAGTCAAACCCTTGCTTATTTAAC
>Ga0164318_10007788_pt1 | contig 10383 bp, 11 predicted proteins | sample GuaBasSedimGuay9_FD_113734 | JGI IMG/M metagenome (GOLD analysis project Ga0164318, IMG submission 113734) | Subseafloor sediment microbial communities from Guaymas Basin, Gulf of California, Mexico - Guay9, Core 4571-4, 0-3 cm | ecosystem: Environmental > Aquatic > Marine > Hydrothermal vents...
GCCGAAATTAAAGAGGTCAGCAACTTGGGAGTTGAGATCGCTGTGGTTATCGGTGGTGGCAATATTTTTCGTGGTTTGGCGGCGTCTTCCAAGGGGATGGATCGTGCCAGTGCTGACTATATGGGGATGTTGGCCACGGTGATGAATAGCCTGGCAATGCAGGATGCTCTGGCAAAGCAAGGTGTTGTCACCCGGGTTCAGTCGGCAATTGATATGCAACAGATTGCTGAGCCCTATATCCGTCGCCGGGCAGTCCGCCATCTCGAAAAAGGTCGTGTGGTGATTTTTAGTGCCGGTACCGGAAATCCGTATTTTACTACGGATACCGCTGCCAGTTTACGAGCCATGGAGATCAATGCTGAGGTTATTCTTAAGGCAACTAAAGTTGATGGTATCTATTCAGCTGATCCCCAAAAAGATAAAAATGCAGTTAGACTCTCAAAATTAACCTATCTTGAGGTATTGCAGAAAGGGTTGCAGGTGATGGATGCAACTGCAACTTCGCTGTGTATGGATAATAATCTGCCGATGATAATTTTTGATATGACTCAGCGTGACAACATCAAGAAAGTGGTTCTCGGTGAGGAAATCGGCACAATTGTTCAGGGAGGTGCTGAGAAATGATTGATGAAGTTTTAAGTGAAACTCGTACCGCTATGGAAAAAGCTGTCAAGTCCTTAAAAAAGGATATGACCAAGGTTCGGACTGGTCGAGCCAGTGTTTCATTGTTGGATGATGTTAAGGTTGATTATTATGGTGTCCTGACGCCACTCAGTCAGGTTGCGACCCTTGCTGTTCCCGAGGCACGGTTGATGACGGTACAGCCCTGGGAGAAAAATCTGATTCCTGACATTGAAAAGGCAATTTTTAAAGCCGATCTCGGGATGACCCCATCATCAGACGGGCTGTTGATCCGTTTGCCGGTTCCGGCATTAACCGAGGAACGGCGTCGTGAAATGGTGAAAATTATTAAGCGAATGTCAGAAGAGACCAAAATCTCTGTGCGAAATTCGCGCCGTGATGCCAATGAAACTCTCAAGATGCTGGAAAAAGAGAAAGAGATCACAGAAGATGATCTCAAACGGAGTGAAAAGGATGTTCAGCAACTCACGGATGAATTTATCGGTGCTATCGACACTATAGTCCAGAATAAAGAGCAGGAGGTCATGGAAGTTTGACCTTGGATCTACTTCTTGATTAGGGGAGATAACTGATGACTTTGAAAATAATTGAAGAGTGTATAGGCTGTGGAACCTGTGTAGATTCCTGTCCGCTGGGAGCCATTGTCGAATCGGGCGATATTTATATTATTACCGATGAGTGTGACGAGTGTCGTGCCTGTGTTGATACTTGTCCCGTCGATGCCATTGTCGACTGATCAGTTTTATATCAGGTTTTGAGAAAGGGCGTTATTGAAACGCCCTTTTTTTATGGCAGCAGAGGTTTTTAGCCGATCAATTTCTTGCTGTTAATATGTCAGCCGTGTTATTTTTCTTCGCTACACTTTATATTTGCTAGACATATTGTTTATCAGGGTTTTTTAGATGTCAGAAACTATAGAAAAGCCGCCGCTTGAGCATCTGGCTATTATTATGGATGGCAACGGTCGTTGGGCTAAACGGCGTGGCCTGCCGAGGACCGCAGGACATCAGCGTGGTGTTGAGGTTGTTACCAAGGTTGTTGATGAGTGTGTCAATCGTGGTATCCGCTTTCTGAGTCTGTTCGCCTTCAGTTCCGAAAACTGGGGGCGCCCACGTCCTGAGATTGATGTTCTGATGGGTCTGCTATTACAGTTTTTAGCTTCACAACAGCAGAAAATGTTGAGTGAAGGGATCAGACTGCGGGTCATAGGGGATTCCTCTCGATTGTCGCAACCCATTCAGGACGCATTGGCGGACGCTGAAAGAGCGACAGCGCAGGGTCAAACACTGACATTGGTGTTAGCTCTTTCCTATGGTGGCAGGGATGAGATTATGCGCGCGGCTAAGCGGGTTGCACAAGAGTCTCTTGCTGGTCGTCTGGATATTGATCAATTGGATAACCGCTCTTTTTCAAGATTTCTTGATACTGGAGATATTCCTGAGCCAGATTTGTTAATCCGCACCAGTGGTGAAGTGCGGATCAGTAATTTTTTACTCTGGCAGGCGGCTTATGCAGAGTTGTACTTTACTGATGTGCTTTGGCCCGATTTTGATGCTGAAGAATTACAGAAAGCTCTGGATGAATATTTATGTCGTAAGCGCCGCTTTGGTCTTACCGATGACCAATTAGGCTGTAGTCAGGAGATTAACGATTAAACAACGTATCATCACCGCCATTATTGCTTTACCGCTACTGATTCTATTGCTGGGATATGCCAACCCGGCAGTTTTTTCCATTTTTGTGACTTTGGTTCTGTTTTTAAGCTTGATTGAATTTAATCGGATGGGCTTAGGATCTGAACATCGTTTTGAGCAGTGGCTTGCTGCCGCTATCGGGGCGTCAGTTATCCCCCTCTTGCTTTATCAGCAGGAGGTATTACTGTTCCCTCTGTTCACCGGCATCATCTTGATTTTCTCTCTGCTGTTCCTGTTCCGTCTGCGCTTGATCACTGAAGTTCACCATCGTCTTGGGTGGATCATTCTTGGCTTGGTCTATCTCCCTTTTCTGCTCGGACATTTAATCCCATTACGCTTGTTGCCCGATGGCCGACAATGGATTTTTTTGACCCTCATCGCGATAATGAGCTGCGATAGCTGTGCTTATTTTGTTGGCAGCAAGTTTGGGAAACGTAAACTGTACCCGCTGGTCAGCCCGAATAAGAGTGTCGAGGGTGCTATTGGTGGCCTCGTCGGGTCGGTGTTGGGAGTGCTGCTGGCAAAGCTTTCTTTTCTCCCCGATATCGGTTTTTTCGCCGCCATAGTCATCGGTCTCCTGCTGGGGGTGATGGGGCAGTTGGGTGATCTGTTTGAGTCGTTGTTAAAGCGAGCCTGCAAGGTGAAAGATTCTGGGAGTATGATTCCCGGGCATGGTGGAATTTTTGACCGGCTGGATAGTCTGCTGTTTGCATTTCCGATTATCTATTATGTAGCCAGGTACGGTTACGGAGGTTGAACAGAGAGTTGAAAACGCTAGCAGTTTTGGGCTCGACAGGGTCGATTGGAGTCAGTACTTTAGCCATAGTTAAAGCATTTCCTGAGCGTTATCAGGTTGTTGCCTTGACTGCCGGTAACAATATTGAGCTGTTGCAGCAGCAGATTCGTCTGTTTCATCCGCAGATTGTCTCGGTTATTTCAGAAGATGATGCTCAACACCTAAGACAACAATTTCAAGGTGTTGATGTTCAGATCTGCCACGGGATTGAAGGGATGATCCGTTGTGCGGTTGTCCCTGAAGTTGACATGGTCGTTGCTGCAGTTGTCGGTGCCGCTGGTCTGGTGCCAACGATGGCGGCGATTAAGGCGGGGAAGGATGTTGCTCTGGCCAATAAAGAGACTCTGGTGACAGCAGGTTCCCTTATTATGGCAGAGGCCAGACGACAAAAGATTAATTTAATTCCTGTTGACAGTGAACATTCAGCCATTTTTCAATCTCTTGCCGGTCAGCGTCGGGAAGATGTCAGTCGCTTGATTCTGACCGCATCCGGTGGCCCCTTTCGTGAGTATGATCTCTCTCAATTTGCAACCATCACCCCTGCGGACGCTTTGGCCCATCCAAATTGGGATATGGGGAGAAAAATTTCCATCGACTCAGCTACCATGATGAACAAAGGGCTGGAGGTCATTGAAGCTCACTGGTTGTTCAATTTTCCTCCATCTATGATCGATGTCCATATTCACCCTGAGAGTGTGATCCACTCGTTGGTTGAGTATCGGGATGGAGCGGTTATCGCTCAATTAGGAATACCTGATATGAAAACTCCTATTGCCTATGCTTTGTCCTGGCCGGAGCGGTTGCCGTTATCTCAACAACCTCTTGATCTCTGCGGCATGGGGCAGTTATCATTTTCTGCACCAGATCGGGAATTATTCCCTTGTCTGCAGCTTGCTTATGATGCTCTGGCTATTGGTGGAACGGTGCCAGCAGTTATGAATGCGGCAAATGAAGTTGCCGTTGAGGCTTTTTTAACCAATCGACTCAGTTTTCTGGAGATTTCGAAAGTGATAGAAAAAGTGATGGATCAACATCAAATGGAGACCCTTACCACTGTGGAACAAGCTCTTCGTGCAGATCTGTGGGGGCGGTATAAAGCACAGGAAATGATAAGTGGAGGAGCTGTATGACAACGATTATAGCTGGCATTCTGATGTTGGGGGTTCTGGTTTTTATCCACGAGCTCGGACACTTTGTAGTTGCCAAAATGTGTGGTGTTAAGGTTTTGAAATTCTCTCTGGGATTTGGTCCCAAGCTGGTGTCACGTCGCCGGGGAGAAACTGAATATCAGATTTGTGCAATCCCTCTCGGTGGTTATGTCCAGATGCTTGGTGAGGGGGGTGGTGAACAGGGTGAAGAGGTTGAACTTTCTGCTGAAGAAAAGGCCCGTTCTTTTGCTGAACAATCAGTTGCAAAACGATTAGCCATTGTTTCTGCAGGTCCAGTGATGAACCTGATCCTTCCTCTACTGATTTTACCGATCTCATTCATGGTTGGAGTGCAGATGCCAACCTATCTGGAGCAACCTGTTTGTGTTGGTTATGTCGTTCCTGAGTCAACTGCTGCCGTCAGCGGCTTTCACGCTGGTGACTGTGTGAAAGCGGTCAATCAGCAGCCCGTCGACAGTTGGAATGAGACCAATAAAAGTTTCCTTTCTTTTGCCGGTGAAAACCTGTTTTTTCAGATTGAGCGGGATGGAGAGGCACTGCAATTAAAAATTCCAGCAGGCAACGACAGTTTGCAGGGGCTTCAGGTGTTGGGTATTTTGCCTCAGCAGGTTGCTATTATTGGTGGCCTCGCTGCCGATATGCCCGCTGCTGAAGCGGGATTGCAAAAGGGTGATTTAATCCTGAAAATAGGCTCTCATCCAATTTCATCCTGGTATGACCTGAAAGGTATTATTCAGCGAGTTGGCAATGAGCCGGTTTCGATCCAGTTGGATCGTGCCGGGCAACCACTGACTGTAGAGTTGATACCTGAGCAGCGTGGTGGTGAAGGTGACTATCTTCTAGGTATTGCCCCCGCCTATGATTCGGAGTTAAAACGGTTTGGATTTTTTGCTGCGGTTCGTGAAGGAAGTGATCGCACCTGGGAGCTGATTAAATTAACCGTTGTTTTTGTGCAGAAGTTATTTAGCGGCAGTGTCTCGGCTGATAATATTGGCGGCCCGATTACTGTTGTCCAGATTGCTGGACAGGCAGCTCAAACAGACTTAGCAGCCATTTTGTCAGTTTTGGCTTTTATCTCCATTCAATTGGGAATCTTAAACCTGTTACCAATCCCAATTTTAGATGGCGGGCATATCCTCTTCTATCTCATCGAGTTGATTATCCGCCGACCGGTTTCTATTCGTGTCAGAGAGATGGCTCAGCAGGTTGGTATGGCAATGCTTCTAATGTTGATGGTATTGGCTTTCTATAATGATATTATAAGGTTATGGGGATGAAAGAGGGTGTGGAAGGGGTGAAGATACTCACCCTTGATAGCTCATCTTTGTCCGGTAGTGTCTCGTTGTGTCAGGGGGAAACTCTGGTTGCCGAGTCCCTGTTAAATATTAGAAGTACTCACAGTGAAAAGTTGTTGAAGCAGGTTGATCATCTGCTTGAAGAGACAGGTTGGCGACTTGCCGACCTGGATCTCCTGGCAGTGGTGACCGGACCCGGCTCTTTCACTGGTCTGCGTATCGGGATTGCGACCATCAAGGGGATTGCTCAAGTTCTCAATAAACCGGTTGTTCCCATCTCGGCCTTGCAGGCTGTAGCAATGAATTTACCATTATCACCGATTCCTATCTGTGCCTTTCTCGATGCAAGAAAGAGTGAGGTTTATACTCAGCTTTTTGAATGGCACCAGACTTCCGGACCCGTTGCAATCGGTGACCCTGCTGTCTTACCTCCCGAGCAGTTATTGCAGAAACTGTCAGGGCCAGTTGCTCTGGTTGGGGACGGGGTTTTTCTCTATCGCCAGATGATTGAAGATGTTCTTGCTGCGCAGGCTCTGATTCCGGTTGCCCCGGTTCACCAGCTATGTGCAGCAAAGGCGTCATGGTTGGCGTTGCAAACATATCAATCAGGGTTACTCCAGGGCGCGGCAGAAATCCTTCCAACCTACATTCGCCCTTCTGACGCCGAATTGAATTTATCTAAAAACAAAGCGGTCAATGTCAGGGTTAATTGTTGACAATTTTGCATCAATTTGGTTATTTTATGAAGAGCTTTTATTCGATTCAACTTACTTATATGCGCGGAGGTGCCAATGGACATTGATCAGACCCTTTTGCAAAATCTTACCGAGACTAACCCCCGATTTCGCATGCTCTATGAAGAACATAGTTTGTTTGAGAAGCAGCTGTCTGAGTATGACAAAAAAGGATATTTGTCTCCACAGGAAGAACTGGAGAAAAATAAAGTAAAAAAAATGAAACTGGTTGGCAAAGATGAAATGGAAAAAATTATCAATTCAGTTTCCGCCTGACCCCGTTTTGTAACAACGGGATATTCAGATACAGCAAAGGGCTTAAGCAGATGCTTAAGCCCTTTGCTGTATTTTATGAAAACAACCATGACTGTCGGCTTTCAAAGGCAAAGGTTAAAACGGTTGTACACACGGTACAGTGACAATCAGTTAAGGCAATTGGAGCAATGACAGGACGGACCAATTTCGGAATAATTTTGGCACTATTGGGAAGTTGAGGAGGAATAAATGGAATTGACCGGGTCGCAGATTTTACTTGAATCTTTAAAGCTTGAAGGGGTGGATACCATTTTTGGTTATCCTGGGGGAGCTGTTATCAATATTTATGATGATCTCTATGAGTCACCAATCAATCACGTTTTGACCCGGCACGAACAGGCTGCGGTACACGCTGCAGATGGTTATGCCCGGTGTACTGGTAAGGTGGGTGTTGTTGTTGCCACCAGTGGCCCCGGTGCAACTAACACTGTAACTGGAATTGCTACCGCTTATATGGACTCAATTCCGATGGTGATCATCTGTGGTCAGGTTCCGACACCGTTGATTGGTAATGATGCATTTCAAGAGGCGGATATGTGTGGTATTACCCGCCCCTGTACCAAGCATAACTATCTGGTTAAAGATATTCGCGATCTGGCCCGAACGATTAAAGAAGCTTTTTATATTGCTCGAACCGGTCGACCCGGTCCGGTATTGATCGATCTCCCCAAGGACATTCAAGTCACCAAACATAAGTTCAGTTACCCGGATAAGGTAAGTTTGCGCGGTTATAAACCAACTTACAGTGGCAATAGTCGGCAAATTGAGAAGGCGGCAAAAATGATTCTTGCTGCTCGTAAACCGGTTTTGTATGTCGGCGGTGGGATCACCCTGGCAGCTGCTGAAGATGAGTTACTTAAATTGGCTGAGCAGACCCAGATTCCTGTTACAACAACTTTGATGGCAATGGCTGCTTTTCCCCAGAGACACCCTCTCGCTTTAGGGATGCTGGGAATGCATGGAACATTTTATGCCAATATGTCGGTGACGGAATGTGATTTGTTGATTGCTGTGGGTTCCAGATTTGACGACCGGGTGACTGGCAGGATCGATAGCTTTGCTGAAAAAGCTAAAATCATCCATGTTGATGTTGATCCGACTTCGATCGGGAAAAACGTCGATGTTGATCTGCCGATCGTCGGGGATTTAAAAGATGTTTTGGGTAAGTTACTTGGTATCCTGAGTCAAAAGTCTGAATTGGTAGAAGATTCGGTAGAGTCAACAGAGGAATGGCGGACAATGATTTACGAGTGGAAGGAGCGTCATCCGATGACCTATCGCTCATCAAAATCGGTTATCAAGCCACAGTATGTTATCGAAAAAATCAGTGAAATGACCGATGAGGATGCCATTATTACAACCGAGGTTGGTCAGCATCAAATGTGGGCTGCTCAGTTCTTTACTTTCAGACAACCGAGAACCTTTTTGACTTCCGGTGGTTTGGGCACTATGGGATTTGGCCTTCCGTCTGCTTTGGGTGCCCAGGTGGCCTTTCCTGATCGACAGGTTATCGATATTTCCGGTGATGGCTCTTTCCAGATGAATTCTCAGGAACTAGCGACTCTGGTGCAGTATCAGTTGCCGGTTAAGATTGCCATCCTCAATAACAACTATCTCGGGATGGTTCGTCAATGGCAGCAGATGTTTTTTGAAAAACGCTACAGTCAGACGGTTATGGAATTACCGATTGATTTTATCAAGCTTGCTGAAGCCTATGGAGCAACCGGCTTGCAAGCAACAAAAGTTGATGAAGTTGAGGCAACGATTAAGCAAGCGTTAGAGACTCCGGGGCCCGTTTTGATGAACTTCAAGGTTTCCCGTGAGGAAAATGTCCTGCCTATGGTTCCGGCGGGTAAAGCGATTCATGAAATGGTTCTTGCCTCATAATTTATGGATGACTTTTGTGAGATCATTAATAATAAATCGGCTAATTTTCAGGTCGGGAGGATTTAAATAGATGAAACATACAATTTCGGTTCTGGTGGAGAATGAATTTGGTGTTCTTTCCCGAATCTCAGGATTATTTTCCGGGCGGGGTTTCAATATTGAGAGCCTCTCTGTTGCTCCAACGATGGAGGCTGACCTCTCTCGCATGACTCTGGTGACGCGGGGTGATGATCGGATTCTGGAGCAGATCACCAAGCAGCTGAATAAATTGATCTCCACCATTAAGGTTGTTGATTTTACCCATGGAGAATATATTGAGCGTGAGTTGGCACTGATCAAGGTCTCAACCGATGCTGAATCCAGAGCAGAGGCGTTGCGGATTGTTGATATCTTCCGTGCTAAAGTTATCGATGTAACCCCTAAATCCTATACGATTGAAATCACTGGATCTCCGGCAAAAATCAATGGTATTTTGGAGTTGTTACGTCCCATGGGAATTAAAGAAGTTGTCCGTTCTGGCCCGGTTGTGATTGGTCGTGGTGCCAAAGGGGTTGTCGCTTAATCTTTTTCTAGCTGAGGATTTTCATGCAAAACAGAAATCAACTGATTGCTCGCGAAGGTTATCCATTTATTGCTTTGTTCGGTTTTGTGACGTTGGTCTTTGCTCTCTTGGGTTGGGTGATTTTGACCCTGCTGTTTTTATTTTTAACCCTGTTCAGCACCTATTTTTTTCGTAATCCTGAGCGGGTTATTCCTGCTGGTGAAGATCTGCTGATTGCTCCGGCCGATGGAAAAGTTATTTTTGTCGGGGAGGTTCAGGAAGATCGTTATTTTAAAGAGCGGGTGACGAAGGTCAGTATTTTTATGTCTGTTTTTAATGTCCATATCAATCGCGTTCCATGTGACGGAAAAGTGCTCGATATGTATTATAATAAGGGTGGTTTTGTTAATGCTTCGTACGACAAAGCTAGCGAGAGTAATGAACAAGCAGGAATTCTTCTGGAAACGCCGGGGGGATCAAAAATTCTGTTTGTTCAGATTGCCGGGTTGATAGCACGGAGAATTGTCACTTATCCGGTTGTCGGTGATTTATTACAGCGGGGGGTACGTTACGGGTTAATCCGCTTTGGCTCGCGGGTTGATATTTATCTGCCAAAAACTGCTGAAGTGACAGTGACCCTTGGTGAGCATACTGTTGCTGGCGAAACCGTACTGGGGACTTTATCTTGAGTGATGATTGTTTAAGAAGTGAGAAACGAGAAAATCTGCGTAAAGGGGTCTATCTGCTCCCTAATCTGATCACTGCCGCAGGGATCTTTGCCGGATTTTACGTTATAATTGCTGCAACTGATGGCAATTATGAGCGGGCAGCCTGGTTTATTCTTCTTGCCGCGATCTTCGATGGTTTGGACGGGAAGGTTGCCAGATTGACCGGGACCAGTAGTAAGTTTGGAGTTGAACTCGATTCTCTGGCGGATGTTATCTCATTTGGCGTTGCTCCAGGAGTTCTTCTGTATCTCTGGGCGCTCAGACCTTTTGGCAAACTGGGTTGGCTGGCTGCATTTCTCTATGTCATTTGTGGTGCCCTCCGCCTGGCTCGTTTCAATGTGCAGGTTTCTACCGTCGAATCGAGGCGCTTTATCGGTATCCCTATCCCTGCTGCAGCCTGTATCGTTGCGACCTGTGTTCTGCTGTTTTATGAATTAGGCGGTACCGGAACGATTAAAATGTTTTCCATGGTGGTTCTGGTTTTTCTCCTGGCTTTTTTGATGATCAGTAATGTGGAATATCTTTCTCTGAAGGATCCTGAGTTGTTCAAACGGCAGCCGTTTTTGATATTGGTTGTTGCCA
>Ga0164318_10007789_pt1 | contig 10382 bp, 11 predicted proteins | sample GuaBasSedimGuay9_FD_113734 | JGI IMG/M metagenome (GOLD analysis project Ga0164318, IMG submission 113734) | Subseafloor sediment microbial communities from Guaymas Basin, Gulf of California, Mexico - Guay9, Core 4571-4, 0-3 cm | ecosystem: Environmental > Aquatic > Marine > Hydrothermal vents...
ATCCCATAGAGAAAGCAAGGGTTTTATGTCAAATCTATATAGGTTTTTACTTGACTTATTTAATAGCTTGTGATATTTCTCTCAAAGATTATTAATAAAATGGCGTTATAAATTTTTATATATAAAATATAAGGAGGTATTTTAGATGATTGTTGAAGAAAAATTCAGTGTGAAAGCACCTATACAAAAAGTGTGGGATTTCCTTTTAGACCCTAATCAAGTGGGCGCTTGTGTTCCAGGGTGTGAAAAGATAGAAAAACTTGATGACAAAACTTATGAATCTGTGGTAAAAGTAAAAGTAGGATTTATAACTGTAAAGATGAAATCTAAAACAAAAATTACTGAAATGGAGCCACCTCATCATCTTAAATCTGTAACCGAAGGCTCTGATATGTTAAAAGCAGGTCAAGTTTATCAAGAAGCTGTTATGGATATTAAAGAGATAGGGGAAAATGAGGTTGAGGTATCTTATAAAGCTGATACTAGGGTAGTAGGAAAACTGGCAACATTTGGTGAAAAGATTATGAGGTCAAAAGCAAAAAAGATGGGGGAAGAATTTGCTAAAAATATAAAGAAAAAGCTGGAAGCATGAGTCCCTTTTATTAAAAAAGTATTAAAACAGGAGGAGACAAAGATTATGAGAGATTTTGAATATATTGCTCCAAAAACAGTTAAAGAAACCCTTGATGTTTTGGATGAGTATCAGGAAGATTGTAAAATAATAGCAGGGGGACAATCTTTACTAAACATTTTGAAACAAGGATTAATGGCTCCTGAATATATTATTGATATTAAGAACCTTGAAGAATTGAATTACATTAAATTTGATGAAAAAGATGGCTTAAAGATAGGGGCAACTACTACCCATAGGAGTGTTGAATTTTCTGATACTATCAAAGAGCATTATAATGTTTTATCAGAAATGGAGAGACATCTTGCTACAGTCCAGATAAGAAATTGGGGTACTATTGGTGGAAATTTATGTATTGCTGATCCAACAGGAGATGTTGCGCCACCACTTTTAGCAATGGATGCTACGGTTATTATTGCAAATAAAGATGGAGAGAGAGAAGTGACAGTTCTTGATTTTGGTGTTGATTATTATGAAACAGTGGTAGGACCAAACGAGCTTTTAACAGAGATTAGAGTTCCAGTCATTCCATCTAATACAGGGATTGCCTACTTAAAATATAGGATTGTTGAGGGAGATGCTCCTATAGTTGGTGCTGCAGTTGCTTTTACCTTAAATGAGAAAGGAGCTTGCAAAAAAGCAAGGATAGGAATGGGAGGGGTTGCTCCTATCCCTATAAGAGCAGAAAAAGCAGAAAAAATGTTTGAAGGTGAAAAGATAACAGATACATTAATTGAAGAGGCAGCAAAAGTTGCATCTGAGGAAACAACTCCTATACCTGATATTGTTGCTTCTGCTGAATATAAAAAAAGGGTAATAGGAGTTTATGTAAAACGGGCAGCAAAATTAGCATTAACAAGGGCAGAAAAGGCCGCAAACTAAAAATGGAGGTAGCCAACTGTCATGAAAAAGATACTTAATGTTACCATAAATGGAACCCCTTATGAAATAGCCATCAAACCTAAAACCACTTTAGTAGAAGTGCTTAGAAACGAGCTTAACTTAACAGGGACAAAACGATCTTGTAATGCTGGAGGCTGTAGTTCCTGCAGTGTGCTTGTTGATGGCAAAGTAGTTAATTCATGCTCTGTTTTAGCTTTACAAGTTGATGGCAAAGAAGTAACAACCATTGAAGGGATAGCAGATGGCGCAAAACTTCATCCACTTCAACAAGCCTTTTTAGAGCATGGAGCATATCAGTGTGGATATTGCACTCCAGGAATGATTATTGCTGGCAAAGCTTTGTTAGATGAAAACCCTAATCCTACGAAACAGGAGGTTAAAGAGGCAATAGCTGGCAATCTCTGCCGTTGTACTGGATATGTAAGGATAGTTGATGCTATATTAGCAACGGCTAAAAAACTACAGGAGGAGGCAAAATGAGTAATTATTCTGTTATTGGAAAACCAATTCAAAGGATAGATGGCTATGAAAAAGTTACTGGTGCCGCTAAATTTACTACAGATATAAGGCTTTCTGGTATGTTATGGGGGAAAATGCTTAGAAGTCCTCATCCCCATGCAAAGATATTAAACATTGATACAAGCAAAGCAAAAAAGTTACCAGGAGTCAAAGCGGTTATCACCAGTGCTGATACTTTACATATAAAATATAGTAATTGGAGAAGATACCCTCATTTAATGGATGAAACACCATTAGCAGAGGATAAGGTTAGGTATATTGGTGAGCCAGTGGCAGCAGTAGCTGCTATTGATGAGGATATTGCAGAAGAAGCTTTAGGCCTTATTGAAGTAGACTATGAAGTCCTCCCAGCAGTTTTCGATCCTCTTGAAGCAATAAAAGATGGTGCTCCTCAAATCCATGAAGGACCTACGGTAAAAAACAATATATCTGAAGCTCGCCATTTTGAATTTGGTGATGTTGATGAAGCTTTTAAGAAATGTGACAGGGTTAGAGAAGACACATTTTATCTTCATCCTGTATCTCATGCTTTTCTTGAACCTACAAATTCTGTAGCAAGCTGGGATCTAAATGGAAGACTTACTATCTGGACTTCAACACAAACACCTTACTTTATCCAAACCTTGCTTGCTATGGTACTTGGTATTAAGGAAGGAAATATTAGGGTTATAAAACCACATGTAGGCGGAGGCTTTGGTGGCAAAATGGAGCTATTCTCAGATCAATACTGTGCTGCTCGCCTCTCTATGTTAACAGGTAAACCAGTAAAAATAGAATTGGACAGAGAAGAGGTATTCATTCCTACAAGAAGACGCCATCCAATGTATTATACTCTAAAAACTGGCTATATGAAAGATGGTACTCTGGTTGCAAAAGAGGCAAAGGTATACACAGATGGTGGAGCCTATAACGCCATGGGACCAACCTCTCTTTATCTTTCTGGTTTTTTCCAGATATTCCCTTACACTATCCCCAATTATAGATATGATGGATTCCACATTTATACGAACAAAAATCCATCATCAGCCATGAGAGGATTTGGTGGTCCTCAAGCTGAATTTACTTGCGATTCTCAAATAGATATGATCGCAGACGATTTAGGGATGGATCCAGCAGAGATTAGGCTTAAAAATGGGATGAAGCCAGGTCATGTTATTCCTGGTTTAGCCAAAGTTGGAAGCTGCGGCTTTGAAGAATGTGTAAAAAAGGCAATGGAAAGCACAAAATGGAAAGAGAAGAAAGGGAAGCTCCCTATGGGGAGAGGAATAGGAATGGGCTGTTATGGGTTTATGTCTGGAGGTGTATTTAACTGGATAGATTCCCCTTATGCTTACTCTGCTGCCTATATAAGAATGAATGTAGATTGCACGGTTGATGTATATATTGGTTCTGCAGAAATAGGTCAGGGTTCTGACACTGTTGCAGCTCAGATCGCTGCCGAAGTTTTAGGTGTTCCTATGGAGGATGTAAAAGTAATAAGAGGTGATACTGATTCTTGTCCACCTGACTTGGGGGCATGGGGAAGTAGACAAACCCTTATGACTGGTAATGCAGTAAAGATGGCAGCAGAAGAGATTAAAAAACAGCTTATTGAGGTTACAGCAAGTTTGATGGTGCCAAACGTAGTTTATGATTTTGACATAAAGGATGGCCGTGTGTTTATAAAAGATAGACCTGAACGTGGTATAGAGTTGGCAGAAGTTGTAAAGACAGCTGTGAGGGCAAGAGAAGGTCAGGCTCTTTTTGGCAGAGGAATATATACTCCTCATGGAAAGGGAATGGTTTCCCCTGCATATAGTTTTGGTGCGCAGGTGGCAGAGGTAGAGGTAGATTTAGAAACAGGTAAGGTTAATATGATTCAGGTTACAACAGCTCATGATTGTGGTCAGGTTATTAATAAGTTAGGCGTTGAGGGGCAACTTGAAGGTGCTTTTGTTATGGGACAAGGGTATGCACTCTCTGAAAATCTAATAACCGATGAAGGAAAGGTTTTAAATCCTTCATTAATAGATTACAAACTCATGAGGGCTCCTGATATCCCTGATAATTTTACCTCTTTGATGGTTGAAACCCATGAGCCAGAAGGACCCTTTGGGGCTAAAGAAGCAGGAGAAGGGCTTACCAATCCAAATGCTGGATGTATTGCCAATACTATCTTTGATGCAGTTGGTGTAAGGATTAAGGATATGCCTATTACTCCAGAAAAGATATTAAAAGCATTAGATGAAAAGAAAAAGAAAGAAGGAAAATAAGTTTTAGATAGAACTTCTTAATACAAAAAGGCTCCCAAAAAGGAGCCTTTTTTATTATAAAAAGTGATAATGAATTAACCTTATTCATCTGCATTTAACTCTTTTAATCTATTTTTTATCCATTCTTCAATCTTTTTATTTATCGCATAATACCCGCTTACAATAAGTGCACCACCTTGTTCAAAAACCGCTTCCGATAACATTTTCTCTGGTATATCTGTTAGCAGAATATAAGAAGTTGGATTTAAGGTATTATTATCTATTATCCCAAGGGAGGCTTTACATCCCCAAACATCAATATAAAAAAGATAGCCACCTTTTATTTTTTCTCCTTTTGATTGAGCCTTTAATGGATTTAGAACTTCTAATGGTGTAAGATCCCATCTTATTTGAGCTTCTATCTTTTTTACATCTTTAAGGGTTTTCATAGCTCCTTTCCTAAATCTATTACCCCCTTTCTTATTATCTTTATTTTTCCATCAGTAATATCAATTACAGTAGAAGGTTCTACATTTTTTAACTTTCCTCCATCTATAAATATATCAATATTAGAAGAGAAGTTAGAGATGATATCTGTAGGAGTTAAATTATTATTTTCCCCAGAGATATTAGCACTGGTTGCGGTTATAGGAAAATCAATAAATTCAAATAACTTCCTCACAAAAATTGAGGATGATATCCTAACACCTATTTTCCTTCCTTTGTTCCCAAAAAGATTATCTGGCAAAAGAGGTGAAGCATTAAAAATGATGGTTAAAGGACCTGGCCAATATTTTTTGATTAAAGAATAAGCTAAAGGAGGAATGAAACTAACAATTTTCTTTAACATTTTATCGTCTTTTATTATAAGAGCAATAGGTTTTTGTTGATCTCTCTTTTTAATTTTCAAAACCTTTTCAATCAATTCCTTCTTTAGGGCATTAACCCCTATCCCATAAAGAGTCTCAGTAGGATATATAATAATACCATCATCCTTTAAACAACGACTTGTCTCATAAATTGCTTCTTTTGAAGGAGAATTAAGGTCAATCTTTATCCTTTTCATAGATCCTCACCTATGGTTTTTCCTTTTTCTTCCACTTTTGTTGCCATTTCTTTTCTATACTCTTCTATCTTCTTATCAAGTTCTGGGTATTTATTTGCAAGGATAGAGAGAGCAAAAAGCGCAGAGTTTTTAGCGCCCGCAGTACCAATTCCCATTGTTGCTACAGGAATCCCTGATGGCATCTCCACAATGGATAAAAGGGAATCAATACCTTTTAAAGGTGAAGAATCTATTGGCACCCCTATTACTGGCAAGGTTGTATAAGATGCAACTACACCTGGTAAATGAGCTGCATAACCAGCTAAAGCAATTATTACTTCTATGCCTCTCTCTTTAGCTGAAATTGCCCACTTTCTTGTCCTTTCAGGGGTTCTATGAGCAGAGCTTAAGAAAAGTTCAAAACCTATATTAAATCCTTTAAGAACTTTAATAAGCTCCTTTGTTACAGGAAGATCTGAATCTGACCCAATAACTATCCCAATTAAAGCTTTCTTTTCATTCATTATCATCTTTCCTCTTTCTTACCTCTATATTTAAAGCCTTTTCCCATACTTTAACCATTGCTCCTTTATTCTCATTACCAAAGCCTAAATTTAGTGCCATTTGGTATGTTAAAAAGGCTGCCATTGTTACTGGCATAGGCAATTTATAGTTATTTATTATTTCAACAATTGCCGACATATCTTTATAAGCTTTTTCCATTGGATACCCTGGAGTAAAATTCCTTCTCAGTATAAGAGGCCCAAAAAAATTTAGAGCAAAGCTTTGCCCTGTACCTGTACCTGCGACCTCAACCATTTTTTCAGGGTCCAACCCCATTTTAGTTGCTAAAGGAAGTATTTCAGCAACAGCCGCAGATGAAATATTAAACAAGACATTATTTATCACTTTAGCAAGCTGGCCACTACCAGGGCCTCCCATGTATGTTATGGTTTTCCCCATGCTTTTAAGAAGAGGTTTTACTTCTTTATATACTGCTTTATCTCCACCTACCATAATTGTAAGAGTGCCATCTTTTGCCCTGGCCTCCATTCCTGAAACAGGGGCATCAATAAATATTACTCCTTTTCCCTTTAATTTACCATGGAATTCCTTTGTAGCAAGTGGATGGGTGGTACTGCAATCTATTACAATTTGACCAGCTGAAAGATATTCAGATAAAGCATCATCTCCAAATAAAACAGCTTGTACAACAGAGGTATCAGGTAAACATAAAACAATCCAATTGCTTTTTTCCACAAGCTCTCTAAAACCTTTTGCTGGTTTTGCTCCATTTGTTTCAAGCTCTTTCATTGCTTTTTCATTTATATCATATACCCAGAGTGGATAATTAGATTTTAGGATATTTGTTGCCATCCCTTTTCCCATTGTACCTAAACCTATAAAGCCAATTATTGGTTTCATCTTAAACTCCTAATTATTAATCGGCAAATATCCTTACTTCACCTTTGTTTCCATCAACAGCTATCATATCACCATCTTTTATTATATCACTTATATCCTTTTCAAGCCTATCTACCAAAGGTATCTCGATACCATATAAAAGCTTTGCCATAATAATAGCTGTTGCTATTATTAGTTCTGTTTCCCTATTTATAATAGCTAATGGACCATTGCCCTCTCTTATTGTTTCTAAAAACCAAGCAGATCCAGTTGTGGAACCTTTTCCAAAAGGAAATATAAAAACCTTTCCTTTGATATTCTTATCTAATATATCAGAGCGTATATCGGTTACATCTCCACTTTTTGGATCTACTCCATGAGCAAACATAAATGCCTGTTTTGAAATAAGAGCGCTTCCCTCAACATATCCAGGGGTTACTCCCCTTCCCTTTATTATCTCTTTTAATTTTTTCATTTTCTTTCTCCCTGTTATTATGGTTCTAAAGGGGTTCAGTTGCAGTAACTATACATTCATTAGTATCTCTATAACTAACCTTTAGGTTGTGTTCTGATGGTGTTACAAGCGCACATTTAGCTGAATTAGTCATAATATGAGAAAAGCCCCATATCTTTACTGGAGATATGGTAGCACAAGTTTGGGTTGAAAACCATACACCCGCTTTTTCAAGAGGTGTGATCAAACCTAACTTTTTACCTAAATCATATGTTTCCTTTGTTAAATATATCCAAAAATAGATATCCTTTTTTACTTTTCTACCTTTCATCTTATCAAAAATGGTCTTTAACTCTTCAACAGATAGAAGAGGACATCCTAAAGTTACCATCTCAACTCTTGAGTTAGGTTCAGCATTGCTTATCATATTTTCCATATCACGAAGATCCTTTTGAGTAATAGTTATAACCTCTTCTGGTTTTTTACCATCAAAAGGGTCCTTTAACTTAGCCTCAGGTGTGACATCTAAAATATGAAAAAGTGCTACTGCTCCAGCAGAGGCAGCAGCAGAGCCTAAACATTTCAATTGGTCATTGGTAACATCTTTAGGGATCCCTTTTATTACAGGTATTTTAGCCCCTGATCTTTTGCCAACAATAGCCCCAATAGTATGATAATCCAGATCCGAAAACTTATCTATCTTCAACTCAAAAAGTAATGAGCCAATCCTATTTTCATCTAAATACAATCCAAATTCTGGGATCTTCCCAATTATAGCAGCAGATATATCCAAACCAAAACAGGTTCTGTTTGTTCTTGCACCAATAACAGAATTTGCATAAGCAACAGCAGAGGACTCAGCCCAAGCGATATTTTGGCCAAATCTTGGGACATTATAAGCCTGATAAGGTGTACATGACCAGGAAGGGATTACACCAAGCTGCTCAACTGCTGTACGAAGCCTTTTTTGTTTTTCCATATAATCTTTAGGAATTTTGAACTTTTCCCAGCGTTCAAAATCTACTGAAGAGGGATCAACGGTTGTTGGAACCTTGCATTTCCCTCCATTTTCTGCGAGTTTTTCTAAAAAATCTATACCCGCCTGATGCAAAGAACCAAAATGAGCTAAAATGTGAGCAGATGATATAGAGATAAGCTTTTTCGCTCCAAAAGATTCACCAACTCCAACAAGAAGCTCCATCGCTAACCTATCTGCTTCACCATTTTTACCATCTAAAATACCCTTTTCTTCATCTGTAAGAATCATGATAAACCTACCTCCTTTGAAGCTTTTATAATGGCTTCTCTTAAAATCTCAACCATCACATCAATTTGCTCCTCTGTAATAATAAAAGGAGGGGCAAGAAGAATGTGATCACCTCTAATACCATCTGCTCCACCGTTTCCAGGATATGTAATCAATCCTTTCTCAAAAGCAATATTAAAAAATCTTGAAGAAAAATTCAATGCTGGCTCAAAAGTCTCTTTGCTCTTTTTATCACGCACAAACTCAATACCTGCCATAAGTCCGAGACCTCTTACATCGCCTACAATAGGGAGATCAAGCAAAGTTTTGAGCTTATCAATAAAATATAGGCCTATTTTGCGAGATCTCTTGATCAATCTATTTTTTTCAATATATTCAAGCACTGCCAGACCAACTGCAGCTGAAACAGGATGCTGACCATAAGTATGACCATGAATAAAACTTCCTGTTCCTTTTAGAAAAGCTTCATGTATCTTAGAATGAACGACAACTGCTCCAAGAGGGGCATATCCTGAAGTGAGTCCTTTTGCTAAAACTGCCATATCTGGTGATATATCCCAGTGATTTGTTGCAAATGACTCTCCTGTCCGACCTATCCCTGTCATAACCTCATCTGCTATTAACAATATATTATATTTATCACATATTTCCCTTATTCTCTGCCAGTATCCATTTTTAGGAACAACAGCTCCAGCAGTTGCCCCTATAATTGGTTCAGCAATAAAAGCAGCAACAGAATCAGGACCAGCATATTTTATGGTTTTTTCCAAAAAATCTGCACACTCTAAAGAACATGTTGCAGGTTCTTTTCCAAAGTCACATCTATAGCAATAACAGGTTGGTACATGAGGATTATGAGGAAAAAGGGGAAGATAATGAGCTCTTCGCTTTGTATGTCCACTTAAAGATAAGGCATATATAGTATTACCATGAAAACTTGTCCATCTACTGATTATCTTGTATTTTGTAGGAAAACCTTCTTCAACCCAATATTGTCTTGCAAGCTTGATACTTGTTTCTACTGCTTCAGATCCACCTGATATAAAATATACCCTGTTTAAATCCTTTGAATTTGCCATTGAGGTAATCTTTTCTGCAAGTTGTTCAACCACCTCAGAAGTAAAATGACTCCCATGAGCAAAAGCTACTTTTTTCATCTGATTTGAAGCTGCATCAGCAATCTCTGATACTCCATGTCCAATTGAGACCACACAAGCACCTCCTGAGCCATCTATATAACGTTTTCCATCTATATCAAAAAGATAAATACCTTCTCCTCTCTCAATTACTGGATATCTCTTTTGTGGAGAACGATAAAATATATGATCTAAAATCCTTTTTTTAACCATAAATCCTCCTTATTAATTAGTGTGCAAAAGAAAAATTAAAAGCAACCTAAAAAATTTTTTGCTAAAACCTAAGGAAACAAATTTTATAACTAATCAATAGAATTTTCAATTTACTGTTACCAGCATAAAAAGGCTCTAAAAAAATAACAATTAAATATATAAAACAGAAAAATTTCCTCTTGCCTTCAGAGAAAAAGTCAGGCTAATATTTCGTTTCCACCCTTGAATAACTAAATTTATATTATCATATTGACTCTTTTTAATAAAATGTTTTGTTTATAAATATCCATTAAATTTTATAAATCTTCTCTATAAAGATAACCTTCCTTTTATAATTCTTCATTATTATAAGTATTTTCCCGTTTTTATAAAGAATTTTAGAAAAAAGTTTTTCTTGAAAGTAGTTGATTTTTTATAAGATGAGTGATATAATAAATTTCTATTTAAATAAATGAAGATTTTGAATAAAAATAAAAGGTTGATTATAAATGAGAAAAAAAAGGGTAACCCCTTGGATATTATTAGCAGTTGTTTTAATTTTTATTTCTTTTTTTATAAGCTGTTCATATTTAAAACCTC
>Ga0164318_10007790_pt1 | contig 10382 bp, 9 predicted proteins | sample GuaBasSedimGuay9_FD_113734 | JGI IMG/M metagenome (GOLD analysis project Ga0164318, IMG submission 113734) | Subseafloor sediment microbial communities from Guaymas Basin, Gulf of California, Mexico - Guay9, Core 4571-4, 0-3 cm | ecosystem: Environmental > Aquatic > Marine > Hydrothermal vents >...
AGGAAAGCCATCTTCGTATCTCTCGATTATTTCGAGTATTCTTCCCTCCTTCTTGATTTTTCCGGATGTGTCCTTCACTCTGAGTCCAGAGAATTCCTCTTTCCACCAATTCCTCTTCTCTCTAGCCTTGGGAGCTATTCTAACTCGGTCTAGGTAAAACCTGTATTCGGTTCTGGTGCTGTCCCTAGCGAACATGAAAACTGGGTACCAGTCTCCCTCTCTGGAGACTACCAGAGTGTTTCTCAAGACGTATCCTTCATAGAGAATCGAGTGTGCATAGTATAGGTCCAATAAGGTCCATTTCTTAACCCCAAAGAAGTAAAGAGCATCCTCTCTGTGGAAATTCTTGAATCTGGATGTAGTAATTCCTTTCAGTGCCGAAAGAAATTCATCGCTTGTGTTGGCAATGAAAACTTCCCCGTGTTCGTCTGTGAGAATTTCCATAGGTTCCACTTCTGGTAGCCTCTCTTCTCTAACAGGAGCCCATCCATATTCCATGTTTGGTACTCTAACCAAGTTTTTTATTCCGGTTCTCTCCTGGATTACACCGACGAAGTATTTACTTCCCTCTATCATTATGGAGCTTATCTCTTTGGATGAGTTGCTCCTAATTCTATTTGTAACAACAGCAACAGTTCCTGTTCCTGCAAATGGATCTAGTACCAGATCTCCGCTCCTTAATTCTACTCTCTTGAGCATTTCTTCAACCAATCTCTCAGGAAATACTGCAGTATGTCTCCAAGGTGTCTGTTGTAATGGTACCCTCAATATTCTCTCCTTTCCATTGTAGATACTTCTTCTTTCGCTCTTAGTGAAAACCAGTATCGGTTCGTATGTGTTCGTGAATCTGTCCTTCGCTGGAGAGGGCATGTGATTCGGTTTGTACCAGATCAAGATGTCCTTCAAGTTCCATCCCCTTTTCTCCATGTGATATCCTACCCTGTATGGAATTTGAAGCAATTGGGATTTCCCATATCTATTCAGATACTTATCTCCTATATTGAGGAAGAAGACTCCATCGTCACGAATTTTGTGTTTCAATTTATCAAATACCGTGACTAATCTACCTATGTACTCCTCCGGAGTTTTCTCTTGTCCTATTTGATCTTTGAACCCGTAGTCTCTTTGTTTCCAGTAAGGTGGGGATGTGATAGCTACAGCTATCGAATTGTCCTCTAATTGATCTAGACAGGAGTATACGTCTCCATGCAGAATTAAGTCGCTCATTCGGATCTCCCTCACTCAGTCCGTAGACCTCGCTCTGAATTGACAATCCCTGAATTGATCGACGCGCTTATTGCTTTCCATCACTTCATTCGAAATCTTCCGACTTCGTTTTCGGAAGCCGTCGAAGTCTCGGGCCTCATCTCTCTGGATCTCAGTCTCGAGGAAAAACTTTATTCCACTTTCATATGTTCTTAATTGGGATATAGTATGTCGGTGACTATAGTTACAGGAGGACAATTCGGAGACGAGGCCAAGGGAAAAGTGACTGCTTATCTCTCCTTAAGAGACGAAGTGGATATGGTGGCTAGAGCTGGAGTAGGCCCAAATGCTGGGCACACAGTTCAATATCGTGGGAAAAGATACCCCCTCAGACTAATTCCCTGTGGATTCGTTCAGGAGAGAGCACAGCTCCTAATTGGGGCTGGGGTCCTGATAAATCCAGAGGTCCTCCTTAGGGAAATTGAAATCACTGGAGTAGAAAACAGGATAAAAATAGACGAGAGATGTGGCATAATAGAGCGAAGGCACATAGAGGAGGACTCGAAAGGTTTTCTAAAAAAGGAAATAGGAACGACAGGAAGTGGATGCGGCCCCGCGAATGCGGAAAGAGTCTACAGAAGGCTAAAATTAGCTAAAGACTTAGAGGACAAAAGAATATCTAGACTGCTTGGCGATGTACCACTAATACTTCGAGAAGGGATCGAGAAAGGGAAAGAAATAATGGTAGAGGGGTCCCAGGGCTTCGGATTGTCTTTGCTCTATGGCACATATCCATATGTTACCAGCAAGGATACCACAGCGTCTACGTTCCTAGCAGACGTTGGGTTGGGACCTAAATTCGTGGAAGAGGTAATAGTGGTCTTCAAGTCCTATGTCTCTAGAGTAGGAGAGGGTCCTCTCAAAAACGAAATACCTCCAGAAAGAGCGGAAGAAATGGGAATAGTAGAATACGGTACAGTGACGGGTAGGAGGAGAAGGATTGGATTGTTCGACTTCGAGTTGGCTGAGAGAGCTGTCCTAATAAACGGCGCTACTCAAATTGCAATAACTAATGTGGATAAGCTATTCCCAGACGCTGCTGGAAAAGACGATTACGATAGATTACCGAGAGAGGCTAAGAGGTTCATAGAAGACTTAGAAGATAGGCTAAAGGTCCCGGTAACTCTGATTAGCAACGGACCAGATGTGGAGCAGATGATAGATCTAAGGAGGGAGAAACTCTGACCAAATACATCATCGTCACTGGAGGAGTAATGAGTGGCCTAGGCAAGGGAATAACCACTGCCTCCATAGGAAGGATTCTCAAATCCTCTGGGCTGAAGGTCTCCGCGGTCAAAATAGATCCCTATTTAAACGTAGACGCGGGGACAATGAATCCATACCAGCACGGCGAAGTATGGGTCACTGAAGACGGGGGAGAAATGGACTTGGATTTAGGACACTACGAGAGGTTCCTCAACCAAGACATGTCCAAGGACCACAACATAACCACTGGACAAGTGTACCTAGAGGTAATAAGTAAGGAGAGATCAGGAGAATATCTAGGACAGACCGTTCAGATAATTCCACACATAACGAACGAGATAAAGAGGAGAATTAAGCTTGTAGCAGAAAAAACTGGTGCGGAAGTTGTCTTAGTTGAGATAGGTGGAACCGTGGGAGACATAGAGAGCATGCCCTTCCTAGAGGCTGCCAGACAGATGAGTCTAGAGGAAGACGTGATCTTCGTTCACCTCACTTTGGTCCCTACCCTCGAGACTACAGGAGAACAGAAAACTAAGCCGACCCAACACAGTGTGAAGGAACTCAGGGAAGCTGGAATTCAGCCCAACGTAATAATATGCAGAGGAAAGGAAATGGTTGGAGAAGAGGCCAAGAGAAAGATTGCTCTCTTCTGTAACGTGGAGAGTAAAGCTGTTATAAGTGCTCCAGATGTAGAAAACACATATAGAGTTCCCTTAATTCTCCAAGAACAAAACCTAGGAGATTTGCTTCTAGAGAAACTCGGATTCAATGACAAAAAAGTAGATTTGAGGGATTGGGAGATATTGGTATCAAAGCTAGAGATTAGAAGCCCGTGTGTGAAGATAGCTCTCATAGGGAAGTACGTTGAGCTTAGGGATAGTTACATAAGTGTGAGAGAGGCTTTAAAGCATGCGGCAGGCTCTCTGGAGTGTGGGGTTGAGATAAAGTGGGTTAATTCCGAGGATTTGGAAAGGAAGAGCGTAGAAAACGTGTTAAATGACATAGATGGGATCTTAGTTCCTGGAGGATTCGGGAAGAGGGGGGCAGAGGGGAAAATAAAAGCAATAGAGTTCTCTAGGGAGGAGGGCATACCCTTCTTGGGAATATGCTTCGGATTTCAACTCACAGTGGTGGAGTTCTCTAGGAACGTGTGTGGACTAGAAGGGGCCAATACCACGGAAATAGATCCTCTCACGCAGCATCCAGTAATAGACTTGCTTCCAGAACAGAGAGAAGTAAAGGAAATGGGTGGTACTATGAGATTAGGAGCTCACGACATACTCCTAGAGAGAGGTACCCTAGCTCATTCCCTGTATGGAAAAGAGATAATAAGGGAGAGGCATCGCCATAGATACGAAGTTAATCCAGAATACGTCAAAATACTCGAAGAAAATGGACTGAAGTTCTCCGGAAGATCCCTAGATAGGAAAAGAATGGAGATACTTGAAATAGAGAGGAAAAAACATCCGTATTTCATAGCAACCCAGTTCCATCCAGAGTTCAAGTCCAGACCAGAGAGGCCGTCCCCAGTATTTAAAGGACTCATACAAACGTGCTTGGAGGGGAAGTGATGGACGTCTCCTCCATCGTGAAGGAGAAAGTCTCAGAAATAAAACAAGAGATTGGGGATGGGAAGGCAATAATAGCTCTTTCTGGTGGTGTAGATAGTACAGTCTCCGCCATATTGACTAGAAAAGCGATAGGAGACAGATTACTATGCATATACGTTGAAACTGGGTTCATGAGGAAGAAAGATGAGGAAAAAGTGGATAAAATCTCTAGGAAGTTCGAGCTCAAACTAAAGAAAATAGATGCCAAAGACAAGTTCCTGAGAGAAATAAGTGGTGTGAGAGATCCAGAAGAGAAAAGAAGAAGAATAGGGAGGTTGTTCATAAGGATATTTGAGGAAGTAGCTTCCGAATTCGGAGCTGATTACCTAGTTCAAGGAACAATAGCCCCAGATGTAATAGAATCCAAGGGAGGAATAAAGACTCATCACAATGTAGGAGGTATAGGCAAACCTAACTTGAAAATAGTTGAGCCACTAAGAGACTACTATAAGGACGAAGTAAGGGAAATAGCTAAATTCCTTGACGTACCATCAGAAGTAATAGAGGACATGCCCTTTCCAGGTCCAGGACTAGCTGTTAGGATAATGGGGGATGTAACAGAGGAAAAGCTAGAAATAACGAAAAAAGCAAATGAAATAGTTGAGGAAGAAGTACAGAAGTTCGGTCTAAAGCCATGGCAAGCATTTGCTGTTCTAATGGAAGGGAGAGCCACTGGTGTAAAGGGGGACCTGAGACAGTACGGGAGAATAGTTTGCATAAGGCTAGTAGACTCCATAGATGCCATGACAGCTGGGGTCTACTGGCCTCCGAGGGAGTTTCTAGAGAGGGTTTGCTCGAGAATAACTTCAGAGATTCCTGAAATAACGAGGGTTCTATTTGACGTAACTCCTAAGCCTCCAGCAACAATAGAGTTCGAATGATCACTGGTATTGATTGCTCTTGGCTAAAAGGGATATCATTCCCGGTTCCTTCCTTATCTGTTCCAAGACGTTGCTTGGACCTATTACAGTAAGCTTTGATTTTCTTTCTCCATTTATTCCTAGTATCTTCTTAATTCTACTCACAGATCTTTCGTCCCCCAGAGAGTAAAGTTCTATTCCGAAGAAGTCGTCTGTTGTATTTATCTCTAGCATAGTGGTTTCTATCAATGTCTTCTCCTCTTCAGGGCTTAGTCCTCCCTCAACTACTACCAATGAGCCTTCCTTGACCATTCCAAGTATTGTCCTGACTTTCTCCATTACTGTTTTCCCTTCCATTCTGTCCTTCGATATGAAGTCTAGTCTTATCATTCGGATCACCCCAGTTTCCTCACTATCTCCATGTACAGCTTGTCCACGTTCTCTCCAGACAGAGCCGATATGGGAATTACTGGATGCTGTGGAAAGGCCACCTTTATCATGTTTGGCTTTGCCTCAGGCAAATCTATCTTGTTAGCCACTATTATCACGGGTATTCCCCTAGCCTCCAAATTGCCCAAAATGGTTATGTTCACCTGGTTGAATGGATCCTTAGTTGAATCCATTACTGCTAATACAGCATCTACATGTTCTAACCACTTTATAGCTTCTATTACTCCCTTAGTTGCCTCTTTAGCTCTTTCTCTAGCCTCAATCACGTCTATTCCGTAGTCCAAGAAGTCCCTGTAGTCTAGTTTCGTGCTTATCCCGGGCATGTCTAGGATGTCTAGAGCTATTTCTCCTCCGTTCACCTTTATCAGGACGTTTTCCATTCCCTGTACTTTCCTGGTTTCGTGTGGTACTTCGGAAACTCTACCCACTATGGTTCCCTTCCAATCCATGGCTATCCTGTTAGCTAGGGTGGTTTTACCCACATTAGGTGCCCCGTATATTCCAAGCTTCACTTTCCTCTTCTTTCTGATTATCCGGTAAATGAGCCTTCTCAGGCTCACCATATCATATGCCTCCTTATTATTTCTGTAGATTTGAGTGTATTCATTAGGTCTTAAGAGAGTTCTCCTTTCTCCTAGGGAGGCACACTATGCTATGGCGTATTCCCGCGAGCGAAAAAAGGTTATATTATTCCTCGGCACAGAGATAGACTTGGTGGTGACATGCATCAAATAATCGAGATGCTCTTCGGGATAGAGCCCAAGTTCCTCCTCTGGGGGATAATAGCTCTTTTCACTTTCGGTGTAATAATGCTCATTCCCTTCCTATTTGGAGTTGGCAAGGAGAAAGAGATTGCTAAGGAGGAGACTATCCTAAGAAAAATAGACGAGTTGTCAAAGAAGATAGAGAAATTAGAAAAAGAGAGAAAGAGAGAAGAAGAGAGTAAGCCTAGTTTCGAGGAGTTGGCAGGAGTGAAGGAGGAGAGGGTGCTTCTGAAGATGGATAGAGAGGCCCTAGGAGCTAGGCTCCTGGCTTTGGAGTCTCTCTACAAAAAGGGTGAGATAAGCGAAGATAAATATAAGGAAATGAAAGAAGAATGGGAGAAAAAGCTCAGAGAAATAGAAGAGAAGCTGAAGGGCAAGAAGTAATTTCACATTAAACCTTTTATGTTCTCCTTGAGGGTAGTCGCTAACATGAAGTTGAGTGAGCTAGTTAACCTAGGGTTTCCGAGGGAAGGTATCTCTCTTCTGATTGAAGACGGCATAGAGACTCTATACCCTCCTCAAGAGGAGGCAGTTAAGAAAATCTTGAGCAATAGGAATTTGCTTCTCAGTGTTCCTACAGCTAGTGGGAAAACTCTAGTTGCTGAGTTAGCAATAATGCGGAATTTAGGAGGAAAAACTCTTTACATAGTCCCACTTAGGGCTTTAGCTAACGAGAAGTACGAGGAGTTTAAGAAATACGAGGCTTTAGGCTTGAAAGTGGCTCTTAGCACTGGGGAATACGATTCTAAGGATGAATGGCTTGAGGATTACGACCTAATAATATGTACTTCTGAAAAAGCCGATTCTCTGTTGAGACATGGCGCTAGATGGATGGAAGAAGTATCTCTTCTTATAGTAGACGAAATACACCTCATAAACGACTACTCTAGAGGGGCAACCCTTGAGATGGTTATTTCTAGAATGAGGAGAATCAATCCAGATGTCAGAATAATAGGGCTGAGTGCCACAATAGGGAATCCATCCGATCTCGCAGAGTGGTTGGATGCTGAACTAGTCTCTTCCGACTGGAGGCCCGTGGTGTTGAGAGAAGGCGTTCTTTTGGGACATGAGGTGTTCTTCGGCGACGGGGAAGTGAGGAGAGTGAATAAAATAAAGGGTGATTCAGCAATAGATTTAGCAGTAGACGCAGTAATAGACGGAGGACAATCTCTAGTCTTCCTAGGGAGTAGGAGATCTGCAGAGAGCTTGGCGATTAAAATCTCTGAAGTTTTAAGAAAGTTTCTAGGGGAAGAAGAGTTAAACAATCTATCCAGAATTGCAGAGAGTATAGAGGAGGTAACTCAGGAGAGAACTGAGTTAGCAGAGAAACTAGCTAGGTGTGTGAGGGGAGGAGTCGCCTTTCATCACGCTGGATTGCATCCCGAGCACAGGAGAATAGTTGAGAAGAAGTTCAAATCCAGAGAAATAAAAGTGGTATGTGCTACCCCTACTCTAGCTGCTGGCGTGAATTTACCGGCAAGGAGGGTCATAATAAGGGATTATAGGAGATACGACATGGGTTCCATGATTCCTATTCCGACAATGGAGTATAAACAAATGGCGGGAAGAGCGGGTAGACCCAAATACGACGAATACGGAGAGGCAGTATTAATTTCTAAGAGCTTAAACGAGATGAACTTTCTCATGAGTAGATATGTGCTAGGTAGAGTAGAAGAAATAAGCTCAAAGCTTTCTAGCCTCCCATCTCTTAGATTCCACGTTCTCTCTTCAATAGAATTTTGCAAGAACTTCGAGGAACTACTTGAGTTTTTCTCCTCGACCTTCCTTGGTCATGCCGTTGGAGTGAGGGAAATAGAGGACAAGGTATCCCAAGTGATAGAGTTCTTAATCGAGAATGGGTTCGTAATTGAACAGAACGATGAATACAAGCTTACAATCTTCGGGAAGAGAACTTCAGAGTTATATTTAGATCCAGTCAGTTCTCTAATAATTAGAGACGGGGCTGTCAAGGGAGAGGAAGAGAAAAAGGTCTCGGAAATTGGTTTGTTGCATTTAATATGTAGCACTCCAGACATGGAGAGACTGAGCTTCTCTAAGAGAGACTACTTGCTAATGGAAGAAGTGGATAATGAACACTTACTAATTGATCCCCCAGATGAATTCGAGGACCCAATTGGATTTAAGGAATTTTTGAGGAGTCTGAAAACTGGACTTCTCCTAAAAGACTGGATAAAGGAAATGGGAGAGAACGAAATAACTAAGAAATACAGAATAGGGCCAGGAGACCTAAGGAGAATACTGGAGACTGCTGAATGGCTCCTCTACTCTACCAGAGAAATATCTAGGCTTTTCGAGCTAAGGAGAGTTCGAAAAATTTCAGAAGAACTTAGAAAAAGAGTAAAATATGGTGTGAAAAGGGAACTACTCCCATTGGTCTCTATAAGAGGTATAGGAAGGGTTAGAGCTAGAACTCTCTTCAATAAGGGCATTAGAAATAGAGAGGATTTGCTCAGACTAGGCGTCTCTGGTCTAGAGAGGATCGATGGGATTGGGAAGAAGTTGGCCGAGAAGATAATTAGGGACCTAGAGAGCTCTGGAAATAGCAAGGGCTAAATCTCTTGGGCACAATCCTGGAGATTCTCTTATCTTGTCCCAAAATTCTTCCAATATTGAAGCTATGTGTATATATGACGCTCTAGACCCAGTTAGATGATCTTCCAGTTGAGTTATTGCCTCCTCTGGATAGAGGAAGAAGTCTCCCGAGATCTTGATCTCAGATATCTTTCCCTCTGAGACTGAACACCTGCATCTTATGAGGCCTCCCTTAGATTTATACTCGCTTACTCCCCTGTAGTCCAATTCCTTTTTTCCAATTGCTCCTATGTCCTCAGTTCCTTCTAGGTCTAATTTTTCTATTTCTCTAAATCCCGAGTTACCCAGAAGACGAATTACCTCTTTCTCAGAGAGAGACTTCCTTAAAGCAGTGACTATGACCATTCCACCTGGGACTAGAACTCTCTTTATTTCTGAGATGAACCTGGCCTTATGGGGGACGTTCTGCAATACCGTTATGGATAAGACTGTATCGAAAGTCGAGTTCGGGTAGGGCATCCTCTCCACGTCTCCTCTGACTACTCTTTCCTTCGGACAGCTCAAAAGTAGCTTCTGAGAAATGTCTATCCCGAAATATTCCTCAATGTATTCCCTGAGGAAGCAAGGGCCGCATCCAGCATCTAGTACAATTCCTCTTAATAGCCTATCTCTCCTCACTAGTTTGAACTTCTCCAACTGTGTTTCTTTGTATCTCTTTACGTATACATCTGAACTCTCGTCGTATAACCTGTTTAGCTCGAGTTTTCTCTCTTCGTTCAAGTTGACCCAACTGGACTGGAGGAGTGGGCAATATTAAAAAGTGTCTCTAGGGAGTCTAATCTACTTCCTATTGTCGATGGAGTGTGAGTAAATAAGTCGGGTGGATTTCAATCTTCGCTCCATTCATTATAAACAAGTCTTATCAACTTGGTTTGATGATAAGTAGCCTTTCTTACCAAATCTTCCTTTTTCTATCATCCACGACTTCAGTAGGTGCTTGCTTTATTTTTGGGATCAAATGATCTCTCAAGAAATTACGAACAAACCAGCCATTTAAGCAAATAATCTTATCTCAGCTGTTTCTCCATTTTCAACCTCTCGAAGTTTAGCATATCTTAATGTCCCATGCAGTCTTTCAACGAACAATCGTTAGTTTCCCTGATCATCCGCGCTCCTCGAAAATTCGACTCTATGATCTTTGTACTTACTGCGAATGACTTTCTTGAAACCTTTTTCATACGATTAAGCCATCTACAACTTTTCCTGTTTGTGGGAATATTTCCTCAGCTTCATTTTCTATGAACTTGCCTATCAGTTCATATAGTTCCTGAGGCGTAAGTTTTTTAACGTTCAAGCTCGTAAACGAAAGCATGACCACAAGAGTTATGAAATTTCGCTTAACTCCTACTTGATTACACGAATAAAAAGGTGCTGGAAATACTCGTTAAGCGAAGTGCCCACTGTCGCCTCTAAGGAGGATAAAATATGATAAGGAAACTTATCATAGAAAACTATAGATCCATTGAAAGATTAGAAGTTGAATTATCCATGCTTAACGCCTTAATAGGTCCAAATAGCTCTGGAAAGACAAATATCTTAAAGGCATTGGACTTGATAGTTGGAGCAACATATCCTTCTGTTCGATCTTTCAATGATTCTGATTTTTATTTGCA
>Ga0164318_10007791_pt1 | contig 10382 bp, 8 predicted proteins | sample GuaBasSedimGuay9_FD_113734 | JGI IMG/M metagenome (GOLD analysis project Ga0164318, IMG submission 113734) | Subseafloor sediment microbial communities from Guaymas Basin, Gulf of California, Mexico - Guay9, Core 4571-4, 0-3 cm | ecosystem: Environmental > Aquatic > Marine > Hydrothermal vents >...
AAATCCCAATCGCAAGGCGCCATGTTCATCTGCTTCATCCCCGGAAAAATATCACTCTTCAGCCTTCGGCAGGAACGTCTTCGGGTCCAGCCACACGCCGGCGTCCGGCGCCACCGCGGCATCGTGATCCTTCAGGAGCTTCAGAAGGATCCCCGTCTCTTCGGGCTGCAGTTGCAGGATGAGGCCGAACAAGTCGTCCAGGCCCTGGCAGGGATGGGGAATGCCGCGTTCATTCACGCCGGGCAGGTGGCGGTGGGACCGGGCCGAGAACCAGATCTCCATTTCAAACTCCCGGGCCAGGTCCCTGAACCCTTCGAACAGCGCCCTTCCCGCCGTCTCGAAATCAAGCCCGTCCACGATAAGGGCGGCAGGCCTGAAATCGATGTTTTCCACCAGGTTCCGGATGTTCTCCCAGAGGCGATCGAGCCGGAAACTCTGGTTCAGGTAGGCCAGGATCATCCGGTTCTGCTCCACGCGTTTCCGGAATTCGTCAAAGGGGCCCAGGACCCGGGCCAGTTCCGAAATCATGACCTCGTAATAGGACATCACCTTCTCCGGTGTTTCCTCCAGGGAGACATGGACCAGCTTCTGGCCGCCGAACAGCTTGTCCAGCGCCACGTGGATAAGGCAGGCGGTCTTTCCAAGGCCGGCGCGGGCCACCAGGACCCCCAGATGACCCGGCCCCAACCCCCTGCGGGAGGATTTCTCCAGGATCTTCAACAGGCTGATCGAATGATAGTTATGCATGTTTTGCTACCCCCTTTTCCGTCTCCCTGGCACGTTTCCTGAGTTCCTCGGCCACCGAATCCGGAACCCGCGCGTACCTTGAAAATTCCATGGTGAACTCCGCCTTTCCCTGGGTGAGGGACCTGAGCGTCGTGGCGTAACCGAACATCTCCGCAAGGGGAACCTCGGCTTCGATGCTGGTGAACACGCCGTCCTCCGTGGCGCTGGTAATCAGGCCGCGCCGCTGGTTGATGGACCCCATCACGTTTCCCTGGTACTCGGAGGGACCCTCTACGGAGAGTTTCATGATGGGCTCAAGGATCACCGGCCCGGCCTTCAGGTAGGCCTGTCTGAAGGCGCCGACGGCCGCCTGGCTGAAGGCCATTTCAGAGGAGTCCACGCTGTGGGCCTTCCCGTCGTTGACCGTGATCTTTATCCCCGCCACGGGATACCCCAGCATCAGTCCTTTTTTGAGACAGCCCATGAACCCCTTTTCCACGGCGGGCAGGTATTCCGTCGGGATGGCGCCGCCTTTCACCTGGTTGACGAACTGGAAGGTCCCGTCCTCGGAGGGCTCCATGAATCCGGCCACCCGTCCGAACTGACCGGCGCCCCCCGTCTGCTTCTTGTGGGTGTAATCGAAATCCACCTTCCGGGTGATCGCCTCCCGGTACGCCACCTGCGGGATCCCGGTGACCACCCTGGCATTGAATTCCCGCTTCATTCGCTCCACGTACACATCCAGGTGGAGTTCTCCCATCCCGGAGATGATGGTCTCGCCCGACTCCTCGTCCACGTACGACCGGAAGGTGGGGTCCTCCTTGATGAAACGGCCCAGGGCCTTGCTCATGTTGTTCTGCGCCTGGTGGTCCTCCGGCGTCACGGTCAGCGATATGACCGGTTCCGGGACGAACATGGAAGACATGGTGTAAAAAAGCCGCCCGTCCGTGAAGGTGTCCCCCGAATAGCAGTCAATGCCGAAAAGGGCCACGATATCTCCCGCAAAGGCCCGTCCGATCTCTTCCATTTCGCTGGCGTGCATCCGCACCAGGCGGCCCACCTTTATCTTTTTCCGCGTCCGGGTGATGACCAGATCATCCCCTTTCCCGATGGATCCCTGGTAGATCCTCACGTAGGTCAGCTGACCGTAAGGCGTGACCTCCAGTTTAAAGGCCAGGGCCACCACCGGCGCGTCCGGGTCGGCCTCGAGACGAACCTCCCGCTCGTCCGCGTTCAGGTCAAGGGCCACGTTTTCCACCTCATCGGGAGAGGGGAGATACCGGTTGACCGCGTCCAGCACGCACTGGACCCCGATGTTCTTGTAGGCGGAACCCAGGAACACGGGTGTCAGCTTCCGCGAAAGGGTCCCGGAACGGACCGCCCGGTGGATCAATTCCGCCGTCACGCGATCCTCGAAGACCGCTTCCATCAGTTCGTCCGAAAACATGGACGCCGCGTCCAGAAGCGCCTCCCTCCGGGTCACGGCCTCTTCCGCGAGGTCTCCGGGGATCTCCGCCGTGCGGACCTCGTCCCCGTTGGGCCCCTCGAAATAGAGGGCCTTCATGGTCACAAGATCCACCACCCCGGCGAGGTCGCCTTCCAGACCGATGGGGATCTGCATCAGCACGGCATTGTGGTTCAGCTTGTCGTGAAGCTGCCCGCAGACCCTGTAGGGATCGGCCCCGGAACGGTCGCACTTGTTGATAAAGGCGATGCGGGGGACCCGGTAGCGGTTCATCTGCCGGTCCACGGTCAGGGACTGGGACTGGACCCCGCCCACCGCGCACAGGATCAGGATGGCGCCGTCCAGGACCCTGAGCGCCCGCTCGACTTCTATGGTGAAATCCACGTGTCCCGGCGTGTCGATGATGTTGATCCGGTGCCCCTTCCATTCACAGTAGGTAGCGGCGGACGAGATGGTGATGCCCCGTTCCTTTTCAAGCTCCATGGAGTCCATGGTGGCCCCCACGCCGTCCTTTCCCTTGACTTCATGAATGGCGAAGATTCGGCGGGTGTAGTAGAGGATCCGCTCGGTCAGGGTGGTCTTTCCCGAATCGATATGGGCGCTGATCCCGATGTTCCTCAAATGCGTGATGTCTTTTTCCATTTCCATACGAATTCCCCGTTCCGGAAGGAGCGTTCCATGCCCGTTTCCCCTTCCCGACTAAAGTCAACTACTATCGCCTCAAGGCGATAGTAGTTGACTTGACCATAACACGTCCCCTTCTGTCAAATCGGGATCCCCGCATGGCACCGGCCTTTCAGCGGTGTCAAACGGCAGGATTCCCGGGACCGCCCGTGAATTGCGCGGCCGGTGGAAGCCGGGCAGCGCCGCCGGCCGTCTTGACAGGCGTCTCTTCGGAACCTATCTTTATCCACATGCGGATAATATCTTCATTTTTCATGAAAACCGGCCGGACCGGGCCCATCCTCCTGTGCCTCGGTCTGCTGATCTCATGCGCCAGGGAAAACGCCCTGGACCGGATCCGGGAAAAGGGCAGCATCTCGGTCCTCACGCGGAACAACGCCCACTGCTACTATACCTACCGGGACGCGCCCATGGGCTTTGAATACGACCTGGCCCGGGCCTTCAGCCGGTACGCGGGGGTGAAACTCAAGGTGGTCACGCCCCCGTGGGAGGGACTCATGTCCGCCCTGGACCAGGGAAAGGGGGATTTCATCGCCGCCAGCATGAGCATTACCCCGTCCCGCGCGAAACGGGTGGCGTTTTCCCGTCCGTACCTGACGGTCCGCCAGATGGTCATTATCCACAAAAGCCATCCCCCCCTGAAAAGGATCCGGGATCTCGCGGGAGAGACCATCCACGTCCGGAAGGGGACCACCTATGCGGAGCGGCTGGCCCAGCTGAAACGCAGGGGGCTGGATATTCGCATCCGCCTTTACGACGATATCCCCACAGAGGAGCTGATTGAGATGGTCGCCAGAAAGGAGATCGAGATGACCATCGCCGACAGCAATATCGCCCTTCTCAACCGCCGCTATTTTCCCGACGTCCGGGTCTCCATCGCCATTGAAAAGCCCCAGTCCCTGGCCTGGGCAGTGAAAAAAGGAGAAACCGCCCTGCTGACGGAGATCAACCGGTTTTTTGAAAAAATCAAGGAAGACGGAACCTTCGACAGGATCTACCGAAAATACTATGCCGCCGTGGAGGTCTTCGATTACCTGGATCTCAAGAAATACCACCGGCGGCTGGAGACCCGCCTCCCCAGGTATGAAAAGATCATCCGGCGGGCGGCCGGAAAGTACGGGTTCGACTGGCGGCTGATCGCCGCCGTGATATACCAGGAGTCCCACTTCGATCCCGAAGCCAGGAGCTTTACGGGGGTGGAGGGACTGATGCAGCTGACCCGGGATACGGCCAGCGATATGGAGATCGAGGACCGGACGGACCCGGAGCAGAGCATCATGGCCGGGGTGAAATACCTCCGGCGGCTCTATGACAAGTACACGGAGGCATCCGATCCCGACCGCCTCTACATCACGCTCGCCAGCTACAACGTGGGGAGGAGCCACGTCCTGGACGCCCAGGAACTCGCCCGGAAGATGGGCCTGAACCCCAACAGCTGGTCCGCCCTGGAACGGACCCTCCCCCTGCTGCGCGAGTCCCGCTACTACCGGAAGACCCGTCACGGATACTGCCGCGGCACGGAGCCCGTGCGTTACGTGAACCGCATCCTGACCTATTACGACATCCTCAAGCGCGAGGCCGTCGACCGGGAAACCGGCGCCCGGCCTACATCTTCTTGAGGAGCTGGATGGCCGCGGTGAGAAGCGGGTCCCACGCCGGGCTGAAGGGCGGGGCGTAGGCCAGGTCGCACTGGCTGAAGGCCTCCACGGTCATTCCCTGGTGGAGCGCCACGGCCGGGGCCTTGATCCGGTGAACCGCCCCCTCCCGTCCCACGATCTGGCTCCCCAGCAGCCGCCCGGAGGACCGGTCCCCCACCATCTGGACGTAAAGCTTCGTGTTTCCCGGGTAGGAATGGGCGCGGGACCGCGTGGTCACCCGCACCTCCACCGGATCGAATCCCGCCTTTTCCGCCTCGGCCACGCTCAGGCCGGTCCGGGCCACTTCCAGGTCGAATACCTTGAAAACGGCGGACCCGGCAATGCCCTGGAGTTCCACCCGCTTCCCGGTCACGTTATCGGCCACGGCCCATCCGCCCCGGTTGGCCCTGAGGGCCAGGGGGATCCAGACCCGTTTCCCCGTCACCACGTGGAAGGCGTCGGCGCAGTCCCCGGCGGCGTAAATATCATCATCGCTGGTCCGGAGGGTCCTGTCCACGGCAACGGCGTCCGACGGTCCCAGGTCGAGGCCCGCCTCCTTTGCAATGCCGCTGTTGGGCCGCACACCCACCGCCGCCAGGACCATCTCCCCTTCCAGGGTCAGGTCCGTGCAGACCACCCGGAGGGCATCTCCCGCCGCCTCGATCGCCTTTATTTCATGCCCGGCATGCATCTCCACACCGTTTTTCTCCACCGTTTCCCTGACCACGGCGGCCAGGTCCGGGTTCATCCACGGGAGAAAGACCGGCCGGGGCTTGACCATTTTCACGGCCACGTCCCGTTTCCGCAGGGCCTCGCACATCTCGAGTGCGATGTATCCCATCCCGATGATCACTGCCCGCCGCACGTTCCGCGCGGCCATGAACGCCTTGATCCGCCGCCCCTGCTCCAGGCTCTTGAGTGCCATGACGCCGGGAAGATCCGTCCCCGGGATCGGGGGAATGACCGCGGACGCGCCCGTGGCGATCAAGAGCCTGTCATAGGGAAGCGTGAATTCCCTTTCCTCCGGGTCCCGCCCGGTCACCGTTTTGGCCGCCGGATCGATCCGGTCCACCCGGTGTCCGGTCCTCAGGTCAATGCCCTGCTTTTCCCGGAACACATGCGCATGGCGCACCACCAGGTCCTCCATCTCCCGGTCCGGGTCCGCGATATTGTACGGCATGTTGCAGGCGCTGTAGGATACGTCCCGGGACTGTTCCAGGACCGTCACCTCCATGTCGGGGGCGTTTCGTTTGGCGCGGCTCGCCGCGCTCATGCCCGCCGCGTCTCCACCGATGATAACGAATTTCATGTCGTTTCCTCCTTTTCCGGCGCCGCCGGGATCACCGGATGATCATCCCGGGGACCCGGGCGCGTTTTCTTCGCCGCCTGATACCGAATTTAGGCCGTTCGGCACGAAAAAGGCAACACTTTTTCTTGATCCCGGGCCCCTTTCCGGTTATCTCTTGCCCTGAACCCGGACCGCCGGGGACACCGCCGGAAAGAGGGGCGGTCTCCGCCTGCCGGGACAACCCGTGCGAATTTACAACAAGGAGGTTGGATCCATGCAGTGTCACGAGGTGGATTACGATGTGCTGGGCGACGACATGCAGGTCGTCGAGGTGGAACTGGATCCCGGGGAGACGGTCATCGCCGAGGCCGGGGCCATGAATTACATGGAGGACGGAATTACCTTCGAGGCCCGCATGGGCGACGGATCGCGGGCCGGGGAGGGGATCCTGGGAAAACTTCTCAGTGCGGGAAAACGGGTCCTCACCGGTGAGTCGATCTTTCTCACCCACTTCACCAACCGCGGGAAAGGGAAAAAACGCGTGGCCTTCGCGGCCCCCTATCCCGGAAAGATCATACCGGTGAACCTGAACGAGATCGGGGGCGAACTCTTCTGCCAGAAGGACGCCTTCCTGGCGGCGGCCCTGGGGACCGAGGTGGGCATCGCCTTTACCCGGCGGTTCGGAACCGGCATCTTCGGTGGAGAGGGGTTTATCCTCCAGCGCCTTCGCGGCGACGGGATGGTCTTCATCCACGCGGGCGGCACGGTGATCCCCAAGAAGCTGGAGAACGAGGTCCTCCGCGTGGACACGGGATGCCTCGTGGCCTTCACCCCGGGAATCGATTACGATATCGAGCAGGCGGGGAGCCTGAAATCCATGTTTTTCGGGGGCGAGGGGATGTTCCTGGCCACGCTCAGGGGGACGGGGCTGATCATGCTGCAGAGCCTCCCCTTTTCCCGCATGGCGGACCGGATCCTCGCGCATGCGCCATCGGCCGGCGGCACGCGCAAGGGGGAGGGATCCATCCTGGGCGGGCTGGGGAATCTCCTGGACGGGGACTGACGGGTCTCATGCCTCCGGGTCGAGTTGCAGGCCCAGCTCCCGGAGCTGGGCCGCGTCCACCCGGGAGGGCGCATCGGTCATGAGACAGGCCGCGCTGGTGGTCTTGGGGAATGCGATGACTTCCCGGATGGAACCGACGCCCGTCATCATGGCCGCCAGCCGGTCGAACCCCAGCGCCATGCCGCCGTGCGGCGGGGCCCCGTATCGCAACGCCTCCAGCAGGAACCCGAACTTCGCCCGGGCCGCCTCCGGGGATATCCCGAGGATCGAAAGCATCTTTTCCTGGATGTCCGGGTTGTGGATCCTCACGCTTCCCCCGCCGATCTCGGTTCCGTTCAGGACCAGGTCGTAGGCCCGGGCGCGGACCTGCTCGGGATGCGTGTCCAGGAGGGAGAGGTCTTCCTCCACCGGGGCGGTGAAGGGGTGATGGACCGCCTGGAGCCGCTTTTCCGTCTCGTCGTATTCCAGCAGCGGGAACCGGGTAATCCACAAAAAGGCATACTCCCCTGTCGGAATGAGATCAAGCCGCCGCGCCACCGCCAGCCGGAGCGCCCCCAGGGCCGCGTTGGCCACGGCGCGCCGGTCGGCCACCATGATGACCAGGTCCCCGGGCCCCGCCCCCAGTCTCCGGTTCAGCGCCGCCTTGTCTTCGTCACTGAAAAACTTGCTCAGCGAGGACTGCCATCCCTTCTCCGTAACCTTGATCCAGGCAAGGCCCTTCGCGCCCGCCGCCACGGCCACCGGCGAGAGTTCGTCCAGGCCCTTTCGGGAAAACCGGTCCGCTCCGGCCCTGACCGTGATCGCCTTGACCACGCCCCCGCCTTCGATGACACCCCTGAAGACCCTGAAATCCGACCGGCCGGCGATGTCGGTCATGTCCTGCAGTTCCATTTCAAAACGCATGTCCGGACGGTCGGTCCCGAAACGGTCCATGGCCTCCCCGTATTCCAGCCGCAGCATGGGGCCGGGAACCGTCACGTCCAGCACATCCTCAAAGAGGCGGATCATCATCTCTTCAAAGACCCCCATGACCCCTTCTTCATCCACGAACGCCATCTCCAGGTCCACCTGGGTGAACTCGGGCTGCCGGTCGGCCCGAAGGTCCTCGTCGCGGAAGCACCGGACGAGCTGGTAATACCGTTCAAACCCGGCGATCATGAGAAGCTGCTTGAAAAGCTGCGGCGACTGGGGGAGGGCGTAAAAAAGGCCCCGGTTGACCCGGCTGGGAACCAGGTAGTCCCTCGCCCCCTCCGGCGTGCTTTTGGTCAGAAACGGGGTCTCCACGTCGATGAATCCCTTTCGGTTCAAAAAGGACCGGATAAAGGCGGCAATCCGGTGACGGGTGTGGAACACGCGGTAGACCTGGGGCCTCCTGAGTTCCAGGTAACGGTATTTGAGCCGCAGGGTCTCGGAGGCGTCCACGGCGCCGTCCACCTGGAACGGCGGGGTCTCCGTCCGGTTCAGTATCTTGAGTCCCGTCACCCGCAGCTCGATGGAACCGGTGGGCATGGCGGGATTTTCCCGGCCCTCCAGGCGCGGGGAGACCGTCCCCTTTACCGCCACCACCCATTCGTTCCGAAGGACACGGGCCCGGCGGTGGCTCTCCGGGTCCGCCTGGGGATCGAAGACCACCTGCGTTATCCCGCCCCGGTCCCTGAGATCGACAAAGATCAGGTTCCCCAGGTCGCGCCGGCTGTTGACCCATCCCATGAGGACCGCCTCCCGGCCCGCGTCTCCGGACCGAAGGGCCCCGCAGTCATGGGTCCGCCGCCAGTCTCCCAGCGTATCGATGGTGATGTCCGTCTGTTCGGTCATCGGCTTAAAACGCCCCCTTGAAATAATTCACGATATCCGAAAGCGGGACCGTCTCCTGGTCCCCGGTCCCCATGTCCCGCAACACGGCCTTTCCGGAGGCCAGTTCGTCGTCCCCGACGATCAGGACCTTCCGGGCGCCGAGGCGATCCGCCCGCTTCATCCGGGATTTCAGCCCGCCGGTCCCGTAACCCATCTCCACCCAGAGGCCCAGGGCCCTCAGGTCCATGACCCAGCCGAAAGCGGCATCCCGGGCCGCCGGTCCGATGGCCGCGACGAACAGGTCCGGCCGGGGCGTTGCCCGGGCCCCCTTCTCCTCCAGGAGGGCGATCACCCGCTCCACCCCCACGGCGAACCCGATGGCCGGGTGGTCGGGGCCGCCCAGGAGCTTGACCAGGCCGTCATACCGCCCCCCGCCGGCAACGGCGTTCTGGGCCCCCAGTCGGTCCGTCTGGACCTCGAAGGTGGTCCGGTTGTAGTAGTCCAGGCCCCGTACCAGGCGGGGATTCAGGACGAACGGGACGCCCGCCCTTTCCAGGCAGGCCGAAACGGCCGCAAAGTGATCCCGGCACTCCCCGCAGAGGGACCCGGTAATGGCGGGCGCCTCCGCCATCACCTCCCCGCAGCCCGGCACCTTGCAGTCAAAGACCCGCAGGGGATTGGTTTCGGACCTGCGGCGGCAGTCCCCGCAGAGGGCGTCGCTTCGCTCCGCCAGGTATGCCGTCAGTTTTTCCCTGAATCCCGGCCGGCACCCGGGGCATCCCAGGGAATTGAGATTCAGGACAAGCCCTTCCAGTCCCAGGCGCTCGAACAACCGCATGGCCATGATAATGGTCTCCGCGTCGCTTTCGGGGCCCGGGTCGCCGAAAAATTCGGCGTCCAGCTGATGGAACTGGCGGAACCGTCCCTTCTGGGGCCGCTCGTGACGGAACATGGGACCGATGCAGTAGAGCTTCTGCAGGGGATTCTTCCGGTAAAGCCCTTCCTGGATATAGGCCCTGACCACGGAGGCCGTGGCCTCCGGCCGGAGGGTCATGCCCCTCCCCCTGCTGTCCGTCAGGGTATACATCTCCTTTGAAACGATGTCCGTCTCCTGGCCGATGCTCCGGCTGAAGAGTTCCGTCCATTCCAGGATCGGCGTCCGGATCTCCCGGTACCCGAAGGCGTGAAAGACCTTCCGGGCCTCCGACTCCAGGAACTGCCAGTTTCCCACCTCGTGGGGAAGGATGTCCTTAAACCCTTTGATGGTCCTGAATTCCAAAAAAGCCGTCTCCTTTTCGCGTAACGTCGTCCGTTGTCCGGGGAGGATTTCCGAACCGCGCTCCCCGTAACGGCACGAGCCCTTCTATCAGAGCGGGGCGGCCTTCGTCAACGGATTTGGCGGGGAACCGCCCGCGCACCGCAAACCCGGGATACCGTCCTGCCCGGGGGCCTTTCCCGAAAATCAGCGGGCCCCGGACGGCGAATATCCGCCTTCATCCAGGATTTCGGCCGTGGCCTCTTCCAGGCTCCGGGTCTCGTATCTCCTCTCCGGGTCATCCTCCTTGCGCGGGACCGTCACCGATTTCCCGCAATACGGACAGGTCACGACCGCGCCGTGCTCCGTAAAAACGGAAAAAGTCCGGCCGCATCCGCATACGGCATCGAATCTGAACATGGGGTTCCTCCTGAAATTCGCAAGTATCGGGCTTTGAGCGCCCGCGCCGG
>Ga0164318_10007793_pt1 | contig 10382 bp, 7 predicted proteins | sample GuaBasSedimGuay9_FD_113734 | JGI IMG/M metagenome (GOLD analysis project Ga0164318, IMG submission 113734) | Subseafloor sediment microbial communities from Guaymas Basin, Gulf of California, Mexico - Guay9, Core 4571-4, 0-3 cm | ecosystem: Environmental > Aquatic > Marine > Hydrothermal vents >...
AACCGCGTCGGAGTTTTAGGACATTATTACTGCGGAATGCTTGACGTTTACAGCGACTTAACACAACAGTCCGCGACTTTCGGCAATCATTTTGAACTGCTTGAAATGTGTGAGTTAAATCAGTATCGCGAAAACGCAACTGAAAAACAGATTGATGAAAAAGTTAAACAGTTCTATGATGAATTTATCGTCGATGATGAGTGCGGCGAATTCGAACTCCGCCGCGCGGCAAAAACGTCTGTTGCGCTTGATGTTCTCATAGAAAAAAATCAACTCGGTGCAATGGCGTATTATTATGACAGTGTTGACGGAAATAAATATCAGGATATTATTACTTCCGTTATCGCCGGAAATACTTTGCTTACAGCGCATCATATTCCCATCGCGGGCGAATGTGAAATCAAAAATGTTCAGGCGATGAAAATAATGGATGAATTCGGTGCTGGCGGCTCTTTCTCTGAACTTTATTCCATGGATTTTAATGAAGATGTAATTATGTTCGGACATGACGGTCCGGCTCATTTTGCAATTGCCGAAGACAAAGTTAAACTTGTTCCTCTTTCGGTCTATCATGGAAAACCCGGGAAAGGGTTGTCAATTCAAATGCGTGTAAAAAATGGACCGGTAACTTTGCTCGCGGTTGTTCAGGACGGAAGCAGAAAACTTAAGCTTCTTGTTGCGGAAGGTAAATCGGTTCCGGGACCCATTTTTGAAATTGGCAACACGAACAGCAGATATAAATTCAATATGTCGGCAAAAGAATTTATGAATAAATGGTGCATGGCGGGACCGGCGCATCATTGTGCTATCGGAACGGGTCACATAAGCGGAAAGATAGAAAAGCTTGCCGCGATATTTGATATGGAAATAATTAAAGTTTGAAATTTGAAATTTAAAATTCAACGTTCAACCTTATAAACACTCAATATTCAATACGACACGGGCGCGCTTTTAAAGCAGAAATATTCAATGATAAAATTAGGAACCGTATATTTACTTTTTTGATTGCTTATTTTACTGTTGATTATTGAACCTAAAAAAAGAAAAAATTTATGGAAAAATCTATTCTAATAGTTATAACAACTCTGATGCTTGGGCTTTGCAACCATGTATTCGCTGAAGATACAACATCACCCGGTAAAATAAAAACTCTTACCGCGATAACCGGTGTAAATGATGGTGAAATAAAATTAAAATTTACAGCTCCCGGTGATGATAATTATTCAGCGGCAGATACACTTAACGGCACTTATTTCATACAATACTCCACAAAAAGTAATGCGGTTTGGAATTATAAAAACGCACAGGTAAAAAAAATAATTAAAAATGTTAATTATGGCGAAACAAATAAACTTATTGTCGCAATGCTTGGAGATACGCAATTTGGATTTCCAACAGGTGTGAATCCTGAGCCGGCTCTTAGTAATGCGGTATTCACCATGATGGATATTTCAAATTTAACGCATGATTTTTTTATAGTTGCAGGTGATTTAATACAACCTAATGTTAATTTTTGGCCATACCATCACAAATATATAGAAGGTATGGCTACCAGACCACAGTATTTCATCGCCGGCAACGCCGAGAGATATTTAACTTTAGAAAATTATGCGAAGGAAACGGGATTTCCAATAGGCGGTTATACGGTAGAAAAACGCGGCATACGTTTTATATTTTTAAACACCGCAGAAACTTCGGGGAAAACTGCCCATATCTGTCATGTAGGCGATGAACAGATGAAATGGCTCCGTAAAGAGTTGGCTTCAAATACTAATATTACAACATTTATTCTTTTTCATGCCCCTATGCTGAACTCTACCTATGGCAGTCACAAGGAAAATGAATTTTATATGAAAGAGTCAACTGAAATGCGGCATTTGTTTAAAAAGTATCCTAATATCGTTTTTATTGGTAATGGTCATATGCATCACCAATACACCCAATCCCCTGACTCTAACGGTAGAGATTCATTCGCTATTGAAAGCAATGTTTTTTTCGTAAGTTTGCCCAGGCCTCCTCAATCGTTTTTTGTTGAAATATACAATGATGAAATAATAGTTCGACCGCGTAACAGTCAAAAAAAAGTATGGGAATCTGTGGCAGCTTATGGAAGCAATCATACCGTAAGCACTACTTTAACCCCAAAGACGCTTGACAACCAGGAACTTACCATATCCGATTTGACGCCTGGACAGACCTATTATTTAAAGGTATGGACTATGGATGAATCTTCTAATATAAGCAAGCAATCAATTGTTGCTGTAGCTGCTGCCAAAAAACTTCCACCAACTGCTCCCGACAAGCCAAAGTTACCATTTATTGAAAACGCTACAGCTGATATTAATATAAATATTGTCGACTTGACCCCGGAGTTCTCAGCAATTTTTAATGATGCTAATATTTTTGATACCGCGAAATTTTATGAAATAGAAGTTGAGAAAATTACAAATACTGTAATTGATGAATTTGATAACAATGATTTTTCCGCATATTCGCTTTGTGCTCTTACCGGCATTTCGGAAAGTAACGGTGCTTTCTCTGCCACTTCAGTAACAGCCGACCCTTTCTTTTGGAAAAATTTATCTCCACCCATAAACGGAAGTGCTTTTAATACTGTTATTGTACGTATGAAAACCAACTTTAAGAATCCGTTTTTAACAATTTATTGGGAAAATGAAGATGGAGGATTTGACGTTACTCGTAAAGCAACATCTTCAAATGTACGTATAGAAGGTGAGTGGACAACATATTTTGTTGATTTGAAAGACCATAAGAATTGGATGGGTAAAATAATCAAAAAACTTCGGATTGACCCTTTTGACCTTAATAATAAATCTGTCGAAGTAGATTATATAAAAATACTTTCCGCAAATGGGAACGGAATACGGGTGTGGTCAAGCGGAAAAAAATCTATGACTCCTTTGGCTATTGGCAAAAGAACAAAAGATATATCATACGATGGAATTAAACTTGAGCCCGGGAATTTATATAATTGGCGTATGAAATTCTGGGACAGTAATGGTTTAGAGAGTCCCTGGTGTGACTGGAATACATTTTACTATGGCAACAAAACTCTTTAACCGGTTTCTATCCATCATTTATAATTTTATTATTTATTAAAATTAAGGGATGATAAATTCAAATTAAAATGCCAACCGAAATAATCATATCAAGATTAAATAGGTTCATTTTTCTTTTTTTACCATCCGTTGCAACTTGTTCCAAAATGGAACAGGTTGATTCTTTAGAAAGTTTACCCTCCATTACAGATAACAGAAATATTACTTTTTGTCAAAATATCACTGTAATTGTGTTACGGCAAGTATTTAAAAAATCCATAAATTCAGATACATTATCCGTAATGTGAAATTAATTATATCTTTATTGTAAATATTTGTCACGTTATTGAATTGTTATTGAAAACAATACGCGAATAGATTATACTATTAATAAAACAATTAATCCAATGAATAATAATTCCAATTCTTCAAATCCTCTTTCCCGGAGAAAATTTTTTAAAAACGGCGCAATCGGAATGGCAGGATTTGACAAATAAAAATAAGGTTTGGGGTAACACCGCTTATGACGCAACCGTAAATGCCAAAAATAAGTTTCCGGTTCAATACAAACTTCTTCAGCGTACATTTAAAAGACCTGCGGAAGAACTTTACGATTTGCACACCGCCCCGGGAGAAATCAACAATTTAGTCAATGACCCACGTTATGCTGAATTTCTTAAGAAAATGCGTGCTGCGATGAAAAAATGGCGAAAAAATACTGATGATAAAATAGATAATCCGAGGAAAATTGTTAGACGACAAAATTATTAAGAGACAAAATTATTTAGCGACAAAATTATTAGGTGACAAAATTATTTAGTGACAAAATTATTAAGCGACAAAATCATTTTGAAAAACAACTTTCTAATTATTAACCTACAATTAAATATTTATTAACTGATTAATTAAAGAAGCATTTCCATTTAATCATTTAAAACTTGATTTTTTAAGAGATGACTATTTACTTTTCCTTTTAAAATGATTTTGTCCCAAATGATTTTGTCATCTATTAACTCTACTATGAATAATAAAACTTAAGCATTATGATTTCGATAAAATGAATTTTAAAACTTTAAGAAATATCCTTTTAATCGCTTTGCCGATTATCGTGCTTTTATGCTTTATCGGTAAACTTATTAATAATGATTATTATTGGGTAAATTTCATTTTCGCCGTGAGTCTTTCCGGTTTGGTCGGTTTGGGTACAAACTCAATTGCTATCCGCATGCTTTTCAGGCCGAAATATCCAACTTGCTTCGGGAAATGGCGACAGGGAATTTTACCGCGACATCAGAATGAAATTGCTGATACGATAGGCGAAGCGGCAAAAATAGAGATAATGAACGAAGAGAATATAAGGGCTTATATTGAACAATCAACGATAATTGAGAATACGATAAAAGAGATAAGTTTTTTTCTTCAGGGAGCGATTGAGAATAAAAAAACACGGGACATAATTCATCAAAAAATTATTGAGATTTATAACGAATACGCGGATGATATTTTTGAAAAACTGATTGAGAAAACTGATAAAGCGATTGTAGATTTTTTCTCTAATAAATGGGATTCGGAAACTTTCTGGAAAAATATACGGCCGCAAATCGAAAAGGGCTTTGAAAAATTAAACGTTGAAAAAGAATTTACAAAAAAAATTATCAGTCAGTTGGTTGACGCAGCACCCGAAATATCTTTAATAATTAAAAACGCGATTATAAAATATGTTAGTAAAGGAAAACACGAAAATCCGTGGGAATGGATTAAACATAAGCTCGCAAGCAAATATGTTGATGATAAAAAAATTAAAGTAACAATATTAAAATATATCCGCGATCCCTCTTTTAAAACCAAGGTTTTAAATTATTTGGAAAATAATATTGATAATATCACCTCTTTCCTCGATAAACATCCAAAAAAAATCGCTGCTGCTCATGACTGGCTGAAAGAACACGCACGGCAACTCGGTAAAGACAAACTTGTTCCTTACACAAAGACAAAAATTGAAGCTTATTTGAATTCAGATGAATCATGGGAAAGTATGGATAAATACATTCACAAAACCATGCTGCTCCTGATAAGTAAAATTCCCGAAATGTCAGAAGATGAGGAAATAATCAATTCTATTAAAAAAGCGGTGCCGGAAATTATGCAGGGCGTTGATGTAAAATTAATGGTCAGCGAAATTATCAAAAAGAAAGACTCTGATGAATTCGAAAAAATGATCCGCGATACGACTGATAAACATCTCGCCGCGGTAGAAGTCCTCGGCGGATTACTAGGAATGGCGGCCGGATTAGCATTAATCAACAAATGGTTTGTGATATTTGTGCCGGGAATTCTTGGTATTTTTCTTTTAACAGAAAAAATATTTACAAAAACTAAATCAAAGTCATAAATAAAAAAACTAAGAATATTAACAAAATGAAAAATATGTCATGGAAAAATTTTAAAAAAGTTAAGGTAGCCGCCGTTCAACTCTTCTCGCCGGGCAAAAAGAAATAATATCTATGTAATTGCCGGTGGATGGGAAGAATTTGAAAACGATGAATATTCAAATACAGCATTTCTTTTCGGCAGAAATGGTAAAATAATCGGTAAACATAACAAAGTTCATCCCGCCGTTGGGTCAAAAAGTCCTTATTTCTGGCCGCCGGATAAGCCGCATGATATAGAATGGGAGATGAAAAAAGGGGATGGATTTAACGTCTTTGAACTGGACTTTGGTACTATCGGGATAATGACCTGCTATGACGGCTACTTTTCCGAATCGGCGGATATTTTGTCGCTTAAGGGTGCGGAAATCGATTTGGAGGCGTTGCGAATTCAGCGAAAGCACAGCCGTGTTTTCCATCAGAGGGAACCCGGAAAATATGGTATTATTACACAAAGAATGTACCCGCAGGATAAGTATAAAAATTGGCGTGAAGATACGAATCCGAAGTGAAAAACCATTATATTTCGCGTTAGTTCCCGGCGTACATGGGCTGTGTATGCTGTGATGCCGGATTAATTTGCGATGTTAGATTTGCAATTTTAGATTTAAGACAAAATTATTAATTCCAAATCACCGGATCGTTAAATGATAAAATTATATAATATGAATTTAAATAAACTGAAAATTGTTACCGTTTTACATTATTACGCGACAGGACCGGGCCAGGAATTACACCAATGGCTTTGTGATAATCATATCTGCAGGTCGATGTTAATTGAGCACTCTTTTCCTTTTTCCTCGCGGGATTACGCGAGGATTGAGTCGGTTGATTCTTCGGGAAATAAAACGGTAAAAAAACTTAATAGAAAAAAACTCCCGATTTATTTCGGTTACTTTCTCGACTTTTTTAGAACTCTCCGCATATTGAAAAATGAAAAATTCGACATCTATGTCGGAAATGGATGCTTTGACTCACTCGCGGGAATCGTGGCTAAATGGCTCGGTAAAACAGATAAAGTTGTTCTTTATACAATCGATTACGCACCAAACGCCGGGGGAAAACTTTACGCTTTCCTCTACCGTTCAATCGACAGATTTTGCTGTTACCATGTTGACACGATATGGAACTTATCTGACAGAATGCACGAAGCACGTCTTGCGGATGGGATGAATGAAAAAAGATGTGCTTCGGCGTTCAGAGTACCTCACGGCACACACGCCAAAAAGATGCGTTTATTAATTCCGGAGAATCCCAATAAATACGCGGTCGCCTTTATGGGGCATATATTAAAAAAATCAGGACTGCAGCTTTTTATGAAAGGAATGAAACCTTTGCTTGATGAAATGCCGGAAATCCATTTGGAGGTTTTAGGCGGCGGAGAATATCTTGACTCATTAAAATCTCTTTCCAAAGAATTAGGTATTGAAAAAAATGTGACTTTTTACGGCTTTATTGAAAATCACGATGAACTGGAAAAGAAACTCGCGCAGTGCGGAATAGGTTTAGCTTTATATTCTCCTGAAGAAGCAGGATTTTCTTATTGTGCCGATCCCGGAAAACTTAAAGTCTATCTCGCGTGCGGCTTGCCGATAATTGTTGTTGGAGTGCCTCAGGTCGCAGATGAAATTGATGAGCGCGGAGCCGGAGTGAAAATTGATTATGATATTAAATCAATGACTCACGCTCTGAAAAAAATTCTTGACAATTATGAAGAATACAAAAGTAACGCTCTTGAAATGGCTGATGAATACGACTGGGATAATGTCTTCAGAAAGGCGTTGGAAAAGTTAGGATGTATTTTTGAACACACAAATATAACATAACGTAACCGTTTCGGTTTCGCTTACACTAGTTATTGCAATTATTATGTGTAATTAATTAATGACTGTTAATTATCTTCCACCGTAGTCGACATAAGTTTTCGCCAACCATTCCTTACAGTTTCACCAGGTCTCAAATATATTTCAAAAACAGGGGCTATTTCATATGCATTCTGCGCTGTTTCCATGGGTGGCTGAACAAAGAAAATAATTTCAGTTGGTAAATCCTGCCATACTTTATAGATTAACTTGTCACTTTTTGGAATATATTTAATAATGGCAACTTTTTTCTCAATGTATTGCCATTTTTTGACTTCACCTGTTTTTTTCTTTTTGAGCGGTTCTAATGCGTGCGGTCCATCAACTGTTTCGTTGTTTGATGCGTCTTTCAAACCGATAAGGCAGCCATCTTCAAGATAATTAGCAAGTGGAACAGTCATTCCCATACCTTTAACTTTTAACTTTGCTTTGCCGTTTTTGCTCTTGTATTTCCATTTTCCATGAGCGCCATCATCACTACTGGTAAGTATTACATAACCCGAGTCGGAAGTGCTTAATTCACTATTGCATGCAGATGAAGTTCCTTTAACCCAATAATAATATTTTGTTGTGGGATCAATACTTGTGTCTGAATATTTGTTGCTTTCCGAAGTGGTGAGTAGAATTGCATTAGAAGGATTGTTCGAAATATCTCTGTATATCTCGTATCCTGTAGCTCCGAATACAGTCGACCACGTAATCACAATTTTATTTGTAAATGTGCCGTCTGTTGCGGAAATATTTATCGGTAATGCCAGCTTTGCATATCCGCTATCACTATCACTGAAATCACTCCATCCAGTAGCATCACAGCCTGCTTTAGTCCAATAATAGTACTTGATACCTGGAACCGTAGTTGTGTCCTCAAAACTCGTGCCGGTAACTTCGCCGGAAATATCTGATGCACTGTCGCTGTTATCAACAGTGTTACGGTAAATTTTGTATTTTGTAGCTCCTGTACTTGTGTTCCACGTGATTTCTATTTTATTCGTGTAACTGGCATCACTTGCAGAAACATTCATAGGTATTGATAGTCGTTTGTATCCGCTGTCACTCTCGCTGAAATCACTCCAGCCGTTATTGCAGCCGGCTTTTACCCAGTAGTAATATATTTCGCAAGGATTAGCAGTTGTGTCCTCAAAACTTGTGCTGGTAATTTCGCCGGAAATATCTGATGCGCTGCCACTATTATCAACAGTGTTGCGGTATACTATGTACTTTTCAGCACCTGTACTTGCGTTCCATGTGATTTTCACTATATTTGTATACTTTCCGTCACCGGCAAAAATATCGGTAGGTGAGTTTAATAACGTAGATGCCTTGACAAAAAATGTGATCGGAGCCATATTGTTGGTACTCTCAATTGTAAATGTTGCCGTTTCTGAGGTACTGATTACTCCATTTGCTTGATAAAAAACTGCAAAGTTATCATTTGTACCTCCGCCAATGATTGATGATAACCCGGAAGCCCAGAAATTGGTGCTTCCACCACTTCTGGTTATTGTTAATCCCATTGCGTTTTCAAGAACAATTGACAGGCGTAAAGTCGCTGAATCAACATTCCCATATAGAGTTTCTCCGAAATCATATGGTGTCTCGTGGCTTCCTTCTCCGGTAGCTCCGTTAACAAGGATCAGTTCCCCATATGGTTTATATTCGCGATAACGGTAAATCAATCCATTACATGCCGGGTTAGCATCTACTATATATACTCGTTGCTGTGAATCAATTGAAATTTCATCCGGATGTGCATCTCCATATCCTAAATCAAGATAATTAAACTGTGTAAGATATGTTCCGTTAGTATCAAAAGCTTGTATTCGGTCATTCGAACCGCATTCAGAAACAAATATCCGATCTTTGCTGTCAATGCCTACTCCACTTGGGCGATCGAATTGCCCTGGTCCAGATCCAAAGCTGCCCCAATTGGTCACAAATGTTCCATTAAAAGTAAATTTTAACATGCGGTGATTCCATTCGTCTGAAACATATACAAAGCCGGAGCTGTCAACACCAATTCCCCTTATTCCATGTAACCCGCTGTAACTCCAACGTTCAATCAAACTACCGTCCGTAGTGAAATGATGAATATGTTGGCTACCATCACCTATATATAGAGTATTATCAAACGATACAGCTATTCCAACGGGTCGATCCAGAGAATCGCCGCCCGAATAATTACCCCAATTAGTAACAAAAGTACCATCTGGCTCATAAACATAAACCTGTGGTGCATTTGCAGGTGATGGAATGCCTATAACATAAACTGTGCCGCTTGCGTCAACAGCTATATTGCGCGGAGAAATAACATCATCAAAATTTCGAGTGGCCCATTCTGTGAGATATTCTCCTTCCAACGAATATCTGAAAACTTTGTTACTTGACGCATCAGTAACGTAAACGCTATCTGCTGTTCCAACCGCGACACCATAGCAGTTAATAAATGTCCCGGTGAAAATGGCATCTCGCGTATATGAAAGTGAGTAAACTGTGTTAACATACATAAAACACATAAAGAAAAAAGATATGGCGATTTTCATAGAAGTTTTCTTTTGTTACCAAGTTATTAAATAAAACTGATTAAATATTATTAAATTTTTGTCATTTCAAAAATACCGCAACCATAATGACATCCGCAATTATTTTCGATTAATTCATCATTTAGATTTATATTTTCGTATAAATCACCTTTATCATCAACATAAGAAAAAGTATCCACTTTATATTTGTCCTTAAATAGTTGTACCAGGAATTTTAACGCAAAAACCCTGTGAGCATTAAATTCAATTCGCTGCGGTCCCATTGGAACAGAAAAATAAAATTTTCCGTCTCTTTTAAGAATTTTATACAAATTTTCAAGCCCAACTTTGTATGCTTCCGGGCAAACTGTATCGCCATATCTTCCAAGTCCGAAATGTTCAATAGTATGTAAACAAGATAAGGAATCACAATAGTCATACAATTTTTCGTTAAGTGGAGCTGATAAGTCTGCCTGTGTAAAGGTTACGTTTGGAAGTGGTGTTGTCAACGGG
>Ga0164318_10007794_pt1 | contig 10380 bp, 6 predicted proteins | sample GuaBasSedimGuay9_FD_113734 | JGI IMG/M metagenome (GOLD analysis project Ga0164318, IMG submission 113734) | Subseafloor sediment microbial communities from Guaymas Basin, Gulf of California, Mexico - Guay9, Core 4571-4, 0-3 cm | ecosystem: Environmental > Aquatic > Marine > Hydrothermal vents >...
CAATATCCAACACTCGAAGGACAAATTAAATACTGGAACCTACCTGAAACATACATGCCAACACCGTATGCAACAGATGATTACCAGACAATTCCTTTCGATTATTTCTATGTAACCCTTTATCAGGTGCTTGATACAACTCCAGAAGGTGTACCCAATGCGTTTGATTCGGTTGCTACAAAATATGTACAACCATTGTTAACTGAAGATCTGGATGAGTTGATGTCTTACTTCGACTTTGAGATCAATACTGAAATGAATAATCAGCGTGGTTGTGATGCTATGTATTTAATGAAAGTTTGGGACGGTGGAATGATTTATCACACTACACCTCCTGCTCCGGACGAAGAAACCAAGCTTGGTGGCTCTACCTATACCTATAACAATTGGGGTGGTGTAAATGCTACTGATGCCTTGGCCATTCAATTAATGGTCGGCGGTCTTAACGATATTAACGGTACACCATGGAACTATAGCTGGGTTGGTCTTAATACTGATTCTCCTTGGTATGGATACTATTCACATGGCATTGCTGATGTTAATAGCTCGAATACCTATACAAATGGTGGCATTACTGCTTTGGATGCGCTAACAGCTAAATATCGTACTGTTGGAAACATTGCAAGCTATCCTGATAATGGAAGTACCAATCAATTCTCACCTAACTTTAGGGTTACAGGTAGAATGGTTGATTCACTGCCACAGAAAACATTCATGTACGACAGACCGTTTGATTACGATAACGTAGAGGATGTTCCATTTACACATAGCGGAGCTGATTATATGTATTTCTCCTATGCAACTGCGCATAAATACACATCTAGTATGGTTCCATGGGAAGGTGCTGCCAATTACATCAACCTATATTATGAAGCAATTGGTGATGTTAACGCAAGTTATATCCCACCAGGAAGTGGTCTGAAAGCAGAACCAACTGTAACACTTACTTACGAAGGTATGTTTGCTGCAAATGTTGGTGAAGTTGTAACAATTCCTATCAACATCGATCGTGATGTAGAAGTAGGAGCTATTACATTGAGCTTCAATTACCGCAACGATCTTATCGAGGTTCTTGGTACTAACTATGATGCTGATGATATGTTCATCAATCAGGAAGAAGGTATCTTGAATATGGCATGGTTCAGTACAGAGTCTGTTGACTATATTGCTGATGCCGCTGTTGCTTTGATCAAGGTTCGTATTATAGAGGAAATTCCTGCAGATGTTGAACTGTTCGAATTGAATGTGAATACAGAATTTGCCGATGCTACAGCTAACCCAATTGATGTTGATTTGAAAACATCTGGTGTTAGTACTGATAAAGGACTTGTTGACGGAGCTGCATTAACAGCAAGTAACTATCCTAACCCATTTAATGATGCAACAACAATTAGTTACTTATTACCTGAAATGGGTAAAGTTACTGTTGATGTTTACAATAACATGGGTATGAAAGTTGCTACACTTGTTGACGAAGTACAGGAATCAGGTCTACGTGAAATCGTATTTAATACTGGAGATGTTAATCCAGGTGTATACTTCTATCATATCACATTACAGGGAGAAACCAAAGATTACTCTGCTGTTAAGAGAATGATTGTTGTTAACTAATTCCATATGATGAACTGTTTGGGGCAGCTGCCCCAAACAGTTTATTATTAATCATAAAATAGTTTTTACAGATCGTTTTTAAATGAAACAACAACTACATATAATGACCAAAATCTTCATACTAGCTGGCTTAATGATGGTGTGGGTGGTTTTACCATCTAATGTCTTTAGCCAACCTGTTTTGAAAATTGATCATTATACTGGTTGCCACAATACGGATGTTGTCATTCCGGTTGATTTAGAACATTTTGAAGATGTGGCTGCGTTCACCTTATATATAGGTGTGAATACAGCAGATATCGAATTTGTTGATGTTGAAGATATCAATGAAGTGTTCGCTACCGGTGATTTTGTTGCAGGTATTAACCTTGAAACACAAACCATTGTCATGAACTGGGCCAGTTTTACGCCTGTAAATCTTGATAGTGGATTGATGTGCAACCTCCGTATTTCATTTAAAAGTGATGCAGCAGATTTCGACTTTCTGGATAATTGTGAAATTGTCCGTTCTGATCTTTCCATCATTGAAAACGTTGAATATATTGATGGAACATTGGTGGCACTAAGTTCTTCGTTTATACCTGATCCTGTTTCTCAGACTGTCCTTGAAGGAAGCCCTGCAACTATTGAGTTGTTTGGAATTACTGAAGGAATTAGCAGTCAGTGGCAGAAAATGGAAAACGAGAATTGGGTTGATTTATCGGATATAGCACCTTATTCAGGTGTACAAACCGGTAAATTGTTCATTCAATCAGTTTCGACTGACTTAAGTGGAAGCCTGTTCAGATGTCTGCTTACTAATGACATTTGTTCCGAAAGCTCAAATGAAAGTGAACTTTTTGTTACACCTGATGGTGTTGAGGAATTTGATGGGCAAAGTAAAGCTGCGCCTATACAAATTTATCCCAATCCTGTCGATGAATATTTGAACTGTGTTTTTAAAACAAATGTGTCGTCTGCAGCCTTGAGATTCGTCAATACAGACGGACTTATACTAAGCTATCAACAATTGGGGGACATCGTTTCTGGAGAAACAATAGCTTTGCGCCTCAATAGCGTGAAGACAGGAATGTATGTCTTGCAATTGTTTAGTAATGAAAAAAAGATAGCGGACATGAAAGTTTTGAAACAGTAAAACTTAATTTATGATTTTTTGGAAATCTATTTTATAAACAATTAAAGACTCTAAGATATGACAAAAAAAATATTACAACTAGTTGTGGTTTTATTGATTGCCGCGCAGGGTGTAATGGCTCAATCGGTTACGCTTGAGCATGTGACTGTTGCTCCGGGAGATATCACGGTGCAACTCGACATGAATGGCTATACTGGTATGGGGTCACTAAACCTTACAATAGGGTTCGATAACGATTTGTTGGACTTTACTGGTATTGATGATGCACAACTATCAGGAATTATTGCAGGTGTAAATGGGGATGAAAACCTGATTATTACCTGGACTGATTTTGATGGAGCAGACATAAGTGGTAAATTGTGTGACCTGATGTTTCGCTACAAGGGAGGTTTTTCATCCGATCTTGTTTTCGATACTGTCGTCGGAGGTTTTTGTGAAGTTGCCGATATAAATTTGGCAGTAATTCCAACAACTTTTAGTGATGGTTCAGTTATGCAAATACAAACTTCTGAAACGGTTAGTATGACAACAGTGGTCGAAACAGTTGGAAACACGGTGTCTATGCCCGTTGATATGGCTGGATCTGCTTTTGACAATGTATCTGGCCTAACCTTTAAAATAGCCTTTGATGATTTCAGGCTGTCTTATTCTGGTATAGTTGAAGATGCTTTAACAGGTGTTTTGGCTAATGCCAGTGATGGAATACTTACAATAACTTGGGATGGAAACGGATCTTTTAAAGATCTGACAGGACATCATTTATTTGATATCCAGTTTACATACCACGGAGGAGATGCCGATATTGTATTTAGCCCCGGATGCGAAATTAACGATGATGACCTTATGCCTCTTGCTGTAAATTATACAGATGGGTTGGTCACACCTGCTGCAGGGACAGCCTCTTTAACGATTGGTAGTGTTGGTGCCGTTACAGATACTGTTGCAGTAGCTGTTGAAGTGCCTATTGTTGCTGCCGATTTTGACCCCTTGGTTTTACTGGGTGCTGTTACTTTGAATATCAGTTATGATGATACAAAGTTGACATATACCGGATTTACCAAACAGCAGTTTCAAACTGGTTGGACAGTAAATGCCAATACCAGTGGTGTAGTGGAGATGTTGTGGAGTAGCCTTAATGGTGAAGTCCTTAATGATGGTGATTTGGTAACACTTCAATTTGATTACGGTACAAATGGCGGACAAGCTGATATTGAGTTTTATGCCGGTTCTATTGTGAAAGATATTGATATTGTGACCATACCTGTTAGTTTTAATGATGGTTCTATTGCCAGCCATTCTGTTGGCGGAATGCTTACATATATGGGTGATGCTACAAGACCTATCTCAACAGATGGTTCTAGTGTAACAACGATATATCTGAAAAATGCCGCTGATTCAAGTATTGCTTATACAGTTGGTGCTGATGCTACCGGTCATTATGTTTTTGCTGGTGTTGCTGTAGGATCTTATTTTTTAGATGCTATAACAACTATTGATGCAACGTTCAGTTATGATATAACAGATGCTTATTATATTTATTATAATGGGCCTAGTTTAACTGGGTTAGCTGCATTAGCTGCGGATGTAGATGAAGTAGGAGGACCTGATATAACTGATGCATATATTGATTTTTACAGCTGGAATAACGGTGCTAACGATAGGTCTTTTACAGGGCTATGGACTGCACCTGTATGGATATTTGAGCATCCTTCAATAAGTGTGACTGGTGATATTACACAAAATTTTAGTGCAATAACTTCAGGTGATGCATTTGGAGACTGGACGCCAACTCCCTAAAATGTAATTATAAAAGAAAGATAGATATTATGAAAAAAATAATTATATTATGTACAATGGTTTTATTCCTTGGTTATGGAGTAAATGCACAAACGTTGTCTACAGATACGTTCAATTCAGCCAATACAAATATGCCCTTAGTTGGAAATAGTTTTGATGTACCTATTGATGTTACATCCATTGGGGAGATATTTACTTTTACGGTTTATTTTGAATATGATAATGCTGTATTGACATGGGATGGGACGTTTACTAATGGGTTAGTCCCTAATATAACAGTTACTCAACATGCCGAAGGTGTTCTTAAGATAATCGCCTCAGGTGCATTTCCTGATGGGGAAACCGTACCTGATGGTGTCTTACTTGATTTGCAATTTAGTTATCTGGGTGGATTTTCGGACTTATCATTTTGGACCATCGATAATAACTCACCATATTGCAAAATCGTTCGGACAACTTTTCTTGTTTTTGCTTTTACCGATACTGATGTAACCAATGGTTCCGTTGGCGAATATATCATTAGTGGCGGTGATTGGAATACTGCAAGTAACTGGAATTCCAATGCTGTACCTATTGCTAGTAGAGATGCATTTGTTGTTGCTGGTACTGAGACTACTATTGATGCGGCTGCTATGTGCAACAATCTAACGATTGAGCAAGGTGGTCAGTTGACACTGAATAGCACCTTCGATGTTGATGGTGATTTCACCATCGAATCTGATGTTGCCGGTAGTGGTTCATTTATCAATAATGGTACACTTACTGTAACAGGAACATCATCAGCCGAGTGTTATGTAACCAATGGTACGTGGCATGGCATTGCCTCTCCCGTAAGTGGAGAAACTTTTGCCAGCATGTATCTGGGTGGTAGTCCAGAAGTTTGGATAAAATCCTATGATGAAGCAAACAATACTTATGTTGGTATGTTTGATACTACACAGACTATTGGTGATATGGAAGGTTGGTTTACCTTTGTTCAAACAAGTGGTTCTCCACAGACTTTTAGCTTTGAAGGTCCATATAGAACTGGTACCGTTGGTGGTAGTATGGCTTATTCAAATACAGGTCATAATTTTGTTGGAAACGCTTTCACCTCCGCTATTGACTGGGACGCTGCTTCAGGTTGGACAAAAACCAATATGAACAATGCCATTTATGTTTATAATGATGGAAACTGGGCTTCTTATGTAGGAGGAAATGCACTTAATGGCGGATCACGCTACATTGCCATGAGCCAGGGATTCTTTGTTCAGGCCAATGCTGCAGGTGCTTCTCTAACTATGGATAATGATGTTTGTGTTCACAATGGAGTTGGATATCTGAAAAGCCAGAATACTGAACAAGAAGTTGTTCGCTTGGAGATTGAAGATGCCGGTTTGGTTGATGAAGTACTTATTGTATTTAGAGATGGTGCTACGGAAGACTATGATGGTGAATTTGATGCACATAAGTTTTTCAGCTTCAATGCCGATTACCCACAAATTTATTCTACAGCAAATGATTTCATGTCGATTAACGCATTACCTTTGTCGGCCAAAGAAAGCGTTGCAATGGATGTTAGGGGTAAAGATGGTAACAGTTTGACCATTTCAGCTACTGAAGGAGAAGATTTCGAATATTTGATTCTGAAAGATGCTGTTACTGGAATTGATGTGAACCTGAAAGAGAAGTCTTATACCTTTGTTTATGATACAGAGGTAACAGATAGATTTACTTTATATTTTAGTCCATTGGGTGTAAATGACAATTCACTTTCGGGTGATGCTGTTAAAATATTTGCGTATGACAATAACATTCAGGTTGTTTTGAAAGCTACCGATCATGCAAATATTTCTGTTTATAATCTGCTGGGTCAAGAGGTAGTTACTCGTTCAGCGAATGCTAATATTACGAGTATTCCTATGAACAAATCAGGTTATTACCTTGTTAAAGTAAGTGATGGGAAAAGTCATTCTACACAAAAGGTGTTTATTAAATAATTGACAATCAAAAAAAAAAGATAGAGATGAAGAAAAATATTTTAACAATGGCCTTGACAAGTTTCTTTTTTGTGTTGTCTATGATGTTAACAGCGCAAACCGATCCACCTCCAGATCCAGGTGATGATCCTGAATCAGGTAGTGATCCTCCTTTAGGAGGCAGCGCACCAATTGGTGGAGGAGCTTTGATTCTGATTGGACTTGGAGCTGCCTATGGTAGTAAGAAAGTCTATAAACTTTTTAAAGATAATCAGGAAGAATTAGAAGACTAATCGTCCTGATATACTAATAGCATTTCAAAACCGGGTTAATTATTAACCCGGTTTTTTTGATTTATATAGCTGTACCAATGAATTATCTATTAATTTTGGATTTTTCTAAATACGCATTAACTAAATACTTATTTCAAATGTTGAATACCAAACGTTATGTAGTACTTTTTGCAACCTTTTTCTTTGTTATCCTGGGGATTAATCAACTACTTGCTGGTGTTGTTGATCTGAGTGACAGGGAAGGAGAACCAACATTAATTATTCATGATACCACTGTCGCTCCCGGTGAGTTATTACTTCAAATTGATGCATTGAATTTTGTGGAGGATAATGGGCAGGTTGCTGCCATTACCTTGCGTATTGAAATCGATACATTTCTTATTCAATTCAACGGCATTCAGAATAAGACGCTTGTTGGTTCATGGTTAGCCAATTATAACGTTATTGAGGATGAGATAACAATTACATACACAGCACCTTTTGGTATGGGATTTGATATTGATGGAAAACTACTTGATTTGCGTCTTGAGTACTTCGGAGGTTTCCCTGCCGATTTGCATTTTAAAGCAAATTGTGAAGTTTCCAATGTAAATTTGCAAACAATATCAGGGATTGTTTATGAAGATGGGAGGATAAATCAGACTACTCCTGTTGGAAATATCACCCAAGATACTGTTATCGGACTTTTTGATCAATCGTTCTCAATGCCGCTAACTGCTGAGGGGGCTGGTTATGATATGGTAAACAAAACTGTTTTAAGAGTAGCTTATGATTCACTTCAGCTTCAATACGCGGGCTTCGATGAATCTGCTTTAAGTGATGCTACAGTTGTTGATAATAACGGTGTTCTTATAATTAACTGGGAGGACAACAACTCACCCATGGATTTTACTTCGCTGGATACACTATTGTATTTGAACTTTTTGTTTATTGGTGATACGAACACATCAACACTTCTTCTTCCTGGTTCAAAAGTTTATAATAATGATACCGTTGTAGCTTCGGGTTTTTTTGATGGTTATATCAAAGCAAAATTACATGTTCAATTGTATAATGCTCCCGATACTGCCGGGACAGTATTTGGAAGCGGTTATTATTTTCCGGATGATACAGTAACCGCTATAGCAGTTCCTAATGCCGGCTTTCATTTTTTAAACTGGTCGGAGAGTGGCAGTATTGTATCCTCAGACTCTGTTTATGTTTTCGTAAAGCAATTCTCAAACGATACGCTGACGGCTAACTATGCGCCTAATTTATATAATCTTACACTGATTGCTTCTCCTATTGAAGGAGGGGAAGTTATTGGCGCAGGTATCTACGCTTATGGCGAAACGGTTTCAGTGACAGCAGTGCCTGCCGAAGGTTATACTTTTATGTTTTGGGAAAATGGTGTAGATACACTTTCTTTTGATTTTGTTTATACTTTCATTATGCCCAATTCTGATTTGACGCTAACGGCTGTTTTTGAAATAGATGTGTATACAATTACTGCTGTTTCAAATAATCCGGATTATGGATCTGCTGAGGGTGGGGGTGATTTCAATTATGGGGATATAGCAACAGTGACGGCCAAATCCGAAGCCGGATTTATGTTTGTCGTCTGGACTGAAGAAGGACAAGCTGTTTCTTATGATTCTGTTTACTCCTTCGCTGTACATTCAAGCAGAGATTTGGTAGCTAATTTTCAGTATGAAACGGATTGCTCAGCCCCGGTTGCTTTGTATGTGGACAGTTTGGCAGAAACAAGTGCCCTGCTTCATTGGTTGCCATCCGGTAACGAAAGCGAATGGGATGTTATTTGGGGAGAAGCTGGGTTTGATACCATTGATGGAGGAGAGTTAGTTGAAGGCTTAATGGAAACAAAATACTTACTGGAAAACCTTGATCCGGGTACTTTATATGATTTTTATGTGCGTGCTATTTGTACTGACGAATTGCACAGTGTATGGGCTGGCCCACATACTTTTTCTACATGGTATGTTGGCATTGAAACGCAAGAATACCGACACGAAGTAATTGTTTATCCAAATCCGGTTGCACATGATTTACATATTACTTTTAATGAAAATACACCTGCTGAAAAGAGATTTCAAATAATAAATTTAGTTGGATTGACTGAAAAAGAGGGCGTTTTACCTGCATCGAATCAGGCCGTTATCTACTTAGACGATCTGTCTCCAGGAGTTTATATTCTCCGGCTTTTTCTTGAAAACAAATTGCTAACGAAAATATTTGTAAAAAACTAAGCTTATTGCTTTTGATTCTATTGCTATTTAATGGCAATAGATTCCAAATTGCTAGTACCAAAATCAGTCATCAATACTACCTACATCAATATTGCCGTTGCGTATTGTTAACTGTCCTCCGGTTGCCACAGTTATCGAATAGGCCGTTGCAGCAGCATCCACTGTGATTTCTGTGCCAGCTACAACTGTAACGATATGATCTGCTTGAGGTACTATACCTAGTGACCAATTGCCAGGCGTATGCCAATCACCCCCGCTAATGGTATTATTCTCAAAGAAACCTTCAACAGCTCCGTTAGTTACATCTGCATCAGAGAAATCAAAGTGACTAAAATCTGGCCGAACAATTTTGCAAAATGTTGAACTATTATCTGTGGTCCAAAACGATAAGTCTGAAAATCCCCCCAAATAACTAAATTGTAAATCAAGTAAGACACCATCAGGTATTGTTTCCCAGTCAGGAAAAGCACCTGAAGCGATTACCTTAAGGACTCCAACAGCATGTTGAGTAACAATGATATCTAGGATTGACCCATTGGTAAACGTACCATCCCACGTCAATACAGTATTATCATATTCAAAATAAACCGTAAAAGTAAATATCAACCCAATGGATGTAACATCAATAGGTACATCAAAACTATTTCCAACTAAGGGCATATTTGAATTGGCTGAATTGAACGTATCTGTAGACAACGTTTGCGCATTTACTCCAAAACCAAAAAGCAAAGCCATACTTAAAAACAGAATTATTTTTTTCATATTTATCTGTATTAATTGCTTGTATTTGTTAGAACAAAGTCGCCATCTGTGTTCTTCATCGCCATTGTGAGCTGCTTAAAAACCAGCAGAAAAGACTTTATCCAATTTCATATTTACTAATTTGAAACCAAATAGTAAAGTGCAAAAGTATAAAAAATATATAAGCTTATAAATACCATTATTGAGGACTATTTCGTATTTACTAATAAATCAAATTGTTAGAGAGCGGGTTTTAAAAATTCAATATTTAAACTATACTTTGTTTCCTCCATACAATATTGTGTTCTGCGAGCCGCTATCTACTATAAATTGCAAGAAATATCGCAGGCCGTTATCACGATCCTGTTTCTTTCGGAAGAGAGATATGGGAGAGTTTACCTACCAAAAAACCTACCAAACGTAATTCAATATTCTCTATAATACTAAAATCCACTACCTTAGAGAGTGGCTTTCGAGGACCCACCCCCCGAAAGCTTTCGGGGTGAGTCTGGGACAAACTGATTATTTGTATTTTGCCAATAGTTTAAGTGTTATTTCAGGAAACTTCTTTAGATTTCTATTGTACGTTTGGCTCTTCA
>Ga0164318_10007795_pt1 | contig 10378 bp, 11 predicted proteins | sample GuaBasSedimGuay9_FD_113734 | JGI IMG/M metagenome (GOLD analysis project Ga0164318, IMG submission 113734) | Subseafloor sediment microbial communities from Guaymas Basin, Gulf of California, Mexico - Guay9, Core 4571-4, 0-3 cm | ecosystem: Environmental > Aquatic > Marine > Hydrothermal vents...
GGCCGCGAATGTCGCCGTTTCGATCACGAAAGAGAGCGCAGTGACGACCGCTGCAGCAGCCAAAAGCCTCAACCTAAATCTATACTTTGCCATATCTACCTCCCCTTTCAGACATCGGTTCTTTTCGCCAAAAGAATATACCCGATCGATCAATCTTTCAACCCACATAATCTTCAGAACCTGAAAGCTCTATGGAACCGAAAACAACCCAAGCGCCCGCCGCTTGCCGCACCTTGAGCCCACCACTCAAACACGCTCGTACGAGGGGTCGTCTTGAAATGCTCCGAGCGGCTCACCCCTTTTTCTTCTCGAGCAATCCCCGCAGCTCGTCGAGAAACTGAGTGACGTCCTTGAACTCTCTATAGACGGAGGCGAAGCGGACATAGGCAACCTGATCTATAGCCGCGAGGCGAACCATCACCTCGTTTCCTATCTCGCTCGTCGGGATCTCATCCATCTCCTTGCTTCCGATCGCCTTCTCCACATCGTCTATCAACTGTTCGAGGGATTCTCTCGATACGGGGCGCTTTTCACAGGCTCTGAGCAGACCGTTGAGGATCTTTTCGCGGCTGTATCGCTCGCGGCGGCCATCCTTCTTGACAACCATGACGGGCGTATGCTCGATGTACTCGTATGTGGTGAATCGATAACCGCACTTGAGGCACTCCCGCCTTCTCCTGATCGCCGAGTTGTCCTTTGTCGCTCTGCTGTCGACGACCCTGTCTCCATCGTGTCCGCATGAGGGACAACGCACTTCAAGCTCCCCTGTTACTTGTTCTTCTCCGAAGCGGTATCCTCGATCATGTACACCGTGTCGATACCGGATTCCGCTATCAGCTCTTCGCCGAGCCTGTCCGGGTACCTCTCCGAAACAACGAGTCTCTTTATGCCGGCATTGATGATCATCTTGGCGCAGGTAGCACAGGGAGCAGTTGTACAGTACATCGTAGCTCCCTCCATGCTTATCCCGCTCGATGCCGCTTGAATGATGGCGTTTTGCTCGGCGTGCACCCCTCTGCAGAGCTCTTGCCTCTCCCCAGAAGGGATGCCGAGTTTCGAACGAAGGCACCCTATATCGAGGCAGTGCGGCAGCCCTCGAGGAGCTCCGTTGTAACCTGTCGAGATGATCTTCTTGTCCTTTACGATGATCGCTCCGACCTTTCTCCTAAGACACGTCGATCGGGTCGAAACAAGCTTTGCTATCTGCATGAAGTATTCGTCCCATGATGGTCTGCTCATTCCAATTCCTTTTTCTACACGAGTTGAACCACAACGATCAACGCTCGCGGGGCTTGACGACTACCCGGGCAACATATCCTCCACCTATCCCCGCACTCATGATCAGAAGATCGGTCGAAGCGAAATAAAAACACATGCCCGCCCGCCATGACCTATTCAAATAATAGCCTCTTTGAAAGAGGAGACGCATCATTCGTACAGCGGGAAACGGGCGACGAGGTCCGCCGTGGCATTTCTAACATCCGAGATTACCTTCTCGTCGTCTATATTCTCGAGGACCCTCACCATGAGCCTCCCGATCTCTTCCATCTCCGGTTCCTTCATCCCTCTCGTGGTGAGGGCCGGTGTCCCAACCCGGATGCCTGATGTAACGAACGGGCTCTTCTCGTCAAATGGAACGGTGTTCTTGTTCACCGTCATACCAGCCTTCTCCAGAGCCTTTTCCGCATCTTTCCCGGTGATTCCCTTGTTCGAAAGGTCTATGAGGAAAAGATGGGTGTCGGTGCCTCCGCTCACCACCTCGAAACCGTTCTCCATCATTACGGAAGCGAGCTTCTTTGAATTGGCGACGATCTGCCTCTGGTACGCCTTGAATTCGTCCGTCATCGCTTCCTTGAAACAGACTGCCTTTGCCGCTATGACGTGCATGAACGGCCCGCCCTGAGTGCCGGGAAAATTCATCTTGTCGATCGTCTTGGCATACTTGGCAGGCGAAAGGATCAGGCCGCCTCTCGGCCCTCTCAACGTCTTGTGCGTTGTCGATGTCACAACATCGGCGTATGGCACAGGGCTCGGGTGGACACCGGCGGCGACGAGACCAGCTATATGGGCAATATCTACCATGAGATAGGCTCCAACCCTGTCACATATCTCACGTAGCCTCTTGAAATCCAGTGTCCTGGGGTAGGCGCTCGCCCCGGCAACTATGAGCTTGGGCTTCTCGCGAAGCGCCTGCTCTTCGAGTGCGTCGTAATTCAACTGCTTCGTTTCTCTGTCCACTTCGTAGTGGACCACCTGCAAGAACATGCCCGAAAAGTTGACGGGATGACCATGAGAGAGGTGGCCACCGTGTGAAAGGCTCAACCCCATGATCTTGTCGCCGTGCTCGAGGAAAGATAGGTATGCGGTGATATTGGCCTGGGTGCCCGAATGCGGCTGGACATTTGCGTGTTCCGCGCCGAACAGCTCTTTGGCCCTCTCCCTCGCCAGCTCCTCCGCCTTGTCGACAAACTCGCACCCGCCGTAATAACGCTTGCCGGGGTACCCTTCGGCATACTTGTTCTGCATCGGGTTGCTCAGAGCGGCGAGAACCGCTTTGCTCGCAAAGTTCTCGCTGGCTATCAGTTCGAGCTGGCCCTGCTGCCTCGCCAGCTCCTCCTTCATTGCATCCATTATCTCGCTGTCCGTCTCAGCAAGATACTTGAAAAGGTTTTCATCGTAAAGCATATCGATCACCTCTCGTCAATCGCCACCTGCAAGCAAGCTCTCTCTCATCAAAACCGCACGCCGAACCGATTTGCAAACCACCACCCCCCATCACCCTACCATTCGATACCGACCCTTAAGAAATCGATCCGACTCCTAGACGGGTCGGTCTTCAAAGCGAACAAGACAAGGTCGAGTTCAACGATTCCGCTCGTACTCCGATATCTTGTCTATCCTTCTCTTGTGTCTCCCCCCGTCGAACGGAGTCGCAATCCACTGAAGGACGATCTCTTCGACGGCGGGGTCGTTCGATCTATCTCCGGACAGGGCGAGCACGTTGGAATCGTTGTGACGCCTCGTCATTACTGCATCATCGATCGTGCTGCACAGAGCCGCTCTCACCCCTTTGACCTTGTTCGCCGCTATAGACATCCCGATTCCGGTGCCGCAGATCACGATCGCCCTCTCCACCTCTCCAGTCGCCACCATTTCCGCTGCGGGAAATGCGTAATCGGGGTAGTCGACAGATTCGGTGCCCGTGCAGCCCACATCAATTATCTCGTGGCCCTTACCGGTCAAAAGTGATTTGATCTTTTCCTTGAGCTCGAAGCCCCTATGATCCGATCCCATCGATATCTTCAAAGGTCCCTCCTGATTTCCGTCGCAACCTCAAGCCCGATGCCGCCCTACCATCACCGTTCCATACGTCTCGCTGAGACGGTCTCGTCAATTCCACCGCTCCGCCAATCTCGCCGAGAACATTCGGTCGAGGAGTTCCCTGTCGGCCGAGCCCCTCTCGACGAACGCACAGCATGATCCAGCCGCCGTCCGGGCCATTCTTACTTGATGAAGGTCATCCAGTGATGCTTGTCCTCCACCTCCATATTGATATACTTGAAGAAAAGCTCCTGCAGTCTTGTCGTGATTGGGCCTCTCTTGCCCTCTCCTACGACTATCTTGTCGACGCTTCTTATCGGGGTGATTTCCGCAGCGGTCCCGCTGAAGAAGAGTTCGTCGGCTATGTAGAGCATCTCCCTTGGGATGAGCTGCTCGACTACCCGAATCCCCAGTTCACCGGCAATCGTGATGATCGTATCCCTCGTTATACCAGGGAGGACGCTTGCTCCAAGCGGGGTTGTGTAGAGCTTGCCGTTCGAGACAATGAACAGGTTCTCGCCGCTTCCCTCACTCACATAGCCGTTCGTATCGAGGGCTATCCCCTCGGCGTATCCATTGTTCAGAGCCTCCATCTTTATGAGCTGCGAATTCATATAGTTCGCGCCTGTCTTTGCCAGTGCAGGCATCGTATTGGGCGCTATTCTGCTCCAGCTCGAAACGCATACATCGACACCCTGCTCGAGCGCCTCGGGACCGAGGTATTTGCCCCATTCCCAGACCGCTATGAAGGCGTTGATCGGATTGTTGAGAGGGTTTACGCCAAGTTCGAAATAACCCCTATAAACTACAGGTCTTATGTAACATTCCTCGAGCTCGTTCACCTTGACAGTTTCTACTACCGCCCGCATGAAATCCTCGAACGGAATCTCAGGCTCCATACGGTAAATCTTCGCCGAATTGTAAAGCCTTCTTATGTGCGGTTCGAGCCTGAAGATGGCGGGGCCATTCTTCGTTTTATAGCTCCTTATACCTTCGAAGACCGCCGTGCCGTAATGAACCACATGGGAACAAACGTGAATATTTGCGTCATCCCAATCGACGAACTTGCCGTCCATCCATATCTTTTTCGATTTTTTCAAGGGCATAAGACTACTCCTTGTCACAAGGTTACATCAGGAAACGTGTATTCAAAGGGCTAACCTTATCGACCTCATAAGGACGAGGCTGCATGATAAGATTATAGCCAGTGCTACATTTGTAGGCAACCGATAAATGCATTTTCAACAGAAAATTAAGCAATGTCTTAAAGGCACCCCCATCTTACACCGCAGCGCCCCATCTCTCACGCCTCTTCCAGGCAGACACACAATTCGAAATACTCACCGGCAAGCACCTCATGGCACCTCTTATTCTCGAATTCAGTCAGCACAATCAACCGACTCCATCACGCCCCCATCCTCTTCATCCATCCATCTCGAACCTCTTCGAAACATGATCGGCCAGGAGGTCTACGAGGTGCATCAATTCATTGCGAGTCGTCTCGTAAGCCTCTCTGCCCCCCCCGATCGGATCCTCTATATCGACATTTTTCCTTGCGGGATCGAGTTCGCCGAGAAGAAGGAGCCTCGAAGCTGCCGATGGATCGAGCCTCAGAACGGCGTCCCTGTGCCTCCGTTCCATCACTACGATTAGATCGCTCTCTTTTACCATCTCGGCCGTAAGCATCCTCGAGCGGTGCTTCGACATGTCGATCCCCTTTTCCTCGAGCACCTCTACCGCATATCTCGATGCGGGTTCGCCATCCCATGCCGAGGTGCCGGCCGACGAGATTCCGATTCGACCCTTCCAGAAGGCAGGCATGCGCTCTCCGAATATCGCCTCGGCCATGGGACTTCTGCACGTATTGCCCGTACAGACAAAAAGGACCTTTTTCATCGAACCTCCTTCAAGATCCATTATCTTACATTATCACAACGAAAGAATCAAAATCATAAGTTGATTTATTTTGAACATGCAGACATAATATTCACTGCCATAGAATTTTCAACCGAACTAAGCCGTTCCTTCGAAGAAAGGAGTTTGCAAGTGGGACTCAAGGTGATGGATTCGAGAAACGTAGTGCAGGAAGATGTAACGACACCGGATACGGAGAAGACAAAGATACAATGGCTCATCACTCAGGATGACGGTGCAAAAAACTTCATGATGAGACTATTCGAAATCGAACCAGGAGGACACTCACCTCTGCACAGGCACGACTGGGAACACGAGATATACGTTCTCGAAGGTGAAGGGAAACTCCTTTTCGAAGGTGAGAAGCACCAGATGAAACCCGGGTACTTTGCGTTCGTCCCTGAGGGAGGAGAGCACTCGTTCATAAACGACGGTACGGAGAAGCTTAGATTTCTCTGCCTGATCCCCGTAAAATAGAACTTTGGCGGGCAACTGATCGAAAGACGTTGAATTTGACAAATCGAAGGTGAAAATGTAACTTTATAGCGTAAGCCTGGCACGAACAATGCCGCACTCTAAGAATCAAACGGTTAGGAGAAATGATGTTTCGAAATAAGGTTGTTCTCCTCTTCCTCTCGCTTTTATTGATTTCCTTTCAACTCGAAGCGGCACCTCCGAAATTCAAGAAAAAGATGTTCTACGGACCGATCCCGTTCAACAGCTTGAACATGAGTGTGGGTTTTCTGTCCGGCCCATCCGCCAACCACCTCACCGAGTATCTCAATCAATGGGCAAAGGACCGAAACGGGCAGGACATATTCAGCGATATATCAAACTCCCCTTTCATCAGAATCGGCTATGACAGACAGATTTCTCCGAACATACTGCTCAGGGGAAGCGTTTCTCTCTCATACCTGAAGAATACGAGCTATGGATACTACTATGCTGAAAGCGACACGGCCAATTTTCTGCTCCATATAAGAAGAACGTTCAAGATCTACCTTCTCGGCTTCGAAGGGGGACTTCTCTACTATTTTATACCGCCGGACGTACAGCATTTCTCCCCATACATTGGAGGAGGATACGCCGCGGTCGTACCTCTCTCCCGACTCGACACAGACAGCTTTACAGACGGCGGAACGAAGATCGATGTCCCGGGCGAAAACGTTTCACGGAACAGCCTCGAGGCGGGCCTGCATTCCGAATTCGGAATGGTGTACTTCATGACAAACCGGTACGCTGCAGCCGTAGAGGGAAGATATCAGATGTCACAGAGCAAATTCTACATACATAATTACAACTTCGACATAGATTACAGCGGATTTTCCCTTTCAATGAATTTTTACTACTACTTCTAACGAAATGCCTGACGAAAGATTCGATGTTGTCATTATAGGAGCGGGACCTGCCGGTTCGAGGACAGCCGCAGTCGCAGCGGCTAATGGATTCAGCGTCCTAGTGCTCGAGAAAAGAGAACGCATCGGCTATCCCGTTCGATGCGCCGAAGCAGTGGGGCCGAGGATCGATGTGGAGAGATTCCTCGAGCTCGAAGATAGACTGATCTCTTCGCCGGTCAACGGAGCGATCGTCTTTGCCCCCGACGGAACGAAGTTCAAGGCAAAGATGCCCGGAGTCGGCTTCGTGATCGATAGGGAGCTGTTCGATCAATCCCTCGCAGACATCGCGGGAAAGAATGGCGCTGTGGTGAGAACCTCCAGCCAGGTCATGGGCCTCATCGAAGAGGACGGCCGAATAGCCGGAGTGAAAGTAAAAGACCTCGAAAACGACACCGACTACACGGTGGGCGCTCGAATCGTCGTAGGAGCCGACGGCATCGAGGCGATCTCCCCCAGATGGGCTGGGCTCAGAAGAGCATTCGGCCTCGATGAAATCTTTTCCTGCGCCGAGTTCACCGTCGAAGGAATCGAGCTCGAGCCGGACGGCCCTTTCATCGAGTTTCATCTCGGCAGAAGGTTTGCTCCCGGCGGGTACGCATGGGTATTCCCCAAAGGCCCGTCCAGCGCCAATGTCGGCGTCGGCGTGAAGCCTTCGATGACGAACGGCAAAAAGGCGATCGATTTTCTTGGTGATTTTCTCGAGCACAGATGTCCAGGAGCGAGGGTGAAAAGAACAATTGTCGGTGGGTGCGGAGCCGCAAGAGAATTGCAGTCGCTCGCGACGGACGGCTTCCTCGTCGTAGGCGAAGCGGCGAATCACAACAACCCCTTCTCAGGAGGCGGCATCATAAACGCTCTCGAGGCAGCCGACATCGCCGGCGGAGTGATATGCGAAGCGCTCGGTGAGAACGATACATCAGCAGGACGCCTCTCCGTGTACACCAAGAAATGGAAAAAGAGCGTCGGCAGAAATAACACGCTCTTCTACCATGCTGCGGAGATCTTCTACCGCCTCGAAGACGCCGAAATGGATCGGATGATAAGAAGACTCACTTCCACACCCGGAATAATAGGCGAAAAGGGCGTGAAGCCGCTGAAGATGCTTCTCGTGCTCGGAGCGGGCAATCCGAAGATCATGTTCAAGGTGATTGGCGCACTCATCAAGAAGAGATGATCGAGAGACTAAATTTTTGCCTTTTTGCGTAAAAAGACGCAGCGGAAACGAAAAAGACAGGCAATATCGACCAATGCGAACCGAAGTAAACGATAAAAGAAGCAACGAGGCTGCAATAGACCGCGAGCTCTGCATAGCCTGTGGTGCATGTACGGCCGTCTGCCCTACCGAGGCACTGATCATAGTAGGAATATCGCTTGAATTCTTCGACTCCAGGTGTATATCATGCGGCGTGGCCCAATACGCCTGTCCGGTCGGAGCGCTTATCTGCCCGGTTTCGACAGGATAAGCGGCTGGCACGCCAGACGGAGGAAGAGATTGGGGAAAAAGGTCTTGCCAAGAATATCGAGCAGTGTCGTAGGCCCCCTGCAAACGAACTGCTACATACTATCCTGCCCTTACACCGCCGAAGCAATCATAGTGGATCCGGGAGCCGATGCCGAGGTAATAGCCACACTCGTCGACCAGGCAAACCTCAAACCGGTTATGATCGTTGCAACACACGGCCACAGCGACCACATAGGCGGTGTCGCCGCCCTTCAGAGAAGGTACGGTATAGACTTCGCCCTGCACGAGTCGGACATCGATATAGTCAAAAGATCGATCAAAGAAGCGCCGCTCTGGGGCCTCGGAACGATAGAAGAACCGGATATTACAAAGACATTCAAAGACGGTGACGAAATCTCTTTCGGCCGTGTGACCGGCAAGATTCTTCATACCCCGGGGCATACGATAGGGGGGATATCGATCCTCTTCGAAAAATTCGTCATAGTCGGTGACACCCTCTTCAGAAGAAGCGTCGGTCGTACCGATCTTTACAGCGGCAACATGGATGACTTGACAAAATCGATAAAAGACATACTTTTCAAGCTGCCGGACGAAACAGAGGTATTCTGCGGACACGGACAACCGACGACGATCGGCGAGGAAAAAAGGGACAACCCTTTCGTATACCTATACTGAACCGAGGTGAAAAAATAATTTGGTTTCGGTGGCCTCTTTTTTGCTATATCCTTATTAATAAGTATTCTAATCAAAACTTTTACCTGACAACAATCGGTTTACAAGGAGGACGACTTGGACAGTAAGGAACTAATCAGAAACTTTATTCGGGAGAATTTTCTCTTCGATTCTGATGATGCGAAAATCGACGAGGAAGATTCTTTCCTGGAAAACGGGATCGTCGATTCGACCGGCATACTCGAACTCGTATCGTTCGTCGAGGATGAATTCGGAATCGAAGTGAAGGACGAAGAACTGGTACCGGACAATTTCGACTCAATAGCGAAGCTCGCAGGCTTCATTGAAAGGAAAAAGGGTTGAGGAACTAGGTCGCTCAGGGGCACTCGCACATCTCAGATCCGTCCCCCCGAGATGCGGTCAAACCTATCGATATGCTTGTACAGGAATTTCTCGAAAGAAGCGCAGAAAGGCTGCCCGACAAAACGGCGATAGTCGCCGCCGGAGAACGCCTGACATTCGCTCAGATAGACGCCGAGGCCAACCGAATGGCCGGCGCGCTGAAAAAACTCGGAGTCCAATACGGTGACAGAGTCGCCGTATTCATGGACAACGGCTGGGAGGTCGTTGTCTCGATCTTCGGCATTCTGAAAGCAGACGCCGTCTTTCTCGTCGTCAACCCAACGACAAAACCTCAGAAGCTGTCGTTCATCCTCAACAACTGTCGTGCCACGGCGCTGGTGACGCAGGCGAACAAGCTCAAGAATGCGCTCCCCGCGGTGGAGAGCGTTCCCTCGATCGAAGCAATCGTCGTTAGAGGCGAGGCGAGAGGTGTAGATCTCGAAACGATCGACTCGGGGAAAAATATCGTCTCATGGGAAAATGCACTGGAAGGAATGGGCGAAGAAAGACCTGAAAGAAAAGGTATAGACATAGATCTCGCATCGCTCATCTACACATCCGGTTCGACTGGAAATCCCAAGGGCGTGATGATGACGCATCAGAACATGGTCGCCGCATCGACCTCGATCACGACATACCTCGAGAACAGGGAAGACGACATCATTCTCAACGTGCTGCCGCTCTCATTCGACTACGGTCTCTATCAGGTGATCATGGCGGCACAGTTCGGCGGCACTGTGGTGCTGGAAAAGTCGTTTCTCTATCCATACGCAGTGATCAAGCTCCTAAAGGAGGAAAAGGCGACAGGACTGCCGATCGTTCCAACGATATCGGCGATACTCCTTCAGATGAAAGAACTGAAGAACGAGAATTTCGACCAACTGCGCTACATCACGAACACCGCTGCGGCGCTTCCCGTAAAACACATCATCGGGCTCAAGGAGCTCTTTCCAACTGCAACGATCTACTCGATGTACGGGCTGACCGAGTGCAAACGCGTCTCTTACCTACCCCCCGAGGAGCTGGACAGGCGCCCGACTTCGGTCGGCAAGGGGATGCCAAACGAGCAGGTCTACCTCGTTGATGACGAGGGAGTGCAGATAACAGAGCCCGGCGTCATAGGCGAGCTCGTCGTCCGGGGAGCCAATGTAATGAAGGGCTATTGGGAAAATCCCGAAGAGACGGAGAAGGTGTTGAAACCAGGGCCATA
>Ga0164318_10007796_pt1 | contig 10378 bp, 12 predicted proteins | sample GuaBasSedimGuay9_FD_113734 | JGI IMG/M metagenome (GOLD analysis project Ga0164318, IMG submission 113734) | Subseafloor sediment microbial communities from Guaymas Basin, Gulf of California, Mexico - Guay9, Core 4571-4, 0-3 cm | ecosystem: Environmental > Aquatic > Marine > Hydrothermal vents...
ACAACCAAGAAAATGTTACGCTTTTTCTTTAAGTACCGTGTCTTTTGGGGTCTCCGGCCAGCGCCTCGAAGCCGAGATTGGATTGTACTTTTACAACGCGAGATTCTACAACGCAACGCTGGGCCGCTTTGCCCAAGCCGATACCATCATCCCCGGCGCGGGGAATCCGCTTGCGCTGGACAGATACGCTTACACTCTTAATAATCCGCTCAGGTACAATGATCCGAGCGGGCATTTTCCTTGGATTCCTATCATAATTGGAGGAATTGTAATTATAGGCGGAGGAGTATTTGTATATGACCGGTTTCAAACACAAAAAGAAATTAACAACGATATTGTTCAGAATAGAGCTGTAAGAGACCAAATTGGCGGTGAATTGGTTACGCAGCTAAGTGATGTTGTAACTGTTCAGGCATCTGAGCGTGGTATTTCTCCCGACTTGATTAATGCAATTATTCGACATGAAAGTGGAGCCGCGGAGCGCCGATTTTTTGGAAGTGGAGGGCTTGCGAATTTTGCTGAAAGGGGAGAGGCATCTTTTCGATATTTTGTTGATAATCGCGCATCCATTGGGATTGGGCAAGTACAAATGGAAACGGCTTTGATGTTGGAAAGAAGCGGATACGCTACAAGGCAAGGACGGAGTTTGATCTATAATCTCCTTGAGCCAGAATTAGCTGTAGAGTATATAGCTGGTAACCTACAATACATTTCGGATCAATTGACTTTAACTTATGGCAATCCGTTTGCAAAACTCGAAATAGAGAAACGCCACAGGTTAATTGTAATAGGCTATAACTTGGGATGGAATGGACTAAAAAAACGTATAGGAAACAATAACTTTGATTTCGCCATCAACAGTACGAAATACGACGAACGAACATTGGATGATTATTATAGTTGGAGGGACAAAATCAAATGAAGATTGTGACAGTAGTGGCATATACGATTTTACTGATTGTAATGCTAGTAATAACGGGTTGTTATCCAAAATTCAAAGAGGTTGAATTAGACAACATACCTTTTAAAACATTAAACGATGATGGTATTGTTGACTTAAACTTGATAATTGAAAATAGTTCTATTCTAGTTAGTAGATGGTTATCGGATACCCAGTATTCTTTTATTGCTTACTATGGTAAATGTCAGAATATGCCGAGATTAGAAGGTGAATTCCGTGTATTATTTGTGGAAGTTAGAGAACAAGAAAATTGGAAAGGACAACCACAAGTAATTTTTGCCGATGTGCTAATTCATACAAATTCTCAGATGGCAGATATTAGAATTTATGATGTAACCGATTCTTATCCTAATACCAACACAAAGTTACCAGTAACGGATATTCAATTTCGAGAAGTTATAAGTGTTGCAATTGAATATCTGAAGACTTTAGGTATAAATGATTGCGAAGTCGGAATTACTCAAATGGAAGAAACTTGGTCAGTACTTTGTAAAGAGAGTGAATGTGATTTTGACATTGATGCTAATTCTCTGGAAGTGATAGTTGAAGGAAGAGATTAAAAAGGACTTGATCTAGCGTGTTTTTCTGATAGAAGATTGGCTAGAACATTTTGTGTTTGCACTGCCAACGCGGACGGCACTTTCCAGAGCGAGACAAAGTATACCGCCTTCGGCGAGACCCGCTCCAGCACCGGCGCCACCCCCACGGACTACCTCTATCGCGCAGCACCCCCTTGGGGGGCACAGGCCAACGCCTCGAAGCCGAGATAGGTCAATGGTTCCGCCTGTTTCTGTTGGGGTAGCCGTAAGTCCCTAATAGTTGAGCGTTATACCATCACGCAAGCCTCTTGACACTAATCCTCTGTTTGTTATAATCGCCGTGTAGTGTTCCTGTGGGCGAATTGTGTCCCATTCGGGGCACTTTTTTTGTTTAAGGGCTAGTAGCCTATTATTTTACGCACTTGGAGGTGCACTATGTTTTGGAAATTGTATAAAAAGATGCAAGAGCAAAGCAAGAAAGAAGAAGGTCAGGGATTGGCTGAAGTCGCCCTCTTCCTGGTCTTGGTCGTCATCGTAGCCGTTGTTGTACTAGGCAACCTTGGCACACAAATCACTACCACGTTCCAGTCTGTAGTGACTGCGCTGGGAGGCTAACGTGAAGCGCAGTTGGAATGATTCGCGCAACGAGACAGGGCAAGGATTAGCCGAAGTTGGGCTTTTCCTTGTCTTGGTTGTCATCGTAGCTGTTGTTGTGCTAGGCAGTCTCGGCGTGCAATTTACCACTATGTTCCAGCAAGTGACAACTGCATTTGGAGGTTGACAATGACTAAGCGAAGACGCAAGGAACACGGCCAAAGCCTTACCGAAGCCGCCATCGCGCTCCCGCTCATCGTGTTAGTTCTGATGGGCATTATCAATATGGGCGTGTATGGGCTGGTAGGCATGAATGCGAGTAACGCCGCTAACTATGGCGCACGCCGCGCTTCTGTGGCACAAACCAACGTGCAGGCCAAGGCACTAAGCTACACCGAAGCGCGGTTGGCACAAGTCTCCATCGGCACATACGAAGTAACCGTTAGCGGCGGCGGAGGCAGGGGCGAATTGATCCAGATCGTAGTGCACTACTCTATTCCCAACTATTTTGGCGGCCTCATGGCTCTCTTTCACCCTTCTCCCCACATGATATGGGACGGGTACACAGTTAGCTATTTTCGCCAGGAGGGTTGGTAATGAGACGCAAAAATGAACATGGTCAAAGTCTGGTTATGGTAGCTGTCTTCTTGCTCTTCGTTGGTCTCCCCATCATCGTCTTAGCCATTGATGGCACACGGCTATACCGCGTGCAATCCTTGCTTCAGACAGCCACAGACGCCGCTTGCGAAGATGCCGCTGTCACCGCCCCAGACTATGAGCATTACAAGCGAACCGGAGAAACCCGCTTTGTCAGTAATCAGTTATTGTGGTATCGAGCGTATCAAACATATAACCGCGTTTGGCGGCCTTTTGGCCGTGTGGCGTTAGATGTTGGTTCGTACTCAATAACCATCATTCCCGACCAAAGCAGAAGTCTAATGAATTGCACTGGCCGTGTATCTGTGCCGTTGGTTATTTTACCCGCCACGGTCACGCTTGATGCTTTATCTACAAGCGGTGTGCGCTTTTCTTCGGACTGAGTTGTCAAGTTTTTAGATGGCCTTGAAAGCCGTCAAAGGATTATGTTTTATAGAACTCTGGCGGCTTTTAAGTATAGGTGTCACGATGAAACGTTTGAAGTATTTACCTCTAATTCTTATATTGCTATCGTTTATGTGTTGCTTGATACTTAGTCTATCAGACATCAACCTAGGCGATGTGCATCAGATAGCGGAATATGGGTCTCATGGCATATCGGGAGGTGATCCACCTCCCGGTGGCGGGCATTGTTCCAATGTTGGCGTAGATTTCGCTGACAATCCTTTTCACGGCTGGCCTGTAAACTATCGAAAAGGTAATTGGAGCACAATCTCATCTTGGTTTTGTGATCCAAACTATTTTGTTGGCTACACCCATTGGGGCATTGACATTGCTCGCCTGACTTTTGACGAAAGCATCTACGGGGTAGAAGCCATTGTTACCGCAGAAGACGTTCTAGTTGTGCGAGCTACACAGAATGGCAGGTATAACGGCGGAATGGGGAATAACGTACAAGTTGAGGCATTAACCTGCGAACTAATAAAATGCAACGCGGAGGATCAACAAGATTGTAAGGAATGGTGTCTGCTGCACCCAGGGAGTTGTGAGGAAATTTGCACAGGCACAGGTTGGTTCGCATACTATTTTCACCTCAAAGATGTAGTCGTTGAGACAGGAGACCAACTTGAGTATGGCGATATTGTTGGTCACGTAGACTCAACTGGTGAATCAACGGGCGACCATTTACATTACCAACTCCAAGGCCCCGAAATAGGCGCATTTGACCCTGCTCCTTCAATGGCAGATGATTACGATGATTCATTACGCGGTACATGGCAGGGCAGATGAAACTACATCATTTTCTTATACTCGTTTTTTTATTTTGTCTCGTAGCGGCAATCCCTGCTTCAGCTAGCAATGAAAGCAGTGTCAACGTAACGCTGACTGACGACGTGGGTAATCCTCTATCCAATGTGAAAATCCGCCTGTTTTTATATCAGAGCAAATCTGATTATGAGGTAAGTGAAATTCTAATAGGTGATTGTCGCACAGATAAAAACGGACAATGCTCTATTAGTTTTCAGGATGCACCCCACGATTCAAGTGGTTTTTATCGCGGCTATTTGCAAATAGGTCAATCCGGACAAAAAAATCTTTTATGGCCAGGCGGCCAACTGGATGCAATTGTTTGGCTAGACGCAGAGAGCAAGGTGTACTCACCACGCGAAAGTGAGCCTTACGATTGGCAAGAACCTGACAGAGAAACAATGAACGTACACTCACATTCCCAAACACAGGTGAAACTTGGCAGGTTAATCACTATCATCGTGATATTGGGGAGTTGGCTAACGTTTATATTTATGGGTAAAAAACAATGAAACGATTTGTAATAGCTTTTATTAGTGTTTTAGCAATCGCAATGATGGTGACATCGCCTGTGGCTGCCTCACCAATGAGAGTCTCAGATCATCTAGGCGGTGGCGATAGCTGCGATGGCGCAGATATGTGTATAAGTTTTGCAGAGGCGTTGACACTAAGCTTTAATGCCTCAGTTAAAAACATGCTACTCAGCATCCAAAAAGCTGTGGCAAGTGTCGCTTGGTTATTAGACAAAGCAGCACTGGAAATTTTCTACATGACCATTTATGGCGATGTTTGGGGCAGCCTGCGTACAGGAATATTAGGCAGTTTCGCAGCGATCATGCCTAATGTTCTAACAGGCTTACTCATCGGTGATAAAGGACTTTTGTATATTGCTCTGGGAATAGCTGGTGTCAGCATGACGATTCCTTTCGCTAATACTCGCCTAGTTGACCCAGGACAAGCCATCCTGTGGACAGTGATGTTGATAGCCATTTTTGGAGCAGGCACAATGGGCTACGACTTGATAGGCGGCATTGAGGAGGTGCGTGTTGGGATGATGACAAAAATCATTGGCGGTGAGTATGGTAATGAGGGTGGCATAAGAGGCCAGGACATTAGAACTATAGTAACTGCTCCCATGTTAGCCACAGTCTCAGAAACATCCCTATCAACGAATTCCCCACTTCTGCAATTACCAGAAGAATTTGAAGATGAATATTTTATCGGTCCACAGGGTTATATGACTGTGCGAACGGTTTTTTTTGAAGGCCCTGCAAGTGTCGACGCTGTGTCCGATATGAAGATTGAAACTAGCGCATCCCTAGAAACTCGTGAAGCAAAGGCTACCCCTGGTATGGTTATCGCGCTCTTGTCTCTGTTAGGCGGTTACGTTGCCTTTTTATTCGCTATCATCTTCGCGCTTCTAATGACAGCAAGTTTGGGGTTGATCATTTTCCTTTTTGCTTCATTACCCCTTGGGCTATTTGAATTTGGGAAATCTGTTGTAGCTGGCATCTTTGATAAATATATTCAGATTGTTATTTTGTCATTAGGGGCAGCAATATTCACGGCTATTGTTTCTGCATCTGTAAATGTAATTTCAGACGTGTCGCTCGCTACTGGGCATATTGGAGATGCACTCAAGCGTGTAGCTGTGCTAATGCCAATTTTGGGTGTCCAACACATGTTCATCAAATGGGCGTTTGAGTCCATGATGGACAGCCGCAATGTGTTCAAGCGCACTATGAGCACTGTCTTTAGTAGTGGCAAACAGCCACCTGGAATGTTGAGACAGAGAGCGGCAGGGGTAGCGAGAACCGTGGGGACGGCGGCAACTTTACTTGTTCCTGGTATCGGTGGCATTGCTTTTGGAATGGCTGCCAACAAAACGGCTGGAATACTAGAGGGGCAGGAAAGCGGAGGCATAAGGAGAGGGGACGTTTTCAGACAAATAGCTATTTCTAATGCAGCTAGAACAAACAGACAAAAAGATGCTGGAGGAAACGAATGAAACGAATGAAACGAATGAAACGAATTATATTATTATCACTATTGATTTTTCTAACATTCACAATCATTACGCCGATCTCAGTACAGGCTCAACAAGAAGAAGCCGTCCGCGTTGAGGTGTTCGCTTTTGTAGACCGCAATGGCGACAAACTGATGAGCCAAAGCGAAGGCATTGAAAACACCCCCATTATTCTTACGGTGGGAGATCGAAGCCAAGTAAAAATCCTCAAAGAAGGTCGAGTTACTTTTTCCCTGCCTTATGCAGAAGTTGAGGAAGTGCGCGTTGAAATTCCTTACTTGGCAATAGGAGATGAATCAAAACCTAGAAATGGAGTAGCTCAAATCAAATTCCGCCTAGACCCACCTGAGTTACCGGTGTATTTACCATGACGACCAAAACAACATTTGAAGAATACTTTAATTTTAGAATTGATCGCGCCCAAGCTCTAACTCCAGGCAAGAAATTGGCCTTGACCAAGCAAATGCTTGAAGAGGCTCATCAAGGGCGTGTCCCAGTTGGCCGTGACCAGGTTGCTCAACTGCCAGTGGAAAGCCGGAGCGTCAAAGCTGTACTCGCTGGTGAACCGGTTTCAATAGGTAAAGCTCGTATGCAAGCAACCGGGGGCACAGCAACTATGCTAGACACAGTGCAAGGCTTATCTGGTGGTGCGCGTCTAGGGATTGCAATTGGGGTTTTGTTTGTTTTTTTGCTAATAGGTTTCTTTGGACTTAGAATGGTTTTTGGAGGCAAAGACTCCGATCAAGCGAATGAAGACGCGCAACCTACCCCTGCTATGTCAGTAACCCCAACTGCCCCATTTGGCGGAGTTGTCTTGAACGACACTGATCCCGGCAAGCAAGAGAGTGATCCAGCCTCAATTCAGATTGGAGAAACATCATTCGTTTTAGGGCGTGGTGAAGTAGATGATGGTGTATGGGAACCAACTCAAGCCGAGTGGCTAGAAGGCACTCAAGTACGCCGTGTCATAGCCATACCCGCAAAGATGTTAGAAAGTCCCATCAAGCTAGAGGACATCCTACGAATACGCCTCCGCAGCGGCGTATCCATTCCCTACAGTGTCGTTGATATCACAGCAGTTCAGAGGACACAAATTGAAGTGCTGTCTTCTTTAGAGCCATCTTTGGTAGTGATCTTATTTGATGATACAGCTACATCGTCACGTCAAGTAGTGATTGCCAAACTAGCTCTCAGTGAAATGGACATCGCTGAAGAGAGTGAGCAAAACACTTATTTAGTAAGCGGCCCAGTTGGAGAGATAAATCTTCGTGAACGCCCATACGGGGCTGTTGTGGGAGTGTTGAAAAACGGCACTTCCGTTGAGATACAAATTGATGTTGAGCCGGTCAACGATGGCGGCTATAAATGGGTCCGCATAAAAACATCGTATGGCGCAGAGGGTTGGGTGGTATCGACGTATCTAACCGAACTACCCAAATAAGTTTTCGTTTTTGGTCTTATAAGGAGTTTCAAAATGGATGTAGATTTCACAACACTAGCAATAGCATTAGGCACAATTAGTTTGGGTGGCATTGGCGTAATAATGGCCGGTTATGTGCTCTTCCCTGAAACAGCAGAGAAGTATAAGAGGCAAATTCCCACTGTGATCATGGGCATTTTGTTGACATTGGTCTCTTCAATAATTATCGGATCACTTGGAGGGTGAAATGAGTGATAATGCTCCCCTGCATTACCAGATTCCCCCAGACGTACTCAATTATGAGCCTCGCTATATATTTGGGCTGACAGCCACCGATCTTTTGGTGGCTGCTATGCCTAGCATTTTACTAATGTCCACTGTGGGGATAATTCCCGGCCTTTTAGCTGGGGTAGCGACTTTAACTTTGCTGAAACGTTTTGAGCGTTTTGGTAATCGCTCTCTGCCAGTGTATTTTGTTCAACGTTGGCTTTATAACCGCAGTCAACACAAGGTAGTTTTACCCTTAATTCTCCCGCCTGAAACACAATCCATTTCTTTTGAGTCTTGGGAGGGAGAAGAACTTTACGAAATTCAGACAGAACTATGATTGTTCAACTCCAATCTTTTGACCACGCAACCACCCCTGTTTCCCGCTTGCTCAATAATGCGGGCTTTTGGCGATCATTACCGCGCCTCTGCAATGATATACCGACGGCGCGTTTGCTAATGACCGCTGATACCCTGCGGCCTGAAGATGTCCAAGCTGGCTTCCGAGGCATAGCGACTCTGGACAAATATTTACCGCCTGGCGTAATGGCCTACAGGGTTGAGTATGAAGACTTTCTTCACAGTGTAATCCAGGCTGTGCGCTATATGCGCCTCTACCTGGTCATTGATGCCGGATTAGATGAAGAAGGCTTGCTTTCAACACTCAGTTCCTACGGTATGGCAGCTTACCCCTTAGAAAGAGCCATGCTGAGGCCGTTCCAAGAAGGCATTGATGAATGGGAAGCAATCAAGGCCGACAACGGCTACTGGGGAATGCTACGCACCAAGTCTCAACAGGGGGGTATATTAACCCCTCGAACATTGCACAATCTTTTAGGTTTAGATTTCCCTTTGTGGGTTAGTTTGCATGTCTACACCATGCCCCAGGGAGAGACGCTAAAGATGTTGCGTCAAAAAGCGGCTACTGCTAGCCATGAAGATAGCAACAAATTAGCAGACGTACAAGACGCTCAAACAACCGAGAGTAGCATTATGCGTCTTCGACAGGAGTTGGGGCAAGGATCAGCTTTGCATACCATTGCCCTACATGTGATGGTTGGCGCACCTGACAAGGCATCCCTCGAAGCTCGATTAGAAATGGTACACGGGGCAACACCCTTGGAGATGTACCGCGTCTACGGTTCAGGCGATATGGCTAAAAAACTCTTTAGCTCTACACCCTATTTAGAAACTGACGGAACGATGCTGACTACACCCGGTGTCGCTATGCTGGCTAGCTCCGCTATGAGTTTCCGCCGTAGAACAGAAACGCGAGGCGTGCTGCTTGGAATAGACCGCAATCAATCACCTGTAATTTTTGACATCTTTGATGACCGCTCCCCTTCCTACAATATGGTCATCCTTGGTATCACAGGAAGTGGGAAAACATTCGCCGCCCTGCTGCTAATGCTTCGCCACTTGCTTCTGGGTGCACGCTTAATTATCGTTGATCCGCAAGGAAATGTGGATTTGAGCTTCCTGGGTGAAGACGTATCTCATCGAGCGGTGCTAGGAACGGCAGAAGCTACCATAAATCTGCTTGATATTACCCACGAAGAAATAGGCAACCAAGTTGAGTATGTCCTGGCTATGCTGCGAATGCTGGGCGTACACAATAACACAGGCTGGGAGAGAGCCGTATTGGACACAGCCTTGATGAATTTGTATAAACCTATCTGGGATGATGAAGATGCAGACAACCCAACCTTACCTGATCTACATAATGAGCTAGACCAACTATCTCATAACCACGAAGTAGATGACGTTAGAGTCGCTGCGGGGCGGCTTGCGTTCAACCTCCATCCATACACCACAGGAAGTAGAGCAGATTTATTTGGACATCATACAAAGGTCGATTTTAGTCTTGACTACCCTGTTAATGTCTTTGATGTTTCAAGACTCCCTCAACAGGAGGTAGGAGGTAGCCTCAGAGCGGCCATGCTAGCCATTTTAGTAGCAAATGTCAACCAATCTATTCGTGCTCGCAGGAGAGCGGGCGATACAGCCCCTATTTTGTTCTTCGTTGATGAGATGGGAATTCTAATGCGTGACCCTGTAATCGCCGCCTATATTTCTACTGAGTACAAAACAGCTAGAGCGAGATTGGTAGGGATGATCGTGGCTGATCAGGATTTACACTCCCTCCTGGGACCCCAGGATGAACGTGGTCTACATCACGGCGTTCCTATGCTAGCCAATGCTGCCAACACTTTGATTTTCCATCAAAAGGATAGTGAAAGAGATCGTATTAAAACTTATTTTCCATCTCTCCCAACTTCAATTGCAGACGCCCTTCCCGCATTACAGCGTGGGACTTGTATCGCCCAACTCCCAGATGATCTATTAGTTGTCAATGTAATACCATCACGTTTGGATAAGGTACTACTAAGTTCTCGTTTACAAGATCGTGAGAGGGCACGGGAAATTATCGAGGAAATGACTCAAGAGTTTTTATCAGGAGATGAATAACTATGACTAAAGCCGATGAAACTTTCCAGGAAAGTGTTCAGGCATTAGCTGCTTGGATCACGTTTTTAGAGGGCAAGAAGCTAACGTATAGACAGCAATTGGAACGCGCTACACAAAACGGACATGCAGCAGAGATTAGCAGCAACGTGCCTCAAACAGTGACGAAAAATATTGCTGTTGAAGATACCTGGGGAGAT
>Ga0164318_10007797_pt1 | contig 10378 bp, 12 predicted proteins | sample GuaBasSedimGuay9_FD_113734 | JGI IMG/M metagenome (GOLD analysis project Ga0164318, IMG submission 113734) | Subseafloor sediment microbial communities from Guaymas Basin, Gulf of California, Mexico - Guay9, Core 4571-4, 0-3 cm | ecosystem: Environmental > Aquatic > Marine > Hydrothermal vents...
GTCTTTACCAAAGTAATGAAGACCAAATCCCGAATGGATACATTGAGGTAGAATACCTCCTAATTGATTATCTCTTTCTAATATTAACACATTGTCTATACCTAACTCTTTTGCTTTTATAGCTGCAGCTAAACCTGCAGGGCCTCCACCGATTATTGCCAGATCAACGTTCATTTCAATCATGACAAACACCTTTTAACTTGTGAGTAACATTCATCATCTGTACATTACATTATTTTTTCAACGTCCATCGATTCACATCACGTTCATTATATTTTTTTAATATTTTAAAGAATGCTTTCTCTAAATCGATTTTATAATAATTTGCTAAACATATTAGACTAAAAAGTAAGTCACCTAATTCGTCTTCTAAAGGTTCTACTTTTTCATTAGGTTTAAATTTTTTGTATCCTTCGAGGGCATTAATAATTCGCGATATTTCACCCACTTCTTCCATGATGCTTGCTAATTGAGATAATGGTGGCCAATAACCCTCCTCAAATTGATTAATCCACTTATCCACAAGCTCTTGTAGTTCTGCTAATGCCTTTTTGCCTTTGAAATTACTTTTCATTTTCATCACCAGTGTTATAGGTTACTGTTCTCATAGTTTTTCATGATAGCACTATATTTTTTGTATCATATTTATAGGCTATGGTTTTTTCATGCATGCACCACAAAGTATTTTTGCAAATTGATAAAATTGTTATATTGGACGGCACATAACGGTGATAGATTTGCCTGCTTGGATTTCACATCCTGGTATTCTTATCTTAAACAAAATCTCAAAGAAGAAAAGATTTTGTGGCTTGGCATTAGTATGGGGCTCTTTAACACCTGATTTAGAGTTTATCTTTCAAATTGCTTGGGCATATTATATCTATGGTGATTTTTGGACCGCTTATAGTCATCATGGTCAATCATTATTTCATTCTATTTTTGGTCTATTTATAACAGTTCCTCTTGCGATACTCTTGACAATTATTACTAGTAATTTTATAAAGAGAGTGCTTTCTTCACGGTTCTTCTCATTTCTGAAAATCGAAAATTTAGAGCAAATGGAACATACATTAAAAAACCCCTCTATGAAGGTATATACCTCATCAGCAGCTATAGGTGTTTTATCTGCGATTTTTTTCGATTTTTTCACTCATGTAAAGCTAGCTGTTCTCTATCCATTTTATCCAGAAATAACAAATCCACTAATATATATTGGTTTTAACCCTTGGGATGTGTTTATTACTTGGATTCTTATGAGTATTATATTGTTTGTTTTTTTTATTTTCGCGCTTTATAAATATCCCACTGACAGACTTTAATTTTGATTATCTCTTATTTAAAAAATGATTAAAAAATTGCAAAAATAAGTTACACATCAATTATATTCTGCAATCTTATTATATTTCTATTAAAACTCTTAAAATTATCACCAGAAAAACCTTATAAGCAATTATATAAGAAAAAATAATCGTAAGAGTTACAGACGGTCAAAAGCGGTGTTGCTTATGCCAATTAAAGATATTGATGAGAAGGTTATTAAGGTTCTTGATGATCTCGCTGAGATTATTGGTAAAAATATGGATGTCGTGGAAGATGGAGACAAAATAAAAGTCATTGCCCTTGATATTATTGAAACAAAATTTGGGAATTTCATGTGGGCTGCATTAATACACAAGAAAGGGGATTTCATGAGAATTCAGCTTTTAGATGTTGATGGTAATACTCTTTTCGAAGAACCTTTAAATGATTACTTAACTCTTGAAAAACGCGAACTTGAAGATAAAATTGATTCCATTGTAGAAAAAATGCTTGTTAAGGCCAAAGAACAGTTAAAAGGGTAACAATCCAGTAAGATCAAGTTTCTAAGTTATACAATTTCTTCAGTTTCTCAGTCACATAGATGAAATTGAGCCGTCCTCTTCTCTCTTTCCTAATTAAATTTTTTTTCTCCAGAGAGTTTAGTACCATAGAAACCGATGCTTTGCTCATCTTAAGATCCCAGACAATTTCTGCTTGATTTGTTTTTCCACCTTTTTCTATAATATATTTGATAATAGTTTTTTCATTGTCTGATAGAAAATCTTCCCAATCAATTATTTTCTCTCTTTCTTTTCTCTTGAGATGCCCTTGTAGAGTTATTACTCCAAAGCTCATAGCTATTGCAACAGCTACTCCAAGAAGCAATGAGAAGAGCTGTTTAAATGAATTTTCAGCCATCTTTGTGCTTATTTCAGATGTTGTTTCTACGATAATATATTTCGCTGTTATGACACCTTGCATTCCCTCAGGAATGTTGTGATATTCCCATCTAAAATAGAAATAACTCCCATCGGTCCAATTTTCATGCGGCGTTGGGAATATGGATGGCCCTGATACAGGTTCCATTAATTTGCCATTTTTTGGTAACCTTAAAATAAAATCAAAGTTGTCTACATGGGCAATTGTTGTGAAATAATACTGAAATAAATATCCCGTAGGAATTTTTGAGACGTAATCTGAAGTGACATAAAACAAGGTAAATTTTACAATTCCAACTTGTTCATTATAAAAATTAACTTTAAGTATTATGTAACCACGCATGGCACTTTCATTAAATACCAGATCATTACCATTTTCATCTCTGATCGCTGTATTACTCAAGTGAGTTGCATCAACACGAATATCAACGTATGATGATGCCTGAGTTAAATTTAATGTATATTCTACCGTCACGATAGCAATCTGACTCTCATTTAAGATAACTTCTGTATTCATTGCAACGATATTAAATTCAGTATTGCCTTTCTTTGGTAGCTCTCTATGCAAAAGCGTATTGTAGTTTTTTTCTACACTTGTATTTATGTATGTTCCACTAACTAAAATACCGATAATAATCAATATGCCTAGAATACCAATTACGAGTGAATTTTTCATGAATCTCTTAAATCTTAACATTTGTCATCAATATACATCTTTAATAAAGATAGATAATCTTATCGATGTTGTGCTTTAAAAATAATTGATATCAGAGTTACAAAAAATAAGAAATAAAAGTTATAGTAATATATACGGCCATAGTCCTCCCATAGTCTTCACAGTAATGCTAATATCAACATCTGCAAGTGTTGCTTTTACTATTATCTTCCAGTCACCAGATGTAGCATTTTTGAATATTATGTGGTACGAATATTCCCCATTAAAGATCGGGTCTGTGTAGTTCTTGATATATACTCCAGTTGCATCTACTATTGAGATTTCAAGCAGTGTTCCAGTACCATTGTACTGTATATCTATAATAACTACACTATGAAACATTTTTACGTTAAAATTAAATGTCTTTGTTTCTTGGGTAATTGTACTTATGCTATATTCTGTTGTATATTCCGATGGATAAGTCCATACTGAAAAGCCTATAATCATTAGTAATAAAATGATTCCTATAATTTTTCCTTTGCTTGATTTTTTCTTCTTTTTCCTCGATCTAGACTTTTTTCTTGGCGACATGTATAAACTCCTCTGCAAGTTGTATTTAACTTTGCTAGAAGTAGTATGATTTATTAATATATTAAGTATTCTAAAACAATCTCAATTCAAAAATAATTCTATTTTGACAGGGGAATAATGTCGCTAAAATGTTGATTTTCTTATTGAATATTTACTCATCGAGTAAAGTTATTAAGTTGACATGTAATAAAGTGATAGATTTAATATTCTGGTGGTTATGTTTATGAAAGAGACAGTTGATATCTTAATAAAAGATGGCATTGTAATCACGATGGATGCACAGCGACGGATTTTTGAACGTGGCTCTGTTGCTATTTCTGGTGATAAAATAGTTGCAGTAGGGAAATCAAACGAAATCAATGAGAAGTATAAAGCTGATAAAGTGTTTGATGCTCGAAAGAAAATCGTCATGCCTGGTTTTATAAACACCCATAATCATTTATTTCAAGTTCTATTTCGGAGTTTAGGAGATGATTTGACATTATGGGAGTGGTGGCCTACTGCTGTTGGCTATTACATATATAAACTGAACAAGGATGATATGTACAACGCAAGCGTAGTTGGAAATATTGAACTTATACGAAGTGGTGTTACAACAAACTTGGATTATCAGTATGCTACACTGACACATTATTGTAAAGCCTCTGATGATTGTTCTATTGGGACAATAAAAGGTATGGTCGATGTTGGTATTAGAGGTATAGTCGCACGAGGCTGTGGTGACCTGGAGGCTTTTGATAGAGCTGAGTGGGGTTTGCCTCCAAAAATCTTTGAAAGCATTGACGATGCAATCAAACGAACACTTGCTTTACATAAAGAGTGGGATGGAAAAGCTGATGGCAGAATAAAAATTTGGATAGCTCCTGGTGCACCTTTTGTAATAAGCGACGAAGGAAGCATGAAAGTTCGAGAGTTTGCTACAAAATACAAGATACCAATATCCATGCACTTTCACGAGACACGTCGTGAGGTTGAAGAATGGAAAAAAGCACATAATAATATGACACCAATTCAGTACTATCAAGAGAAATTCAATTTCTTTGGTCCAGATGTGGTTGCCGTACATTGTGTATGGATGGATGAAAAAGACATCAAAATCTTCAAAGAAACAGGAACAAGTGTCTCTCATAACACTATGAGCAATATGTATTTGGCATCTGGCGTTGCACCTGTGCCTGAGTTCGTAAAAAATGGTATAAACGTAACATTAGGTGTAGATGGTGCAGCAAGTAATAATAATCAAGACTTCTTTGAGATGCTTAAAGGTACCGCGCTATTGCACAAAGTTGCTAGGGTAGACCCCCTTGCCATTACTGCTAAACAAGTACTTGAATTTGCAACGATTAATGGTGCCAAAGCAGTTATGATGGAGAAGGAGATTGGTTCACTAGAGGTCGGAAAGAAAGCAGACTTGTTTATTATGGGAACAAACTACGTGAATATGGCCCCATTGAATAATCCAATTTCCCAAATAGTATACACTGGAAAGGCTCATAACGTTGAGACAGTAATAATAAACGGAAAAATAGTCATGGAAGATAAAGTAATCAAGACCGTTGATGAGCAGAAAGCAATTGAGAAAGCCAATGAATCTGCTGCTAGAATAATTGAAGAAGCAGGACGAACCGAAATCATTCGAAAAGTTAGTTTCTCATGGTAGCTACATACTCTTTTATTTTTATTATTTTTTAGATGATAAGTACTTAGTGTTAGTGCTTATGCTTTTGCCGTCTCAGGATGAGTGTATGTCCGATTTTTTTGGCTATTTCAACTTCTGGAAGCTTTTCTTTTATTTCCTCTATGTACTTCCTAAAAGACTCCTGATCATGAACAATACTTGATAAAAACTTTAGCTTTATTTCTCTATGCTTTTCTAGGTGCCTTTTAATCTCCTTAATTACATTCTCGCTTAATCCATACTTTCCTATATTTAAAGTTCGAATTGTTTTTTCATGCTTTGACATGTAAATCACACACTTTTTGTTTTTTAAAAAGCAACCGATTTAGTATATAAACCTACTAGTGTTCTTGTTTAATTAAAGAAATCTGCTTATTGTAGTGCTTGTAAAAATCTCTGGAAAGATCTGTTGCCCATTAGCTTATTTAAATCAATAATCTCTGCGAAGCTTGGAAGCATATACTTTTTATATCCTCTTCTTCTATTTTTATGTTCTCTTACCCAGTCACTTAAATCTTTAACAGGATTACTTCCATAGTTAATACAAAGTCCCTGGCAAATCCATTCTTCTATCATGCTATCAATAATTACAAGAGCAATATTACGACATGTCCCCTCTGGAATATGTATTCGTATCTGCTTTTCCACATTTTGCATATCCATGTTTTCGCCATCTGAAATTATTAGTAATTTATCATATTCTATTAATTCACAAGAAGCTTTTAGTTGCCTAGTTGTTTTTGGATTACATTTTCCTGCAAGACGTCCACATTTTTCTACCTTGATATCTGAAATTATTGATTTGTCGACTAATCTCTGAATTAGTTTTCTAAGAAATTCGCAGCCATATCGGTCTTCTGTGAAAATTATAATTTTCCGTAAAGCCATCCCTCACTCACCGTAATCCCTAGCTCATGAAGTCGCTGTTTTAATTTTTGAGGATTTTTGATTCTTCTAGCTTTGCTACAGCCCTCATTGTCTCGTTCAATAATTAATAAATCTGCAGGATCAACAATGTCAATTACTGCTGGTGAATGTGTTGTTATTATGACTTGTTTATCATTGTTCTTGAGTTCATCAATTATTAGCTCAATAGCTTCTGGATGAAGAGAATTCTCAATTTCATCTATTACAAGAATTGAATGTTCACAATCTAGCGCAGTTAATATTGCAAGTATTTTGTAAAGACTGTCTGAAATCATTGGGGGATATAATTCAAGATTTTTTTCCATGACCTTCATAAAAAGCCTTGAATCTGGAGTTAACTCAAATCGTATATTCATATTTGGGAATAATATTGCTAGTGCATTTTTAATTCGCGTTGGAATTTTATCCTCCTTTAAGTAGATGTTATACAAGACATTTTGCAAGTTGCTTCCATCATCAAGTAAATCTTTTTCTTTTTTCACTGGCTGTATATTTTCTTTTATTTTTCTAGCATTTAATGGGCATAGAAGTCGACTATTAGCAAAGAAATCTAAAATCAATGATGTTACTCTATCAATAACATGGCTTTTCTCATATATGGCTATTCTTTCTTTTTTCTTATGTGTTGATACAATTGGTGAGATTATTAGTGGTAGTATCCTTTTTCCTCCAATATCTTTGCCTTCGAAGGGTGATTTATGTATAGTAAAAAATCCAATCTCATAGTATCCAATAATAGGAATGGAAATAACATTACCAAGAAAAGATACATCTTCTTTAATATTGACAAATGTTTTTTCATTGAGATAAAATTCTTTATTTCTTGGTATTTTCCCGAATTGTTTCTCAATATGTGGTAATAAATCATATTCTAGCATCTCTATGAAATTAAGAGCACTTTCCCATACTTTGTTAAGGTATTTTTCATCATGTTTAATAAAAATCCAGTTTCCTTCTCGCACTATATCGACTATTCCGTTTACTTTAAGATGTTCTTTTAGGAAATGAAATTTCCCCCCAATGCCAGTAAACGTTGTTTCATACATAACATCATACTTATTAATATTCATGACAAACTTAACAGATATGGGTAAGGTTTCGTCTCTTTGCCAAACAACATTTTGATAGCCCCACCAGTCAAGAAATGGATTCACATCTGGGCCATTTTTATATATTTTCTTTATTAACTTGAATAACTCTGTGAGATTTGTTTTTCCAGAAGCATTTGGGCCTACGACTACATTAAACTTATTTAATGGAATCCTTGTATCTTTATAACTCTTGAAATTTTTCACATGAATCTCTTTAAGGAATACACTCCACTCGGAACTCAAATTGTATCGACACCAACTAGATAACTGAACGTATTGTTAAGTACAAATACCTACTTGTAATAATTAGTTTCACTAATTATTAAATATAGTTTTGCTGAGTTTATTCTCGTCTCATTGTATAGTCTTAAAAAATAATAACTGAGGAAGAATATTTAATGGTTTTTACCTTTTGTTTGTAAGTACCATGTAGTAAAACGTTATTCCTTAGGCATATACCAGTATCTCTGCTTTGGTGGTAACCTCATTATTTCTTCTTCTGGCATAACGTATGCTGTTAAACCATTAATTCGAACTACAACTACTTTTGTGTCTTTCGGAATATAGCCATTTGTCGCACTAACAGCCCACCATACCTCACCGCCAATTCTGATTTTTCCTTTTGGTTTTAGGTCTTCAATGACATATGCACGTTTTCCTATCATCTCATGATATACTGGCCATTTGTCATAATCCTTTAAAAATGCGATGTAGAGAAACATCATCATTAAAATAGTTCCCGAGAGTGTTATTGCAGCTAATTTGCCTGTAGGATCTACAAATAATGCAGTGAAAACAACTGCAGCATAAGCAGGCATTAATTTTAACGCAACTTTACTTTGTAATAGGGCAGCTTTGCCCATCATACCTTCAGCGCCTGCGAAAATTATGAAAAGTATGTAGAGAACTATGCCAATGAGAATGACATCCCAGATTGAAAGCGCACGTGGAAACGTGAATATATAGAACATGAACATAATGACAACTAACGGCATGATTATTAGTGAGATTGATTTTGCTGTTACAGGATCAAATAAAGCGACCATTACAATGGATACTATTGTTAATGCAACAAGTCCGAGTAAAGGTTCCACCGCTACTATAAAGAAAACTATATTCCCCAATATGAATATCAATAAAAATGCCAAGAGCAGTTTCATAATTTCTCCCATATCTCATCCCTCCATAAAAAGGTACTAGGGGGGAGTTATTTCTTCTTTTTTTCATCTCCCTCATTATGTATCTGTGCTAGACTTAATAGCCCAGCTGGTGCAAATCCTGTTGGTGAAATGTTTGTTGGCCAAAGTATTATAGTTGATTTGCCTTGAGCCACTTCATATAATATGTTCATCCATCGAAGATGAAATGCCACATTGTCCTTTGCATATATTTGTGCTGCTTGTTCCATCTTTTGAGCAGCTTCTACTTCCGCTTGCGCCAAAATAACACGTGCTCTACGTTCTCTTTCTGCCTGAGCTTGGCGAGCAATTGCATCTTGTAAGTCTCTTGGAATAACAACGTCTCGTATTTCAACGCTTGTTACCTTTACACCCCACTCTTCTGTTTTGAGGTCAATTATCTCCTGTAAGTGCGCACCTATTTTTTCTCTCTCTGAGAGTAATTCATCTAGTGTTACTTTACCTATGGTCTCTCGCAAGCTAGTTTGAGCAGCTAATCTTGTGGCTTGTTCAAATTCTTCAACATTCAAAATTGCTTTTTCAGGATCAACAATTCTGTAATATAATACGGCATCAACTGTTACAGGGATGTTATCTCGTGTTAAAGTTTGTTCGGTTGAAAACGCATATGTATTAACACGAAGGCTTACTTTTCTCGCAATTTTATCAAAAATTGGAACTATCCATATGAGTCCTGGTCCTTTAACACCTTGAAACTTACCGAGTCTTAGAATGGCAACTCGTTCCCATTCAGCAATCAGTCTTAAGCCTGCAAGAAAGAATATTAATACAAAGATCCCTACTACACTTAGGAACAAAACCATTCCGACATCAAATAGTTGCAACATTTTCAATCACCTTATGTTTTATTTTTCACCACTTTTCTTAATTCAATTTGTTTTTTTCTGTATATAATCTTATTAGTGATTACTATTTACCTTTTATGCATAGTAAACATAAACAGTATATGTCAGGTATGAGCAAGCGTAATAGCTTACACTAGTATGCAAATTGGTGTTTCCAACATAAAATATCCAAACACGCCTTATAATAGTTACTAAATGTCGTGAATGGTGAAAGTATAATACAAAGTATCTTCACTAGGGTAGCATAAATAAAATGTGTAAGTTTAATTAAAAAGGAAGCCAGCTCACTATATTGAAAGCTATCCATGGTGAGATTAATAGAAATGCTATAAACATTACGTAAATTACCATGACAATTTTATCTCGTATTTCAATTTTAAGTTCCCTGAGAAATGTTTTCTTAACTGGTGCAGAGAAACCTCTTGCTTCCAATGCTAATGCTCGTTCCTGGGCTTCTATGATTGATCCTAGTAAAAGTGGCGTTATTAATGGTATAAATGCCTTTATCCTTACTAATGGATTGCCTTCAACTTTAAGTCCTCGACTCATTTGAGCTTCTTTTATTGTCTGAATTCTCGCATTTAGCATAGGCACTATATTTAATGTTGATAGTGTTGCGTAAACAAACTTGTAAGGGACGCCAAGTTTTGCTATTGAGACCATTAAATCAGTTGGATGGGTGGTTAATGTTAAGATATACATTGAACCAAATATTGCTAGAATTCTTGCTATAATTATAATTGCTAAGTTAACACCCTCTTTCTTAAAAGCAATCCCTGGGGCAATTTCAAGTAAAACTGTTTTTCCAACTGGGTTAAAAAGACTTTGAATTAGAAATAATATTATCAATATCCAACCTGCGGTTAATAAAAGATTTCTAATATACTCTCTAGCAACTTTGCCAACTACTGCGAACATGAAACTCACAGCAAAAACAAAAAAGGAGATCAAAGGAAAATTATAAACTATTGGTGGAATTAAACTAAGCACTACTATAAGCGTTTTAGTTCTTGGGTCAAGTTTGTGAATCAATGAATCCCGTGGGACATAAGCCATAGCTAGAGACACAGTTGTCCCCTTTACTCACCTTTTACTTCAATTTCTTGTGTTTTTATGAACATCGGAGGAACTTGTAAGAAGATAAACCATGTTATA
>Ga0164318_10007798_pt1 | contig 10377 bp, 8 predicted proteins | sample GuaBasSedimGuay9_FD_113734 | JGI IMG/M metagenome (GOLD analysis project Ga0164318, IMG submission 113734) | Subseafloor sediment microbial communities from Guaymas Basin, Gulf of California, Mexico - Guay9, Core 4571-4, 0-3 cm | ecosystem: Environmental > Aquatic > Marine > Hydrothermal vents >...
AGATATTGGGATAAAAGTTGCCCCATTTAAGGCTCAAAACATGGCCCTAAATTCATTTGTTACCAAGAATGGATTTGAAATGGGACGTGCGCAAGTTTTTCAGGCTTTAGCCTCAGGCCTTGAACCTGATGTCAGGATGAATCCAATACTTCTAAAACCATCAGCAGATAACTTATCCCAAATAATAGTTATGGGAAAACCTAAAGCAAACAGTAATGCTTATAATTACTACAAAATGTTTAATGAAAATCTTAAGATTGTAAGAGATGCTTATGATTCTTTAGCAAATGATTTTGACTTAATCATCATTGAAGGTGCAGGAAGCCCTGCAGAGATTAATCTTCAATCAAGGGATCTCGTAAATATGATGATGGCAGAATATGCAGAAGCATCGGTTATTATAGTTGGTGATATTGATAGGGGTGGAGTATTTGCATGGATGAAAGGCACTTTTGATCTGATACAGCATAAATATAAACCATTAATAAAAGGTTTTATCATTAATAAGTTTAGGGGGGATATTGAACTTCTTAAACCAGGGATAAAAAGCTTTGAAGATATGGTAAAAAAACCTGTATTAGGAGTAATACCATATTTTAGAGATATCATAGTTGATGAAGAGGATTCTGTTTTTTTGAGTAAAAACTCCTTTTCTAAAGGATCTAATCAGATTGTAATTGGTGTCATCTATCTACCTCATATATCCAATTTTACTGATTTTACTCCTCTATCTTTAGAACCAGATATTTCTCTTTTTTATGCTCAATCACCAGAAGAACTCCTAAATTGTGATTGTGTGATAATTCCTGGTTCTAAATCCACGATATCTGATGCTATTTATCTTAAAAAGAAAGGCTGGTTTGATATAATAAGATATCTTTATAAAAAAGGACTTACTATTGTAGGAGTTTGTGGCGGTTATCAAATGCTTGGGGAGAAAATCTTTGATCCTTATGGTATTGAAAGTGATATAAAAAGTATGGATGGATTAAGGCTTTTACCTTTAATCACATGGATAGAAAAAGAAAAAATTTTAACTCGCATAAAATTTTACACAAAAAAAAGTGAAATATTCCCTAAAAAAATTATGGGCAAAGGCTATGAAATACATATGGGCAAAACCATTGCAAATGGAGATATTCTTCCCTTGTTAGATGATGATCAAATTATGCGGTTAATTGTATCAACTGATTTAAAAGTCATTGGAACGTATATACACGGTCTTTTTGATGAAGATGAGTTAAGGTGTGCTTTTATAAATTGGCTTAGAAAAAAGAAAGGATTAGAGCTTAAAGAAAAAGGGATATCCTTTTTTTCTTTTAAAGAGGAGCAGTTTATAAAACTTGCAAAGATCATAAAAGATAATCTGGATATTAAAAGAATTTATGAGTGGATATCATGAAATAGCAACTATTTTATTTGCTTTTTTGCTTGACATAATTTTTGGTGACCCTAAAAGATTACCACATCCTGTTAGATGGATGGGAAAATTGATAACTGTTTCTGAGAAATTTTGGCAAAAAAAGAATTTTTCACCATTTATATCAGGATCTTTAATGACTATCTCACTTATAACTCTTGCATGGTTTTTAACCTATCTTTTTCTTTTTTTTATGCACAATATTCATTCAATCTTATACTGGATCTCAAGTGTTGTAATAATATATTTTTCTCTTTCTGCCTCATCCCTCGCAAAGGAGGCAAAAAAGGTTTATCAGGCATTAAACAAAGAAGATATCAATAAAGCAAGAAAAGTTGTGGCAGGACTGGTGAGCAGAGATACAGAAAAACTTTCCTTTAATGAGATTGCAAGGGCAACTGTGGAAAGCGTTTCAGAAAATTTAGGTGATGGGGTGATCTCTCCTCTATTTTATGCTACAGTTGGTGGTGCTCCTTTAGTTTTTTGCTATAAAATGATAAATACACTCGATTCTATGATAGGATATAAAAATAAAAGATATATCCTTTTTGGCAAATTTGCTGCTAAAATAGATGATCTTGCAAACTTCATCCCTGCAAGGTTTGCTATTTTTATAATCCCTTTATCGAGCATATTTTTAGGTTGCTCACCATTAAAAACCTTTAAAATAATCTTAAAATTTATGAAAGCAAATCCAAGCCCTAATGCTGGTATCTATGAGGCTGCATTTGCAGGGGCTCTTAACATTAAACTTGGAGGCATTAATTATTATAATCACAAAGAGGTAAAAAAGGAGATTATAGGTGTTGGAGATGAAAAAATAAGTGTTCATCACATAAAAAAGGCTATTAATCTTATGCTTATCTCCTCTTTTTTCTCTTTAATAATTTTTTCTCTTCTAATCTATATCGGTTTTTATTTTTGGCCTATTTTATAAAATAAGGAGAAAATATGAAAGGGTATTTGCAAGTTTATACAGGAAATGGTAAAGGGAAAACAACAGCAGCTCTTGGTTTAGCCATAAGAGCAGTAGGTGCAGGAATGAAGGTTTTTATTGCTCAGTTTGTAAAAGGCATGCATTACAGCGAGTTAGATGCTCTTAAAAGATATTCTGATATGATTACCATAAAACAGTTTGGTCGGTCATCCTTTATCCATTCTAATCCAGAAAAAGAGGATATTGAAAAAGCACGAAAAGGTTTAAAAGAGGTAGAAAGGATATTAAAATCAGGAGATTATCCCATTGTTATATTGGATGAAGCCAATATTGCACTTTATTTTAATCTTTTTACTGTTGAAGAGCTAATTGATGCTATTTCTAAAAGAGCTTTTAATGTAGAGGTAGTAGTTACTGGCAGATATGCCCCAAAAAAACTTATAGAATATGCTGATCTTGTTACAGAGATGGTTGAGATAAAACATTACTATAAAAACGGGATAGTTGCCAGAAAAGGTATTGAGAAATAAAGTGAACAAAAAGAAGAAAGGAATCTTTATAGTAATAGAGGGAATAGATGGATCAGGAAAAACAACCTTATCTTATCTCCTTAAAGATTATTTAACAAAAAAAGGATTTGATGTTGTTCAATTAAAAGAACCAACTGATTCATATTGGGGGAAAAAAATAAAAGAGATCCAACTAAATGGCAGAGGTAAAATCAGGCCAGAAGAAGAACTTAATCTGTTCATGGAAGATAGAAAATTTGATATAGAAAAAAATATTATTCCAAATCTAAAAAAAGGTAAAATAGTAATTTTGGATCGCTACTTTTATTCAACCATTGCATATCAAGGGGCTTTAGGGCTTAATTATAAATGGATAAAAAAGATAAACGAAGAAAGCTTTCCTTTGCCAGACATTGTTATATACTTAAAAATTGATCCAAAAAAGGGGTTAAAGAGAATAACAAAAAACAGAGGTGATGAACCACAACAAGCCTATGAAAAAGTTGAATATCTTGAAAAAGTAAAAAGGATCTTTGATGATTTAGCCAAAAAGGATAAAAGAATAAAAACAGTAGAAGCGGATACCCCTATTGAAAAGGTTTTTGAAGAAAGTGTTAAGATTATATCAAAGATTCTTTAGGATATCTTTTTAACAATAGATCCCTTTGGAGTATCAATAATCTGAATGCCATCTTTTAGAAGTTTTTCTCTTATACTATCTGCAAGCTTGAAATTTTTTTCCTTTCTTGCAATCTCTCTTTTCTTAATCAACTCTTTTGTTTTTTCATCTATATAAACAGTCTCTGGGAAAATAATATTTACAACAGAATCTAAGCTCTTCATTACATTGATTATCTTTTCTTTCTGGCTGTTATCAATAAAACCCTTAGAGATTAAAGAATTCACTTTATTGATAAATGTAAATATAGATGCAAGGGCAGAAGATATATTAAGGTCATCATCCATTGCTTGAATGAAATTATGCTTAAGATCATATATCAACTGGTCAAGTTCTAAGGATGGTAATCCCTCAGACCAGATATTAAGACGAAAGATAAAGTCTTCAAGCCTTTTAATACTATCTCTTGCATTATCAATCTTTTTAAATGAAAACTCTATCGCTTTTCTGTAATGAGCTGATATAAGAAAATAACGTATCTCTTTTGGCTTATATCCTTTTTCAAGAAGATCCTCAAGCGTAATTGCTTTGTCAGAAAGATGTGAAATCTTCTTCCCTTTTTCCAATACCAATTCATTTAATACCCAGTAGTTTGCTAAAGGCTTTCCTGTTACACCATAACCAATAGCTATCTCATTTTCATGGTGAGGAAATATCAAATCAACACTTCCTGTATGTATATCAAAGTTTTCTCCCAAATATTTCATTGACATTGCAGGGCATTCTATATGCCATCCAGGACGTAAGTTTCCCCACTCTGTTTTATAATAAATACCTCTTTTTATCTCTTGAAGTTTTGAACGTTTTAGAAGTGTAAAATCCCTTGGATTCTCCTTTTCATATTCATCAAGGTCAACGGTTTTCCCAAGCTGAATCTTTTGCAAATCAATACGAGAAAATTTCCCATAATCAGGAAATCTTGATATATCAAAGTAAAGAGAGCCAAGTTTCAAATAAGCTAATCCCTTTCCTAAAAGTTTTTTTGTAATCTCAATCATATCATCTATATGTTCAGATGCCTTTGGATAATAATTTGCTAACTCTATACCTAAAAGCTTTTGACTTTCCATAAATTTATCAATATAGATTTGGGTAAAATCAGAAAGCTTTTTATTAGCTTTAAATGCCCCTTGAATTGTGCTGTCATCAATATCAGTAATATTTACAACATGTGTAACATCAAAATCTTTAAATTTAAGATATCTTTTTAAGAGATCCGCAAAAACCAACCTTCTCCATAATCCTATATGAAGAGGGGCATTAACGGTTGGACCACAAGTATATATAGAAACCTTCCCATCCTTAATAGGGATAAATGGTTCTTTCTTTCTCGTGAGAAAATTATAGATCTTTATATCAGTACGTTTTTTATCAATAAACAATGATGTTGAAAGATATTTCTCCCCTCCATCAGGGAAAATAACAACAAGAATACCTTTTTTCATCCTGTAAGCTTTATTTAAAGCAGCAACCATAGCTGCTCCTGAACTCATCCCAACAAAAAGCCCTTCCTCTTTTGCAAGGCGGCGAGCCATTTCAAAAGCTTCCTCATCCTCAACACGGAGAATCTCATCTACCTTGCTTTTATCAAAGATGCCAGGTCTATATGATTCCTTCAAATTTTTAAGACCTTGGATCTTATGATTAAGGTAAGGCTCCATCCCTACTATCTCAATAGAAGGATTTAGCTCTTTTAATCTTCTTGATATGCCCATAAGGGTACCAGTTGTACCCATTGAAGCAACAACACAATTTACTTTTCCTTTTGTTTGCCTCCAGATTTCAACACCTGTGGTATAATAATGGGCTAAAATATTATCCTCATTGTTGAATTGATCTGGCATATAATATTTATCAGGAAATTCCCTTGCAAGCTTATAAGCCTCCTCAATGGCACCATCTGTACCTAAATGAGGAGGGGTTAAAAGGATATCTGCACCTAACGCCTTTAAGATAAGTTGCCTTTCTTTTGAGGCTGAGGCTGACATAACAAGCATCACTTTATACCCTTTTACTGCTCCAACCAATGCTAAACCAATACCAGTATTACCACTTGTTGCCTCTATAATGATCTTTTCCTTTGTTAGCTCCTTCCTCTTCTCAGCCCCTTCTATCATAAAGAGTGCGATCCTATCTTTTATTGATCCCCCAGGGTTAAATGATTCAAGCTTTGCAAAGATTTTCACACCTTTGTACGGATTTAATCTTTCTATCTCCACCAGAGGAGTTTTACCAATTAGTTTTAAGATCCCTTTTCTTTGCATTTTATAAAACATCCTCATTTTTTTTTAGATATATCATTTTTAAATTTTGTAAAACCTTTCCAAACCCTTTTATTTAAAAAGAGTAGAAAATATAAACAATATGAAAAATTAATTATAAATCAGATTTTCAAAAGATAGCAATAATTTTTTTGCTTTTTGCATAGAGATTATTTATATTATTAATACTAATTAGTTCACGCCTTATTTCTAACTGTTAACTAAAGGGAAATTTTATCAATGGCACAACAGACTGATATTTTAAAACGTATAAAAAATATATTAACCATCATTTATTCAACAGAAGTAGCTGATAGATTTTTAAAAGATCTTAAAAATCTTATGGATTTATATAGTAAAAATGAGATTATCATAGAAAAAAGAAATAAATATAAAGATCGGGTTCTGCTTAATGAAAAAGATACAATCCTTATAACTTACCCTGATACAATTTACAAGAAAGGAGAAAAATCTCTTAATACACTTCTTTATTTTTTAAAAAGATATATAAAAGATAGTATAAGCGGTTTGCATATACTACCTTTTTTCCCAAGTAGCTCAGATGGGGGATATGCTGTCATTGATTATAAAGAAGTTGACCCAACATTTGGCACATGGGATGATATACAAAAGATTGCCAAAGAATATCGCTTAATGGTTGACTGTGTCATGAACCATGTTTCATCTAAATCAAAATGGTTTCAAGCCTTTTTACATGGAGATAAAAGGTTTCGTGATTATTTTATTTGGTATGATAATGAAATTGATATGCCAACCGTATTTAGACCACGAGAGACTCCTTTATTGACTAAATTTGAAACAGCAATGGGTATTAAGTATCTTTGGACAACATTCAGTCCTGATCAAATTGATCTTAATTATAAAAACCCTGAGGTACTTCTAAGAATTATAGATATTTTTTTATTTTACCTTTCTCAAGGAGCTGAGATTATACGCCTTGATGCAGTTGGTTATATATGGAAAGAACCTCATACAAGTTGTGTAAATTTAGTAAAAACTCATCAGATTGTCAAACTTTTTAGGGGAATATTAGAATATACTGCACCTTATGCACTCATTGTAACAGAAGCAAATTTTCCATATAAAGAAAACATCGCATATTTTGGAGAAGGAGATGAAACAAACATGGTCTATAACTTTTCTCTTCCTCCACTTGTAGTAGATGCATTTGCACGTAAAGATACCTCCTATATTCGAGAGGAAACCAAAAGAACCAGAGAGGATCTACTCTTTTTTGACGTTCTTGCAACACATGATGGTATTGCTTTATTAAGTGCAAAAAGTATTCTCAAAAAAAGTGACTTCGAGAATTTACTTAAGATTACAAAAGCACATAACGGCTTAATATCATATAAAGCAACACCAAATGGCAAAGAACCTTATGAACTAAACATTAGCTATTTCGATGCTATAAATGATCCTAATAAGATAGATGATCCTTTCATAGTAAAAAGATTTATTGCCTCTCAAGCAATTATGCTTACGCTAAAGGGTCTACCAGGAATCTATATACATAGCTTATTGGGTTCAAGAAACTACTACAAGGGGGTGGAGGAGACAAAAATAAAACGGATGATTAATCGTGAAAAACTTAAGATGGAACTTATTGAAGCCTCTTTATCAGATGTTCATTCTCTGAGATATCAAGTCCTAAACAATTATTTGCACCTACTAAATGTAAGAAAAGAGATTTTAGCCTTTAGCCCTCTTGGTTCAAGAAAGTTAATTGAGTCTGATAAAAGATTATTAGTCATCTTAAGAGAATATCAGGGTGAAAGCGTTCTCACAATTATAAATGTAAGTGATGATACACTTATGCTGCCTGAATATAAAGATAAAAACGATCTTATTACCAATAGATCATTTGATGGAAAAGTAGAACCGTATGGGGTATATTTCCTTAAATAAAGTTTTTAATTATAATAAACTTTTCCCTATGAGCCACCTTCTCCCAATCCTTTTATTCCCTAATTTGAAAATAGAGCTTTTTATCATATACTCTTTCTACTACCTTACCTTCATCTTTAAGTTTATCCATGAAATTCATAAGCTTATCATTAGTTACCCCAAAAACAAGGCAGAGATCTTCTGGTGTGGCAGGTCTTCTATCAAGGTAGTCAAGGACTCTCTTTTCAAAATCTTGAAGTGCTGTTGATAGATGTTCTTTATCAAAGTGTGCTATTATTTTTGTTTTTTTGCCAAACCTTTTTGCTATCCTTTCCAATTCTTCCATGGTTAAAGGCAAAGCCCTTTTATTTTGAGGAGGGCGAACTACTGTATTTAAATGGATTTCATCAGGATCTATTTTCTCTATTGCATGATAAAGTGCCTCAAGTTCTCTTTCTGTATCATTTATACCTTTACAAAAGAGTATCTCAAGAAAATATTTCCCCCGAAATTGATCTCTAAATTTGATCAAACCCTCAATAATTTTATTTATATCAAGGGATCGATGAGGTCTGTTTATTGCCCTAAAAACATTAGGGGTAACAGCATCAAGTGAAGGAAGAACAATATCAGCGTTTAGTAAATCTTTTCTAACCTCATCTCTATATAAAAGGGTACCATTAGTAATTACAACGGTGGGAAGATCTGTTATATCCTTAATCTGAATGAGAAGCTCACCTATTTTGCTATTCAAAGTTGGTTCTCCATTCCCACTCATTGTAACAACATCAGCTTCTCCTCCTTCATAAGCCCATTTTTTTAACTCCTCTACCACTGGGTTTAAAGGGATATATTCCTTGCGTGTAATCGTTTTTTTAGTGGTTGGGCCAACCTGACAATATATACAATCAAGTGAACAAACCTTTTTAGGAACTAAATCAATTCCTAAAGAAAATCCAAGCCTTCTTGATGGAACAGGTCCAAAAACATAAGACATTTTTTCTCCTTCCTTGTTTATTTAATAATACAATATAAAAACAAAATCATATCAAAGGATAAGTGTCAAGCCTAAAATCTGCAAGGTTATTTCAATAATTTTGTATCACTAAAAAAGGGTATAGAGAAGCCTTTACTCTTTATTATAAATTTTGGGGGTTATATATGTCTTTCCATATATTCAAAATTTTAGTAAAATTTACAAAATAATTTTAGGATTTATTTTAATTAAACTTAAAATATCTTTTAAAATCTTTTAAAATCATGATCTTGCCATCTCTTATGATCGGGAAAAAAGCAAAATGTTTAAATTGTGGCAAAGAATCAAGAAAGATTTCATCCTTTTTGTCCCTTTGTAGAGATTGTATTATAAACCATTTTGATGAACTAAAACCGATAATAATGGGGATACATGCAAGAGCAAGAAAAGCTTATAATCTTCCTCCATACCCTCCCAGATCAGATAAAGGAGTAAAATGCTCTCTTTGTGCTAACCAATGTGTAATATTAAAAGGAGAAAAAGGCTACTGTGGCTTAAGAGAAAATATCAAAGGGAGATTACATCATATAAGTGGAACAACAAACAAAGGTCTTTTAAGCTTCTACTTTGATCCTCTTCCAACAAACTGCGTTGCCTCATTTGTATGTCCTGCTGAGGTTATTAAGGATAAAGGATGGGAAAGATATAGCTATTCAAAAGGAGCAGAGTATGGATATAAAAACTTAGCTGTTTTTTATGAATCATGCTCCTTAAACTGTCTTTTCTGCCAGAACTATCATTTTAAAGAAGCAAACCCTTATGGGAAAACCATATCAAGTGATGAACTTGTATCACAGATAGATTCAAGAACCGCTTGCATCTGTTTTTTCGGAGGAGATCCGTCTACCCAAGCAGCACATGCAATAAACAGTGCTAAAAAAGCACTTATAAAAACAAAGGGAAGACCTTTTAGGATCTGCTTTGAGACCAATGGTCAATTCAATCCAAAACTTATGATCCAAGCAGCAAAACTCTCTTATCAAAGTTTTGGAATAGTCAAATTTGACTTAAAAGCCTTTGATGAAAGGATTCATATTGCGCTTACAGGTATTTCAAACAAGCAAATACTAAAGAATTTCAAGGTGGTATATGAGATTGGCAAGGATAGACGTGAGGTTCCTTTGCTTATTGCAAGCACCCTTTTAATTCCAGGTTATGTAGAGGAAGATGAGGTAAGAAAAATCGCCAGATTTATTGCTTCAATTGATCCTGAAATCCCCTATTCTCTTCTTGCATTTTACCCCCATTTTTTTATGGATGATATGCCTACCACAAAAAGAGAGACAGCAGAACTATCTTTACAAGCAGCAAAAGAGGAGGGATTAAAAAATGTTCATATTGGAAATATACATCTTTTAGCTTGAGTTTTCCAATATATAAAGGCTTTACACCTATTTTAGCAATACAATCCTTTTTTGATAAGTTATGCTGAATCACCTTTAGATGAAAAATTAAATTTTTATTCATTATTCATCCCCAAAATATCTTGACAAAGATACAAGTTCTAACCTAAACTAAAATTATCGGGATGTAGCTCAGCCTGGGTAGAGCGCTGCGTTCGGGACGCAGAGGTCGCTGGTTCAAATCCAGTCATCCCGACCATTATATAATTAGCTCGCACTGAAAA
>Ga0164318_10007799_pt1 | contig 10377 bp, 6 predicted proteins | sample GuaBasSedimGuay9_FD_113734 | JGI IMG/M metagenome (GOLD analysis project Ga0164318, IMG submission 113734) | Subseafloor sediment microbial communities from Guaymas Basin, Gulf of California, Mexico - Guay9, Core 4571-4, 0-3 cm | ecosystem: Environmental > Aquatic > Marine > Hydrothermal vents >...
AGTAGTGAAAAAGCGAGAGCCAGCCTGAAACCTGACACCCGACACCTGAAACCTATGCTTCGAGAAGGCTTCACCACGCCCGATAATGTCCAAAAAAAAGACCTGTTTTTCAATCATGTTACGAGATCTGTAAGTTAGATTATATTTTGAACAATCCTTTCTGTCAAAAGAAAAGAGGGTTTTTGTATTCTTGACAAGACCCGGAGACAAAAGTATTCTGTAATCTAAAACACATCATAGTAAAAACTTCATGGAGAATAATATGGAGAATAATTCCCCGGTTTCTTTTAAAGGACAGTTTCTAATGGCTATGCCTCTATTGGTTGATCAGAATTTTTATCAAACAGTTACCTGTATTTGCGAATACACTCCGGCAGGGGCTGTGGGAATAGTTATAAACAGGGTTCATCCTTCACTGTTTGGGAAGGATATTTTCAATGAGCTTAAAATAGAGTTTATTTCTGACGCAGAATCGATTCCAGTCCATATTGGAGGACCTGTTCATATTGGTGAGATATTTGTTCTTCATAGCCCTCCATTTGGCTGGGAGGGTTGTTTTATGATAACCTCTACTCTGGCCATGAGCAACACCAGAGATATCTTGGAAGCGATTGCAATGGGTAGAGGGCCGAAATCTTTTATTATTGCATTAGGATGCGCAGGCTGGGGACCGGGACAGTTGGAATCAGAAATAAAGGGAAATGCCTGGATGACATCTCCTGTTTTTGAAGAGATTGTATTTGATATTCCAATTGAAAAAAGATGGGAAAAGGCCATGAAAAAGGTGGGGGTTGATCCGGCCATGCTTCTTAATACATCGGGGCATGCATAGATAGCACCTGGGATGATTAAAATTGCCCATAATATGGCTTTAAAAAATATCCCATATTTATTCCTTCCCGTATGCTTGGTGTCAGGTGTCAGGGGCTAAAGTACAGAATAAATGACACTGTTAATTCAACATTAGTTGCCAACAAATCGTTTGTCTTTATTTTGAATAATACCCCGCCTACACTGTGGATAACCGGTTAAGATTAAAAGATAAAATAGCTGTTTAAAATTGCCTGTATGACAGTTGCATATTCTTTTAAAAATGGCTCAAATAATCCTGGATTTAAGCGTAAATAAAGTGAGACTTAGCGCGTGTGTTCATCATTCCTGGCACCAGTCACCTGACACCAAATAGCCATGGCAATCTTAGCAAACAAAAGTCTCGATTTACACCCCGTAACGGCTCAATTTATTTAATACACCAGAACTTATTGAGAAGTTACAGCGAAACACTCTATTTTTGTTTTGATTTTTGTTTGTTTTTCTTTTTTTTATGGCAGATCTTGTCTTTCCTTACAAATGCGCAGAGCTTAGGATTATAATATTCTTTGCAATTTAAGGGATTATACAGCGGACATTCAGGATGTTTTTCTGACATAAATCTCTTTTTCCTTTGTTCTTTAGTTTTGTCCTAAAGGCGGCTTATTCCTCAAGTATATAAGCTATTTTAATCTTATAACATAAAATCTTAAATTTTACAAGGCATTAGGTTCATCAAGCTGTAAAATTAAAAAGGAAAAGCTTAAAAATGATGAACTCGTAAAAGGTCCGATTTAGACGGTTTCGTAAAAAGTTCAAATTCAAGGCATGGAAATTTAGTAATCATCGGCTATCCGCCGGTCCCGCATGGAGCGTACTTAACGTATGTTGAATGATTGCGAAATGTAGCACAACGCAGAAGTTGGACTTTTTACGAGACCGTCAAAAATGAATCGCTTTGACAATTTATTTAATACATTGTAATAAACAGCGCCAACGTCAGGGCTGTTTTTGTTTACTCCAAATATTTTTAAAAATAAAAAGTTAAGTTGAAATGGATACATATAACTCACTTAAAAGAGAACTTTTAAAGACAAATGAGGATATCTCGGCCATTTTTTCTGATGCCGAATCTATAACTGGGATGACTGATCAATCCTTTGCAGATTGGCAAAATATATGTAGCAGTATTTATAAACAGCTGTCTGAAAAAATTATTCATGTCGCTGTTGTGGGTCCCATTAAATCCGGTAAGAGTACATTCATAAATTCACTTTTCAAGGGGGATTATTTAAAACGCGGAGCAGGGGTTGTTACATCGATTATTACACGGGTGCGCAGAGGAAAACAGCTTAAAGCCAGACTTTTATTTAAATCCTGGGATGAGATTAATTCCGAAATAGATCAGGCCCTGGTTTTGTTTCCATCTTTAGACTGGCGTACAGAAAAAAACAGGTTCGACATAAGGCGAAAAGGTGATCGACTTGATCTTCAGCAGGCATTATCCTCTCTAAGCACAGAACATCTATTTACCAATTATTCCCGAAATATTAACAGTGTTCTTCTAACCTCATACATTAAAGGTTATGAAAAGGTCAAAGATATGATTTCCTCAGATAACATGACGAGACAATATGAGGACAACATGTTTACGGAACACTGGGCTTTTGTGAGTGATGGATCTATGGCGGTTTATCTGAGGGATATTCATCTGGAAATTGATTCAGGAAGTATTGACAGCAATATAGAAATTGTCGATTGTCAGGGAAGTGACTCTCCAAATCCACTTCATCTTGCCATGATCCAGGATTACCTGCTCTTAACGCATCTTATTATTTATGTGATTAGCAGCAGAACAGGACTTCGGGAGGCTGACATCAAATTTTTATCCATAATAAAAAAAATGGGGATTATGGATAACATCTTGTTTGTTATAAATTTTGATTTCAGCGAGCATGAATCGATCAACGATCTTAATGCATTGATTAAAAAAGTAAAAGAAGAACTTTCAATGATAAAACCGGATCCCGAGATTTTCTCAATATCAGCACTTTTTAACCTTTTTAAAGTGCAAAATATGAGCCTGTCACAAAAAGATAGACTTAGACTTGCGCAATGGAAAAAAGAAAAGGAGCTTACAGAATTTTCAGACTTGGGAACAGCGCGTTTTGAATCGTTTTTTTATAATAAGCTAACTATGGGAAGTTATTCTCTGCTGTTAAAAAATCATCTTGAACGTCTTAGTGTGATTTTATCGGGGATGTCTCATTGGATTTTAGTCAATCAGAATATTCTTGCCAGAGATGAAGATAGTGCAAACGAAGTCATTGAAAAAATAAAACACCATCAGAAAGGCATGAATCAGATAAAGTCGATTATAAAAAATACACTTGATGGCTCCGTTCAAAGAATAAAGAACGAATTAAAATTAGACATTGATAGTTATTTTGACGTTCGATCCGGTGATCTGTTAAATGATATCATTGAATTTGTCAGAAGTTATAAAGTGCCGTATCAAAAATATGAAGAAAACCTCAAAGCCATGGGCTTTTCAAACACCCTGTACCTGGTTTTTCAGGAATTCAGGCAAGGGCTTGACATTTACATGGCCGAAACTATAAACCCTGAAGTGATCCGTTTTGTCAGGGAGAAAGAAACACGGATCAAGGAATATCTTGATTCAATTACCGGTACATTCGATGTCATGGTACAGGATGCTATTGTTGAATATAACTCAATGATGGGGAATTTAGGGATCAACAGTTCTCCAAATAGTCTGAAAAGGATCGCCTTACCTGATTTTGACTCGATAAAAGATATAACAGGATTAGCGCTTCCTCCTGCAGTTACGTCCATGCGTTACACGTCGAAGATGAAAACCGAAGCAGTAATGCGTCTCGGATTTTATACAGTTGTTAAGTTTTTTAAAAAATTATTAAAAAAACCGATTCAAAGTAAAAATGAACAGGAAGTACTGGCATTAAAAGATGGTGTTTTGCGCATGAAACGTGAAACAGAGAAATCGGTTGTTTATCATTTCAAGGACTACCAGGAAAACATAAAATTTCAATATATATATAAACTTATTGAAGCTGCATCAAATAGTCTTTACGAAACGTTAACCGATCGCTTTCGGGCTTATGTTTCAGATCTTTCAAATATAGTCGAGTTGATAAACAACAAGCTGATTGACAAGCAACAGGCATCTGAAATTCTGAAAGAAATGGAGCAGACTTCTATAGGAATCGATGAAAGGATAAACAGAATAAGAGAAAAGATAGAGTCGATTGAAATGGCAGACGGTTAAGTAGTAGCCAGAGGACAGAAGTCAGATGACGACTGGGGTGGTGAAAATCGCCGTGTATACAGATGGAACTTTAATTTCATTTTTGTTCCTTATCTTAAGGTGTCAGGTTTCAGGTGTCAAGAATGATGAACAGAGACGCTGTCACCTGACACCTGAAACCAAGCATACGGGAAGGAATAAATATGGGATATTTTTTAAAGCCATATTATGGGCAATTTTAATCATCCCAGATGACGACCATGGGAGGTGTTAATTATGGGTGATAAAAAAACCAGAATCATCGCAATAGCAAACGAAAAGGGTGGTGTTGGTAAAACCGTTACGGTTGTAAATCTTGGAGCAGCTCTTTGCAGGGAAGGGAAAACGGTTCTTGTTGTGGACATGGATCCGCAGTTTAATGCGACCAGGGGCTTTGGTGTTGACATTGAAGATGGAGTGCTGACTGTATACGACCTCATAAAAGATAATGAATCGATTAAGGCAGCCGATGTGATTGCGTCGACAAAATGGAAAGGGCTTGATCTTGTACCATCCCATGTGGATCTTGCCGGTGCAGAGATAGAACTGATTGATGAGGTTGGACGTGAAAACAGGTTAAAAGAAGCTCTTGAAAGCATATATGGGGAATATGATTTCATACTGCTTGACACTCCGCCCAGCCTTTCACTGTTAACGGTCAATGTATTAGCCTATGCCAAAGAGGTTATTGTGCCTTGCCAGACGCATCCGTATGCTTATGTTGCCCTGGATGGACTGTTTGACACTATTTTTGCCATCAGGGAGAATATTAACACGGATCTTAGCATTACAGGTGTTGTTGCGACATTATTTGACTCCCGGACAAGGGTAAGCCATAACATTTTAGAGGAACTGAAGAATGATGAGAGGTATGCTGATTTGCTTTTCGATACAGTAATAAGGATTAATACGACAATTGCTGAAAGCTCCGGTGTCGGCAAACCCGTTGTTTTTTACAGAAAGAGGAGCTACGGTTCATTAGACTATATCAGCCTTGCCAAGGAATTGCTAACACACCACCAACCCGAATTTATTGTATAAAAGTATATAGAAAACAATTTAGTCCCTTAATTGTGAAATTCTTGCATTTTGTGGAAAAAAATTAATTAGGCTATTTTTCCTATTTTCAAATGATTGAATATTTTCGATTGAATATTGAAAATTTAAGAAATTTTTTCAATTTTAAAAAGACCTATCAAAAAAATGACGGAGCGAAGCGACTTCTACAAATATTCAATTTTCAATAGTCAATAGTCAATTCCGGCTTGTCCGGGTCAGGTGTTAATAGTTTATGTTTAAGTTTATCCATACGGCCGACATTCATCTGGACAGCCCGTTGCACAAGCTCGACTATTATGAAGGGGCTCCGGTAGATGAAATTCGCCAGGCAACCCGGCGGGCGTTCAACAATCTGGTTCAGACTGCCATTGCTGAAGAGGTTAGTTTCATCCTCATTGCCGGAGACCTTTATGACGGGGATTGGAAAGACTACAACACCGGGCTATATCTGGTATCCCAAACGAGCAGGCTGCGCGATGCGGGCATTCCAGTTTACATTGTTGCCGGAAATCATGATGCAGCCAGTAACATAACCAAAACTCTCCGGCTTCCGGAAAATGTTCATTTGTTTCCGTCAAACCAACCCGCAACGCATATCATGGACAACCTGAATGTCGCGATTCATGGACAGAGTTTTGCGACGCCGGCCATAAAAAAAGATTTATCCCTTCTCTACCCCACACCGCTCCCCGGTTATTTTAATGTGGGAATATTGCACACCTGTGCCTCGGGCCGGGAGGGTCACGAGCCATATGCCCCGTGTACTGTGGAAGGATTGCGATCAAAAGGATACGACTACTGGGCATTAGGACACGTTCATCAGTATGAGATTCTTTCGCATGACCCGTGGATTGTATTTTCCGGTAACATTCAAGGGCGTCATGTTCGAGAAACCGGTCCCAAAGGATGTGTGATCGTTACGGTTGATGACAGGGGATGTTCGGAAATAGAGTTCAAACCCCTGGATGTTATCCGGTGGGTCATGGTCACCGTGGATGCAAACGGCGCTGAAACCAGCTACACGGTTATTGATCGTTTTTGCAATCGCATTGAAACCCTATTGGATGAAAATGATGGCAGGCCTCTGGCTGCCCGGGTTTTAATTCAGGGTGAAACGCCGGTTCATAGGGATCTCCTTGCCAATGTTGACCGTTGGAGTAATGAAATTCGGGCAGCGGCTTTAGATACCAGCGGCCATAAGGTTTGGATTGAAAAGATCAAATTTCATACCCGGATGCCTGTATCTGAAAAAAATCTCCAGACAAATGATGGGGCAATCGGAGAACTTGTAAAGTTATTCGACGAATTCGCAGACAAACCGGATTTATTGCGTGATTTATCAGATGAGCTGATGGATCTTGAGAAAAAAATTCCCAAAGAACTCAAACAGGGTCCTGACCGCATCCGGTTTGATGATACAAAATGGTTAAAAAGTCTGTTAGCGCACGTGCGACCCATGCTCATTCAGAGGTTGATGCAAAAAGAGGATGCCCAATGAAAATCCTCGAAATGAGACTTATTGCCTATGGACCGTTTACAGATAGGGTTATTGATTTAAGTGGAGGCAATCAAGGCTTTCATGTTATTTATGGTCCCAATGAGGCGGGCAAAAGCTCTGCATTGCGGGCATTGCGAAACCTGCTTTACGGTATCCCCGAACGGTCTGCAGATGATTTTCTTCATCCATATGCTAAAATGCGAATCGGAGCGGCCATTCAATCCGGCAAGGGCGATGTGCTGGAATTTATTCGGCGGAAAGGCAGGCGCAATACGCTTCGATCCGGAGATGACAAAACCGTAATAGAAGAATCCCTGCTCAACAAATTCTTGAGCGGGGTTGATGCCGATCTCTTTGTTACCTTGTTCGGTATTGACCATGCCGATCTGGTGCGTGGCGGCAAAGAGATTATCCGGGGCGGCGGAAGCATGGGGCAGGTTATTTTTGCCGCAGGATCAGGGACTTCCAATCTTCGTGACGTTCAGGAAAACCTCAAGTTCCAGGCGGATGCACTTTTCACGCCGACGGGACGGAAGAAGAAAATCAATGAAGCGATTGGAAAGATAAGTAATAATCGTAAAGAGCTGCGCAATGCTCAGTTGCCCGGCCGGCAATGGGCCGCCCATGATCAGGCATTGAACCATGCACTGGCGCGAAAGCAAAACGTGGAAACGGATTTGGCAAAAAAGAAGCGCGAGTTGCATCGTTTAGAACGGATTCGGGAAGCGCTTCCGGTTATCGCCAAACGCAAAGAACGAATCAATGAATTCCGAAGATACGCTACTGCAGTGCGGTTACCCGAAGGATTCCGGGACCAAAGGGTCGATCTTTTACAGAAGCTTAGAGTATCGGAAAACGACCGTGATCAGGCACTTAACAGCACTGAGGCTCTCCAACAAGAGCTGTCCAAACTTGAGATTTCCGAAAGTCTGCTGGAAAATTCAACGGTGATTGAAGAAATTCATCGGGAATTCGGAAGTCAGCACAAAGCGGCCAGGGACCGTATACAGTTAGAAACGCGCATGAGTGTCCTGCTCGGCGAAGCTGGAGAAATCCTTCGCAACCTGCGAGATGACTTAACTCTGGACCATGCTGAAAAATTGCGGATTAAGAAGTCGGAAGCGGTCCGCATACATAACCTGGGAACCCATTTTGAACGGATTGTCATGCGTATCCAAACTGCCCGGGAAGCAATTCCCACCCTTACCCATCGTATTGCAGGAATTGACCGTAAGCTGGAAAAACTTGGAATCCCAAGGCAGATAGACCCCTTAAAAAATGCCATATCCCGGGCTGAAGAATACGGGGCGTTGGAAAAACACTATGGAAAAGAACAAGCTGAGATCCGTTCCGAATTAAAATCTCTGGATATGGCGCTTGGCAAACAGACACTCTGGTCCGGGCCGGTCGAACAGATGGAAGGTCTTCCGGTGCCTTCACTGGAGACCATTATTCTGTTTGAAGATCAAACTGCAGAGGCTGAGTTCAAGTGTGGTAGTCTAAAAAAAGATTTTGAGAAGATTGAAAGAACGCTTGCCGATGTTGAACGGCAAATAGACGAGATTCGGTTACAGCAGGAGGTGCCTTCGGAAGAAGATCTTCAACAGGCAAGAGAGCGAAGGGGCAGGGGATGGCGGCTTATATCACATACTCTGGAGGGCAAACCCGTACTGGATGAAGAAATCCACGACTATATTAAGGCAATCGGGAATTCAAAGATGCTCTCAGAGGCATTTGAAAACAGTGTTCGGAAGGCGGATGAGATTGCCGACAGGCTCCGCCGGGAAGCGGATCGTGTTGCTGCTAAAGCCAAGTTACTCGCAGATCAAACCTCTCATAACAAAGAACGGGGTCGTTTGAAAACAGAAATTGATTTCGCTGAAAAGGCACAACAAAAACTTGTGAACGAGTGGATACAGATATGGAAGCCTTCGGAAATTACGCCTCGATCGCCCAAAGAAATGAGAGCATGGACGCAAGATCATAAGGCTTTGGTCATAAAATCCAAAGAGATCAGGGAACGTCAGGCCAAAGTTGGCCGATTAAAGGATGAAATGGACGTTCATTTTAAAAGTTTGAATAACTGTTTGAAGAATCTTTTGGAGCCCTATTCCACAGAGGGGGAAACACTGGCTGATTTAATCCAAAGATGTAAACGACTCATCCAGGCAGAGGATGAGCTTTTCAATAAAATAAAGCAGCTTCGAAGCGAAAAGGCCCAACGCAAACAAGAGCTGGCAGAAGCACAAGCACGGGTCGATTCCAGCGAAAGGGAGCTTTCAAAATGGCAAAAAAAGTGGGAACAAGCCGTCCGGCCGCTGGGTCTGGATGCCGATGCCGTTCCTGCTCAGGCCAATGCAGTGATGGAAGATCTCAACACCCTGTTCGGCAAGCTTAAAGACGTCAATATTCTTCAAAAGCGTATTCACGGTATCAACCGTGATGCGGATGAATTCGCCGTTAAGGTCAGCGGTCTGGTAGATGCGGTGGCCGGAGACTTGAAAGAGTTGCCTGCCGGTGACGCAACGCTTGAACTCAACCGCCGGCTGACCCTGGCACGAACCGCTCAATCCCAACGGCAAACCCTTGGGAAACAGTTAGCCCAGGAGCAGAGCCGCATGGATAAAGCGGTTGGCAGGATTGCCGAAATAGAAACCCGGCTCAAGAGCATGTGTGAAGAAGCGGGGTGTGAACGCTACGAAGATCTTCCCGAGGCCGAACGAAAATCCGAAAGACGAAAACAAATAGAAGCTGAATTAAACAATCTGGATGAAAGGCTGCACCAGTTTAGTGCCGGTGCTACCATCGATGATTTTATCAGTCAGGCCCTAACTGTGGATCCGGATGGCATCGATGGGGAGATTAGCAGACTGAAAGAGGAGACCGATACGCTTAATATAGAAAAATCAGAACTGGATCAGCGCATTGGAAGTGAGCGAACGGAACTCGGCAAAATGGACGGGAGCTCGCGGGCAGCGGAGTTGGCCGAAGAAATTCAACTCCTTCTGGGAAGGCTTGAAAACGATGTGGAGCAGTATGCCCGGCTGAAAATCGCATCAAAAATATTAAACCAGGCCATGGAACGGTATCGGAATAAAAACCAGGAGCCTATTTTAAAGCGTACGACCGAACTTTTTAAGCAAATTACCATAGGCTCATTTCAAGGGGTACGTGCGGAATTTGACGATACCGGCCAACCCGTGCTTGTTGGGGTTCGATCGGGCGGCAAGGAAATTGTTACCGTGGAAGGTATGAGTGACGGAACAGCGGATCAATTGTATCTTGCGTTACGGTTGGCGGGTCTTCAGGATTATCTGGAACGGAATGAACCCATTCCCTTTATTGTAGATGACATACTGATCAAGTTTGATGATAATCGTTCGGTTGCGGCTCTGCGAGCACTGGAGCGTCTGTCTGAACAAACCCAGATAATATTCTTCACGCATCACCAGCATCTTCTGGAGCTTGCCAGAAAAAATGTTGACGCTTCGTTATTAATTGAACATACGTTGCCTGCATAAAGAGTCAGGGAGTCGTTCTTTTAAACCCTCAAATAAAGCGTAATGAATGATCAGCAGCGAAATCATACACTGTTTGAAACCATTAGGGATCGTTAAGATAGAACAGCGGTATTTTGTTTTCATACTTAAAATGCTTTAAGCGGGTATCTATACACCCTATTTAT
>Ga0164318_10007800_pt1 | contig 10377 bp, 7 predicted proteins | sample GuaBasSedimGuay9_FD_113734 | JGI IMG/M metagenome (GOLD analysis project Ga0164318, IMG submission 113734) | Subseafloor sediment microbial communities from Guaymas Basin, Gulf of California, Mexico - Guay9, Core 4571-4, 0-3 cm | ecosystem: Environmental > Aquatic > Marine > Hydrothermal vents >...
TGCTCTAATTAAATCTTTTTTTTTCTTAATTGTTAAAAAATACTTCGCTGGCCCCCCTATCCTGATACTAATATATTTTGCTAAAGGAGTATTTTCTTGAATGTTTGGTAAATTCTTTTTTATAATCTTGAACTGAGTCACCTTTGCGGAATCCCGCTTTGGCAGTGATAATTTTGAGCTTTGTACTTTGAGCTTCGCCTGCCCGCAATGTTCCGCATAGCAACGCAAACAGGCCTGCCTGCTGAAGCCTTGGCAAAAGCGGAAGTTTTGAGTTTTGAGTTTTGAGATTTGAGATTTTATAGTATGGGCCTCCGCAGTTAACTCCAATTCTAAGTCTTTAGTGAGTGCTATCACGGAGACCCAACTACATTTTACTAAATTATAAAAATTTAAGCAAGATATATATGCTAACAATTTAGAAAATCTAATAGAAAAAGGAAAAACATATCCATTCTTTTAATCTTCTTTTCCTAATCCTCTCTCCTTTAATTCTCCCTTCCCAAAAAGCAAAAAGGAAAAGGAAGAATTAAAAAAAAAGAAGGAGAGGATTAAGAACCTCTCTCTTCCATTTCCCCTCCAAAGAAGAGGGAGGATTAAGGAGGGGGAGAATAATAAATAGAAAAATCTATTCTTTCTTCTCTGTAGAAATATATTCTATTCTCAATTTCTTAATCAACTCAAAGCAATTATTACTATTCCTGCAAGCATAATCACAGAACCAATTAATCTATCTTTTATCTCTTTTTCATGAAACAGAAAATATCCGAAAACAACGCTCAATACAATACTCGCTCTTTTTATAGAAATAACATATGCAACTAATGTTAAGTTAATTGCCAAAGACTGAAATACCACTGTCAAAGCCATAAATAGCCCCAAAGGAATAAAACTTGTTGTAATATAATTCGAAACCTGTTTTATTTTACTGCTTGATTTAACTAAAACAATAATAAACATTATTAATGACAGAAAAGAAAATATAGCAATAGGCCAAAAGGCAGGCGAAGAATTTTGAACGCCTATCTTGTCAAAATTGCTACTTACACTCCAAAGAAAAGCTGCAAATAACATGTATCTTGTGCCTTTTTCTCTTGTAATCGCCTTAAATGGCTCAAAAAATCCATTAGAAATATCCTTCACATTCAGCACATACAATCCAATAACTACAAACACAACTCCTAACCCCCCTGATAAGTTCGGAAATTCTTTTACTACAATAGGAGAAATCAAAAGAAGAAATAACGGAGTAAAACTCAGCATAGGCATTACAAGAGACAAATCAGAATTTTTTATTGCTTTCATATAAAAAATAATAGCAATAACATTCAATCCTCCACTCGTAAATAAAGCTATCCAAAAATTTTCGTTCAAGCTTGGAATTTTAATAAAGAAAAGTTGAATCAATAAAAATAACAAAGCAAAGAAATATAAAAAGAACGAAGCGATATATTCATCTGCTTTTTTTAAGCTTTTCTTACTAAACACGCTTTGTAAAGATTGAAAACAAGCGCATAATAAAGCAAAAAAAATACCCATATTTCTTATTTCCCTTTTTTTTGTATCTTATCTTGTATTTTATTTACCGTCAAATGAATATCTTCAGCATCTTTTAATCTATTCTAAAATATCATCTGCAATATCTAAAAATATATCTACGACGGCTGGTTGAGATAGTTCTTAAACTAATAAAAATAATAAAAAAAACAGCAAGTCTTACTCGAGCAAGACCTGCTGCCGACTAAGAATGGAGTTCTCCAATTAAATTGGAGGATTCGCACTCACTAACTAAATATTAGCAAAAACAAAAACAAATGTCAAGAAAACGCATAAAATTTTGTTTACACTTGCAAAATTTACAATTTCTTTTTTTTAAATTATTTTGATGGCAATTTCTCTAAAAATTCTTCCACTTGAGGAGCAAGATTAACATCTATTTCTTTTGCTTTCATTATTGCTTCTTTTGCTTTTTCATATTCTTTTAATTCAGCATAACAACCAGCCAAAGAAATCCAAAAATGAGCATTCCTTGGCTGGAGTTCTATTGCTCTAAGGTAAAGAGGAACTAAAACAGATGCTTTCTCGCCCAGTTTATTATAGATATCAATCACTACTTTAAGATTATCTAAATTTCTTTTGTAGTTGAATCCTGCTTTTTCTGCATCAATTACTTTTTGCTTAGCCAGCCCATACTGACCGATAAATTTATAAGCTATAGCCAAAAACCAATGAGATTTGCCCAATCTTGGCTCTAATTCTATTGCCTTGTTTAGGAGCTTAATTGCAGATTCTTTTTCTTGTTTTGCGAATTTAACTTCTGCTAAATGCCAATATCCTTGTTGGTTTGCAGGGCACAATTCTATTGCTTTTTTCAAATTCTCCTCTGCTGAATCAAGTTTTTGCGGATCTTCAGAAAATCGAAAAAATGAAAAATAAAATCTTCCCAAGAAGAGAAAAAGGCGGTAATTTAAAGGGTCTTGCTCAACTGCCTTCTTTATATATTTTTCTGCTGAATCAAATTGTGAAAATAAAATCTCTTTATTTTTCGGGTCAAAACTCGCGCTTGAAACTACTCTCACAAATTGCTCTGAAGTTTCCCATTTTGCCATCGGAGAAACAGCTAATGCCTTTTGAAAGAAAGAACCTGTCTTTTTGCTAAAAGGAAGACCTACCCCTTCGCCAGTAAAATAAGAAGCTTGCGCTGGCCGAATATTCCCAAAATAAAAAGTAAAAATTGTAATTACTATTAATATTCCTGCTAAAACTTGATGGCTAAACATTATTTTCTTTGGCTCCTCTGTTGACTCCGGCATCTCATTCTTTTTGGTTAAAAAACTTACAAAAGCTAAACTCAAAAAAAACATTACATAAGTGCTTATCATATCAAATACCAACAAATTCTGTACAAAATAAACTATCAACAGCACCGCAGTTCCTAAAGGAAGAAAAATATTTCTTTTCTCCATTACTTTCCAACAAATTTTAAATAAAGAAAATATAGCAATCACAAAAATAGATAAATAAGAAATTAATCCTATTAAACCAGAGGTAGCTCCTGTGTCTAAAATAATATTATGAGCTCTGTCAAACCAAACCTCCCCTCCATATTCACTTAAAAATAATCTTGGATCAAAATACTTTCCAAAAACAATATTAAAATTTTCAGGACCCCAACCAAGCCAGAACTTTTCTAACCAGCCCTTTAAAGCTATATTCCAAACTACTATTCTGGGTTTTAATTCTCCCAAAAGAGCAATGCCTTTATTTTTAAGAAAAACCGGCTGAGCAATTATAAAAATACTTGCTAAAATTATTAAAAATAAAACCAGAGCTAAAGCCGATCTCTGAAGAATCTTTCTTCCAGATAAAAACATATAACTTAAAATCAATAAAAACAACCCTCCAAAAAAAGAAATAATCGCTCCTCTGCCAGTAGAGGTTAGCAGAGTAGGAATCATAACTATTAAACTTATCCCGGAAAAAATTCTCCACTTTATATTTTTAGTTAAAAACAAAATTATTCCGAAAAATATATCAAACAATAAATAAGCGGCCATAAAAGAAGTATTGCCAATAGTTCCTCCGCCTCTACTGGAAATTTGGTCGCTTAAAAGAATATACAAACTAAGAAAAACCCCCACTGCAACAGAAACAGCAAAAATTTTCTCCCAATCCCTTCTTTCTTTAAAAACACTACTCAAAATTACAAAAAAAGCAAAAAGATGAAAAAAAGTCAAAAGTCCAGTCATTCTTTCAAAAGTGCTCCAAAATGACCTTTCTAAATTTACTCCAGTAAAAGAAGTTAAGATAAGAATCCCTAAAAAAATCAATATTCCAATGGTTAGTAAGTTCATTTTCGGCCGGTAACGAGGATAATAAAGAGCTAAAATTACATAAAAAAGCAAAATAACGTCTACTATAACTCTAAAAAAAATAGTTTTTGGAACTACAAATGGAAAGTAAAAACGCCTGGCTACAATTAAAGGAGTAAACAAAGCTAAATAAACCCCATATTGAATAACAAAAAGGCAGACTCTCTCTAATCTGGCTTTAAATTTTGCTTCTTTTTGCAGATAATCACTGCTGGTCTCTTTACTCTTTTGTTTCTTTGATTTTTTAGCCATTGTAAGTTTATTTTACTTTATTAAAAGAAAAATTACAAACTAATTTATCTAACTACAGCCAAAACTGGATCGGTTTTAATATCATGCTTAATGGATTCATTTTCTTTTAAATCTATTTAAAAAAATAAGATTCTCTCTTGCCTATCCCCCTTATAAAAGAAAAAAGGAGAGGGAATAGAAGATCCTCCCCCACTTATCCTCCCCCTTCAGAGGAGAGAAAAAAGGAACCTCCCCCTCTTTTTAATCCTCCCCCTCCAAAGGAGGGGGAGGAAATAGGAGGGGGAGGGGAAATAAAAACCCTCCCCCTCTGTATCTCCCCCTCCCCGAAGGGGAGAGGGAGAAGAAATTAAAAAAGAAGGGAGAGAAAAAAAAGAAAGGAAAGAAAACTAATCTTGATAATTCTACCTAACAAGGTAAAATGAAAACAATGTCAAAAGTTCTAAGTTTTAGAAAAATTCTTCTTTTTTTTGGAGATATTATTTTAGCTTATATCTCTTTATTTTTAATGGTTTTATTAGGTTTTTGGGGAAAGTTTAGCTGGGAAATTATTTTGCAACACCTCTTGCCCTTTTCTATTTTGTATTTTTTTTGGTTAATAATCTTTTATATCTTTGGACTATACGAAACGAATTTAATTAAAACTAAACTGACTTTTTATCCCCGGCTGTTCGGAGCAGTTTCTGTTGGATTTTTAACAGGAATAATCTTTTTTTATCTAATACCTTTATTTGGAATTACTCCTAAAACTAATTTGATTTTAAATACTCTAATTTTTGGAGTTTTAGTTTTTGGTTGGCGAAAGTTATTTTATTCTTTATTTTCTTCTTATCTTTTAACAAAAATAGCAATAATTGGTAAAGAATCAGAGAGTATAAACTTAGCAAAAGAAATTATTTCCCGACCTTATCTTGGTTATAAGTTAACCGCGCTTTTCAAAATTGACCAATTTCATAAAAAAAATCTTGAACATTCTTTTTCCTCTCAAAAAACAGAAATAAGTAAATATTTATCATCCAACAAAGTCAAAATTTTAAGCATAAAAGAAGATTTTCCCGACCAAATTCAAAAAGAGAAAATTGATACTTTGATTGTCACTGCTAACCTTCAATCAAATCCTTGGCTTGCTGAAAAACTTTATCATGGACTAAACTCAAAAATAAATTTTATAGATTCAGCTCAGGCATATGAAATCATTACAGAAAAAATTCCTATATCTTCTGTTAATCAAATCTGGTTTTTAGAAAATCTAAAGGAAGGAGAAAAAAAATTCTATGATAATATAAAAAGAAGAATTGATGTTGTTTTAGCAATTCTTTTTCTTTTAATAAGTTCCCCTCTTTGGGTGATTATCCCTGTCTGCATTAAATTGGAAGATAGAGGACCAATATTTTATTGTCAGAAAAGAATTGGAAAGAATAAAAAGCCGTTTTTGCTAATAAAATTCAGGTCAATGAAAATAGACGCAGAAAAATTTGGAGCAGTTTGGGCAAAACAAAATGATCCGCGCGTCACAAAAATAGGAAAAATTTTAAGGCGCACTCATTTGGATGAAATTCCCCAAATGCTCAACATTTTAAAAGGAGAGTTAAGTTTTGTCGGCCCCAGACCAGAAAGACCGGAATTTGTCAAACAATTAGAAAAAGAGATTCCTTATTATCACATCCGTCATTTAATAAAACCGGGATTTACCGGCTGGGCGCAATTAAAATTTAGATACGGAAGGACAATAATGGATAGCAAGGAAAAATTTCAATACGACCTTTATTATTTAAAAAATCGCTCTTTATTTTTGGATTTAGGAATTTTACTCAAAACCGCGCAACTATTATTCAGGGGAGAATAAATGTAATGCGAATTAATACGAATTACCATACGAATACTACGAATTAATATGAAAACTAAAAATAAAAATATCTTTTATCCAAAATTATCTTATACAATCTATGGTCTGTTGTACAAAACGCATAATTCTCTTGGCCGGTTTAAAAACGAGAAACAATATGCTGATGCATTAGAGCAACTCTTAAAAGAAAACAATATTTGCTATAAAAGAGAAAAGGCGCTACCACAATCTTTTGTTGGTGAAAAATCAAAAAGAAACATTCCAGACTTCATCATTGAAGATAAAATAATATTAGACATCAAAGCCAAACGTCTGATAACAAAAGAAGATTACTATCAAATGCGAAGATACTTATCTTCTTATAAAAGAAAATTGGGAATAATTATTAACTTCCGAAATTTATCGATTTCACCCAAAAGGGTTTTAAATACTGAATTGATTAAAAATTTGTAGCATTCGTATAACAATTCGTAGCATTCGTATTATGGAAATAAAACAAAATTTATATAACTTCCTTCGTAAAACTCAAAAATACACTGGAACCGACAATGTATATCTATTTAAAGGAGGATTTTGGTTAACTTTAGGGCAATTTATTTCTACAGCCGCTTCTTTCTTGCTGGCAGTATCTTTTGCTAACTTATTAAACCCTACAATTTATGGAAATTATAAATATATTTTGTCTTTAACAGGAATTTTAGGAATTTTTACTCTTACCGGAATGGGAACAGCAATAACTCAAGCAGTAGCTCGGAACTTAGAGGGCTCTTTTTATAAAGGATTTAAAACTAAATTATGTTGGGGAATTTTAGGAAGCATAACCGCGATAATTTTAGCCGTTTATTATTATCTTAAGGGAAATTATGTCCTCCCCATTCCTTTGCTTGTAAGCGCTGTTTTTTTGCCTTTAATGGAAGCATCAAAAGTTTATAGTTCTTTTTTTATTGGAAGAAAACTGTTTAAAATTCAAGTAAAATACAGCTCTTTAATCCGAGTTATTTCCGCCGGCATTTTAATTATTGCTCTATTTATTCTCCATTTCCTTAATTTTCAAACTAAAACTGTTATATTCGTTCTTATCGCGGTTTATTTTGCCTCAAACACTATATTAAATCTTTCTTTTTATTTAATTACAAAATATAAATTTAAACCAAACAAAAAAGAGGATACTCAAACCCTCTCTTACGGCAAACATTTAAGTTTACTAAATGTAATTAAAATTATTACAGGATATTTAGATCGTATTCTGGTTTTTCATTATTTGGGAGCCGTAGAATTGGCTGTTTATTCTTTCGCTATCGCGGTCCCGGAACAAATTCGCGGACTTTTGAGTATTGTTCAAACTTTAGCTCTTCCAAAATTTGCCGCAAGACCCAGTAAAGAAATAAAAACCACTCTTTTTAAAAAACTAATAAAATTTAGCTGTTTTATTGCCTTAGGGGTGATTGCTTACATTTTTTTAGCTCCATATTTGTATAAATTCTTTTTCCCTCAATATTTAAAATCAGTTCCTTATTCCCAATTATATTCGGTCTGTTTAATCTTATCCGGCTTAACAGGTATTGAAAGCGCCTTACTTAAAGCAAAACAGGCGACAAAATATATCTATATTCTCAGTTTAATTAACGGGGCTTTGAGCATATTTCTAATCTTTTTGTTTTTATATTTCTGGGGAATCTTTGGACTTATTATTGCAAGAATTATTATTAAGGTTATTGAATTTTCTTTATTAAATTTTATAGTGGTTAAAAAAATCTAATTGTGTTTACATCTAAACTTCAACTCTGCTTAAACATTCTTCTTTTTATTTTAAACAAAATACGCAGTAACCACTTGGAAAAAGGCAAAATACTTAAAGAAAAAAATAAAATATAACGAATTTTTTGAGGATTATATTTTACAGACCTCCAAGCAAACTTTATAGCTTTCTTTTTCTTTCCGTCTAACAATAAACCCACAGACGCTCCGTAAGAATAATTGCTATAATTTTTAGGGCAAAACTTAATTATATCTTCCCCAAATTCATCTAAAAAATTAACTAATTCTCTTGCTCTGGCGATAGATAATGGTATATTCGGCTTGCGCCTTTTTCTGGTCACTGAACAAGGTTCATTTAAATAATGATACCTCCCCAAAGGTTGCGAGATGCGATATGTATTTGTTTTCTTAGCCACTCTTCTAAAAAAAATAAATTGTAAATAAGGCACTTTCCATCTTATATCTCCAATTATTGATTTTTTCAGCATAACAAAACCGCCTTTAGGGTAACTTATTCCAGTTTCGCACAATAATTTTTTATAAGGTATAATGCCTGAAAATGATTTTTTAAAACCAGTCAACTCGCCGTTTGGAAATATATAGGGAGCAGACACTATGCCTACGTTTTTATTATTAAGAAAAACTTGGTGAGCTTTTTCCAGCGCAAAAGGAAACCATTCATCATCGCTGTCTAAAAAAGCGATATAATCTCCTCTAGATAAATCCAGCCCCCTATTTCTTGCTATATGAACCCCCTGATTAACAGGGAATTTTTCATATCTAATTTTCTTGTTTTTATATTTAGTTTTAAATAATAGTTCTGTATGGTCAGTGGAGCCATCATCAACCACAATAATCTCAAAATCTTGTAAAGTTTGATTAAGTACGCTATCTATCGCCCGAGACAAAAACTTTTTTCTATTATAAGTCGGTATAATAACGCTAATCATAAATAATATTTCATAAATAATATTATTTTATAAAATCTCTATCCTGCAATCGGAATAAACGCTCCGCTTCCTAAATCAAGGACAAATTTTGACTTGTAGCCATGAATTGCAGTAAAAATAATATTCAAAATCTGGTGAAATTGCCCAATCTTATCATTAAAGGCAAATAACGGCTGATTTTAAGCGAGGAAAAAGTGAGAATAACGATTTAATCTGTCTGTAGCTGTTTTATTGATTCTTAAACTGATCCTGAATTCTCCGATAAAACTCAAATTGAATAGTTATCATCGGAATCAAGGCAATGCCCGCGTCTGCTACTAAAATAGCAAAACCTGCAGAACTTAAAAGAAAGATGACTAAGCACAATAAAAAAATAAAATAATAATCCAACCGCTATTGATATTTTATCTCTTTTTTTGCAAAAATATTCTTTTCTTTATACGATTTAATTTTGATAAATTATAGTTTACGTTTAGATTCTATAAACTCTAAAATTCTTTCAGCTCTCCTTTGCCAAGTGTATTGCTGGACATCTTGATACGCTTGGATTGAAATTCTTTCAGCTAAGCTTTCATCTTCTAAAACTTTTTTAATTCCTTTAGCCAATGCTTTTGAATTATCTGGTTCAACCAAAACTGCATTATCTTCATTTAAAATTTCTCTTATCGAAGGTAAATCAGAAGCAATAATCGGTTTTTTAGAAGTCATATATTCAAACATTTTTATAGGAGACATATAATAAGCGTAATGTTTAGTCCGAGGGAAGGGCATCACTAAAACATCAAAGCTTTTAAGATAAAAAGGAATAAGATTATGCTTAACCTGTCCGATGAATATAACCTCTTTTTCGCTTAAGCCCATTTGCCGAACCATTTTTTTATATTCTAAAATATCTGACCGCTGTCCGCCTACCAAGCAAAGAATTGTTGATAAGCTACTTTCTCTTAAATTTTTCAAAGCTTTAATTAAAACATCTATCCCTTTTTCCATCCCCATTGTTTTTAATTGTCCAACATAACCAATTATTTTTCCCCCTAAAGGCAGTCCTAATTCTTCTTTAATTTTGAGTTTTGACTTTTGACTTTTGACTTTCTTTAGGTCTACTCCATTAGGCGCAACTAAAACTTTATTCTCTTTTATTCCAAATCTTTTAATAAGCTCTTCTTTTTTCCATTTATTTGTAGATATAATTCCTTTTGCTTTTGAAAATATCTTCTTATAAAAATAAAATTTAGTTTCTGGGAAATCGTGAATCTCAAAAAATAAATTTTTCTTAAATAAACTAAAAAAAACAAAAAACTTGTCTCTGGTGTAAACAATATCCGGCTTTTTAAAAAATAAATAAAATTGAGCAAAAAAAGCAAAAGAAATGGCTTGAATCCAAAAAGCCAAAGGCCCCAGATATTTATCCAAAGGAATTAAATCCAAACAAGGAATTTTTTTTATTCTAAAATTCCTTTTAACGTCATAATAATCAAAAGCATCTTTTTTTGTCGGATTAAACCGGTAAGGAACCACCAACTCAACCTCAGTTTTTTCAGTAAGTTTTGAGTTTTGAGCTTTGAGCTTTGAACTTGCAAATGCTGAAAGCATTTGCATTATCTGTATCCCGTGAGCTTTTTCTGTAGGAATTCTTGCATTAGCAATATAAAATAGCTTCATTTTATTGACTTAAACATAAAATCCGACAAAATATTTTATTTAA
>Ga0164318_10007801_pt1 | contig 10377 bp, 12 predicted proteins | sample GuaBasSedimGuay9_FD_113734 | JGI IMG/M metagenome (GOLD analysis project Ga0164318, IMG submission 113734) | Subseafloor sediment microbial communities from Guaymas Basin, Gulf of California, Mexico - Guay9, Core 4571-4, 0-3 cm | ecosystem: Environmental > Aquatic > Marine > Hydrothermal vents...
AGACCCTTTAACGTTCTGCTCTTTGATCACCATGCCATCTTCAAGCAGGGTATTTTCACACCTGACATTGGGGATACCATCCACTTCCATGCAGGTATTGCTGCATTCGCCATCAAGGCTGTAGAGCCCTCTGGGTCTGTGATATTTCAAACTTCTGCCAAATATTTTCACCCCATTGGCAAAAAGAGCGCTGGCAACTGTATCACCTTTTACGCCATAGTGCTTTTTCCCTTTATAAGTAAAGGCAAGTTTTTGAGCCGTATCGATTTTCAATGTCGGCAGATGATTAAACCTGTCCATCATTTTGCCCTCCTGATTTTACCTTAGGCATTTCTTTGCCTTCTTTAACTTCTTTGCCTTCTTTGACCTTTCTTTCAAGATTCGTGGTCGTATCCCGGTGAATCTTAAACCATGATCCGCATCCATCCTTGTGAAACCACCACTCCTCCTGGACACCTGCAACACATTTATTCATATGCACGTAGTCGCACCACTTTTCCGGTGTCAGATCCTTTTCATCAGGTCGGGGGCCTTTTTCCTCGCCGCCAAACTTAAATTCATATCCATTTCTTTTCCCGCAAATTGGACATGTGATTGTTAATGCCATCTTCTTGTCTCCTTAATTATCCGGGCTGTAATTCACAAGCGCTGCGGTTTCACCCATGAGCTTGTGCTCCTGGTATCGTTTGTAAGCAAAGGGTTTTAACATGTCAGGACACTGGTTGGTTGCCATGAACTGTGCCATATATTTACCCACTGCGGAGCAGGATTTAAATCCAAAATAACCCCAGCCGCAGTCCATGAAAAAGCCTTCGATCTGATCATTACCATCCATGATAGGAGCCATGTCCGGTGTCATATCGGCCAATCCACCCCAGATTCTCATAAAGCGGACACCCCTTAAGCAGGGTAGAAATTCAGAAAGCGCTTCAGCCTGATGCTTGATGTAGTGAGCCGTATTCAATGTCGTATAGTTTGGCCAGGGGTCCATATGGGCACCGGTGGCAATTTCACCTTTCAGTGTCTGGTTGGCATAGCAGTGATATGCCCCGGATGAAACAACATGATCCAGCACCGGCTTTAACGGCTGGGTGACCATTGCCTGAATTGTCAAAACACTGATGGGCAGTTTAATTCCCAGCATGTCATAAATCAGTGCAGCCGAATATCCACCCGCTGAAATCAGCACCTGTTTTGTATTAATAGTACCGCGGCTGGTGGTCACTGAGGTTACCTTGCCATTTTTAGTTCCAATGCCCAACGCTTCTGTCTGCTGGTGGATCTCAACACCTTTTTGGGCTGCACCCCTGGCAAGTCCCCAGACCACGGCATCATGACGGACAACGCCGCCCGGCGGATGAAACATGGCCCCATGAATCGGAAATGTAATATCCTCTGAAATATTTAAAGCCGGCACCAGTTCTTTGGCTTCTTTTGCATCAATAAGATGACTTTCCACCCCATGGAACTGGGCTGTGGCAATCGTCATACGCGCCGCCTTCATGGCAGCTTCAGAGTGCATAAGGTTTAAGTTTCCGCAATTGTTAAACATTAAATTGTAATTCAGGTCCTTTGTCAGAACCGGCCAGAGATCAAGGGCTTCCTTGTAAAGGGGGACGTTATACTGGGTCCGCTGATTGGCGCGGACAATGGCAGTATTTCGACCTGCACCACCAAATCCGATATAGTTTTTCTCTATAATCGCGATATCAGTAATACCATGTTCCTTTGCAAGATAATATGCTGTTGCCAGGCTGTGAAGCCCGCCGCCTATGATCACCACATCATAACTCGATTTAAGCTTGGTCTTTTTTCCCCACATGGGTTTGCTTTTCAAAAACATTGGCCTTCTCATAAATTATGGATTATTGTCAAATTCTATCTTATCCATTTTCATTTTTACGTTATGAAACAAATCATGTCAAGTATATAATAAAAAAATGATATAATTTATTTCATTCATGCTTGACAAATTTAGAAGAGCTATATAAAATCAAATAAAATTAGATAATTATAATAATGAATATTTAACATTTTTTCTGATACAACAGGTTTAAAAAATTGGAAGAATAATGAATGATCCAGCGTCACACCCAGTAATCAATGATATTTCAAGTAAGCTTGACTCTCTCACCCCCAAGGCCCAAGCCATAGGGACCTATATTATGCAGAATCCTTCCAAGGCTGTTTTTATGACGACAAAAGAACTGGCCGAAACCTGCGGGATCAGTGAAGCTACAGTGGTTCGATTCGTCAGCACCCTTGGATATAAAGGATATTCAGATTTCCAGGAGGCCTTAAAAGATTTTGTCAACACAGGTCTTTCTCTGCCTGAAAGAGCTGCCCTCAAAGGCATTAAAGAACCCGGGACAGACAGGCTTCACAGGGGTATTCTGGAAGAATTGAACAATCTTAAATATTTGTACGAAAACATTAATGTTGAAACCATGAACCGGTTTGTTGATCATCTGGACAAAAGTGACAGCGTCTATGTGGTCGGTTCAAGACTTTCCTATACGTTTGCCTATTATCTGGGCTGGTCTTTAACCAAGATCAGAAAAGGGGTTCATATCTTGAAAGGAAGTGACAGTACATCTTTTGACATGCTCGCCAATGCCCAGTCTGACAGCCTGGTGATTCTGGCCGCTACCACCCGGTATCCCAATGAATTGATCAAGCTAAGCAAGATGATCCGCAGGAGTAACCACACCCTGCTCACTATGACCGACAACAATCTCTGCCCGGTAATCGGATTTGCAGATCTTTCCCTTGTGGTGCCGTCACGATCTATTCCCTTCATCGGAAATGTATCCGGCATGCTGACGGCCATCCAGTATATTGTCCAGGAGCTGGCCAGTAGAAAAGGAGAGGATCTGGCAGATTACCATAAACAACTGGAGCAGGTTTATCTGGAAAATGATATCCTGTTTAACCTTGATCCCAAATAACAAAAGTAAAGAGAGGTAAACATGTTACAAACTCAAAAAGAACTGCTCAATGTACTTACTCAAATAGGCATTGAATATGATAATCATGAACATCCTGCCGTGTATACAGTGGAAGAAGCCGACCTGCACCATGAAGGCATAGACGGCGTCCACAGTAAAAACCTGTTTTTTAAAGATAAAAAGAAGAACCTTTTTTTAGTGGTCACCCTTTCGGACAAATCTATTAAAATAAAGGAAATGGCCAAAAAAATCGGCGCCAAAAGCCCTTCTTTCGGCAAACCCGATCTTTTAGCCGAAGTTTTAGGCGTTATTCCAGGTGCCGTGACGCCTTTTGCCGTTATCAATGATGAAAGCCATCGTGTCAAAGTAATACTGGACAAAGAAATGATGGAAAATGAACGTTTAAACTTTCATCCCCTGGAAAATACCGCAACAACAACCATTGCCGCAAAAGACCTGGTAAAATTCATGGAACACTGTAAACAGGATTTTGAAATCATCCGGCTGTGATCCAATCCCCGGCTGTGATCGTCACCCTCCGGGGACTGAAATCTGTTTATGCCGGAGTTCCTTACTATGCTTGGAACCGGGGCGGGATACCCCCCACAATCGGCTCATAATACCGGTAAAGGGTTTTTTCACCCAGTAATCCATCTATCTGGCGCTGAATTGCCATGCGTTCCTCGCTGTGCATCCATTTGTTCCAATCATCCAGAGTATTCCAGGAACTGATGATCAGATACTCTCCTTCATGGTCCAGACAGATGAAGGTCTGATCCGTCAAAAACCCCGGTTGAACAGCAGCCTGGGATCTGAGCTGTACGATAAAAGGGGCCAGCTTGCCTGCCATGGTCTCATCTTTTACCGTTCGTCTGATAATAATGGAAACGGCCATAGTGTCCTCCTTTTTTTAAAACAATTATTGATAGATAAAAAAGCATTAACAAACGTGACAAAAACAATCGACAGAACCGGCCGGGAAGAAAAAATTATTCAGCTTCAATTTCAGGTCAGAAATAAAAGATATGTCAGTTTATCAATTTGCCTGATTTATTGTCAATATATAATACCGCTTCTGACTGATTTCTATCAATCTATAGACCCAGCTGAATATGCTGGACAAAAAAGTCCCGGAACTCATCTGTACGATGGCTGACATAAAGAATGGTGCAGATGTTTTCTTTGGCAATCTCTTCTAGGAAATCAAGAATGGCTTTTCGGTTAATTTCATCCAATCCCTGGGTTGGTTCATCCAGGATAAGCAGTTTTGGCACCTTGATCAGTGCCCTGGCAATGAGCACCATTCGCTGGGCTGAAAATGGCAGATCTCTGAAACTTGTATCTGCCTTTTCTTTTAAATTGATTCGCTTCAGCCATTTTAATGCTTCAGCTTTGTGATCTGGGGTGTAAGACTGGTATATTCCTATAGAATCAAAATAACCGGAAATCACACAGTGCAGCACACTTCCCGGGACATAGTAATTCCGATGCAGTTCAGAACTGACAATCCCCATATCTTTTTTCAGCTCCCAGATTGATTCCCCCGAGCCTCTTTGAACACCAAATATTCTTAAGTTATTTCTATAACAGGCAGAATGATCTCCTGAAATCATTTGAAGCAAAGTTGATTTCCCAGATCCATTGGGCCCTGAAATCAGGGTGTGATCCCCCTCTTGAATAGTTAAAGAAAGGTTCTCAAATACATTTTTCCCATTGTATCCTGCAGAACCATTATTTAAAAAAACCAGTTCCGGATAAGGAATCATTTTAGAATTTAAGTTTTTTTGTGCCATTAAATCCCGGGCAGATGCATTAAATCCTCTGGAGTTGTTCCATATTTTTTCAGGCAATTGTGCCATTACTTCATCCTTAAGGCCCTGAAAGGACAACTTATGATTTTCAATTACACCGATATGGGTGGAAAAAGACGGGATATCGTCTTTATTCTGCACAAACAAAATCAAAAGGATCTTTTGTTTGTGCAATTGATGCAGGGCATTGCTCAGTTCGGAACAGCTTTGGTGATCCAGTCCGTCAAAGGGAGACTGGATAATAAGGCAGGATTTATTTTTCGTAAATTCAGATAAGAGGAGCAATTTCCTGGATTGACCACTGCTCAACTGTCGATATCCCTTATCAAGGCATGATGTCAGCCCAAATGACCGGATCAGAGATGAATGTTTTTCAGGATCTGATATAAATGCCCTTGCAGGCGTACCCGGATCAATTTTACCTAAAAAGTCGGTCTCATCTTTTTCTACCTCTGATTCATAAAGTGCCTGCTGGGTTTTAAACGAAATGATGCCGGGATTCTCAGGAAGATCTAAAAGATCTGCCACAACCGCTTTAATGTCACCGGATATAAGCTGGAAGAATTCTTCCATACCGGATTGATTGGCACCAAGGATTGTCCAGCAGTCTTTTTTTTCCGGGACAAACTTTTGAACAAAAATTAAAGGTGTTCTGGCATTTATAATTTTCATATCTCTTTTAACTCACCTGTTTTTCAAATATTTTACAATTTCAGGGAGCTCAGGAGGATATCCGGGCACGGTTATATCTATATCAGATACTTCATAAAATATAAAATCTTCATTGACAAGGGAGGCAAGGCGTTGGGGATAATCCGTAATTAACCCATTAACGCCTGCATTAATAAATCGAACCATTTCATCTTTTTCATTCACAGTAAAGAGATTAATCTTTTTTTTATTTTTAGCCCGGGCAATCTGCATCATCCTGATCAGTTCTATAACCCGCTCTGTTATAAGAAAGTCTTTAAAATTTCTCGGGAGAGCTTTCAACTCCAGATTTACCTTCCATTGTTCATCCCGGGTAACAGCGATATCTGTCAGAGGTCTGCATTGGCTTTAAAAGCCTGATTCGCTGAAGCAATGGTATTTTCCGGGGCAATGCTTCGTGCTCCCCTGTGTGCAATGATAGTGGTCATATCTATTTTTATACATGAAATAGATTATCTTATTCACCCAGATAAGCTTCCCTGATTTTGGGATTGGACAACAAGGACTGTGCTTCATCTTCAAGGGTAATTTCTCCTGTTTCTACCACATAACCCCTTGATGCCGCCTGGAGTGCAAGATTGGCGTTCTGCTCAACCAGCAGAATTGTAACACCTTCCTCTTTATTGATTTGAGCAATGATATCAAAAATCTGCTGTACAATGATGGGGGCAAGTCCCAGGGAGGGTTCATCCAGTAAAAGAAGCTTTGGTTTAGTCATCAGAGCCCTTGCAATGGCCAGCATCTGCTGTTCTCCACCGGACAGGGTTCCACCCTGCTGATTTTTCCTTTCCCCCAAAATGGGAAACATTTCATAGGAATGCTGGATATCTTTCATGATCTGATCGGTATCATCCCTGTAAAAGGCACCCAGTCTTAAATTTTCCGTAACAGTTAATCTTGGAAAAATCCGTCTGCCTTCAGGTACCTGGCAAAGCCCCAAGGTGGGAAGTTTTTCCGGGGAAACTTTGTTGATCACTTTTCCCTGGTAAAGGACTTCGCCTTTTTCAGTCTTGACAATACCGCAGATCGTCATGAGTGTTGTTGACTTTCCCGCGCCATTGGCGCCGATAATAGCCACAACTTCTCCGGGCATGACCTTGAGAGAGATACCTTTCAAGGCTTTGATGGACCCGTATCCCGAGTGAACATTTTTTAATTCAAGAATCGGTTGCATACTCATCTGTCCTTTAGCCCTCCTTTTCTTCGGATCGGGTTCCCACGCGCTTGGCCGGTATCAGACCGGCCGGCCTGAAGAGCATCATGATCACCATGGTGGCACCAAAGATCAGCATTCGATAGGATTCAAACTGGCGAAAAACCTCTGGCAGAGCGATCAAGGCGGCAACACCCAGAATGATACCGGGGATGGATCCCATCCCGCCCAGAACAACCATACACAAAACCATGGCTGACTCAAGGAAGGTAAAACTTTCCGGACTGACAAACCTCATCCTTGCAGCAAAGAAAGCCCCGGCAAGTCCAGCAAATATTGCACCCATGGCATAGGCTAGCAGTTTATAGATAAAAGTGTTCACCCCCATGAGTTCGGCAGCGGTCTCATCTTCCCGGATGGATTCCCAGGCACGGCCCACCCTTGAAAAATTAAGCCGATGAACGCAGATAGCCGCCACAATAGCCAAACCCAATGCAAAATAGTAAAAGAGCTGGAGTTTTTTCATCCAGAAATGCTCAAACGTAAATCCGTTTTCAAATACCGGCAGAAAAATACCAATGGATTTAACCCCGAGGATTCCATTGGGACCGTTGGTCAGCTCCATCCAGTTGTTGAGAATGATGCGAATGATCTCCCCGAATCCCAGGGTAACAATGGCAAGATAATCTCCCCTCATGCGAAGGGTGGGATATCCCACAATGCAGCCTGCAACACAGGCAAAAAAGGCTGCCATTGGTAGGCAAACCCAGAATCCCAGGCCGTAAGTGGTATTAAGAATGGCATAGGTATAAGCACCCACACCGTAAAATGCAATATACCCTAAATCCAGCATACCAGCCAGACCCACCACCACGTTGAGACCAAGACCCAGGCAGATATAAAGCAGCACACTGATGGCCACATCAGTGCCGTATCGGCCTGCAAACTGGGGATAAATCAATGCAACTATCAGGCCTGCAGCAAGCCAGACCCAGGTGGGAAGGGCAGTGGAAGTGGTCTTGATATTACCCAGGCCCCGGGATATTGGGTCAGCAAAAAATTTTAAGGCACCACTGACCTTGGTCACATAGATTACAAGGCAAACAAAAGACCCTGCCAATATATAAGTCCAGACTGTAAATGTCGTCTGAAACGTCATGGTCCCGTCGGGATGAATACCCAGAAGGGGCCAGAGCAGTCCTAACAGCCACAACATGCCGATTGTATATTGTTTCCAAACTTTTTTAAACTCTTGTATCATCGATATTCTCGCCCATAATTCCATTTGGTTTAAAATAGAGTACTGCGATCAAAATGATGAAAGCAAACACGTCTTTGTACTCGCCTGAGATATAGCCGGCACCAAATATTTCAACCATTCCGATAATCAGACCACCTATCATGGCACCGGTAATATTCCCGATTCCACCTAACACAGCCGCTGCAAACGCCTTTATACCGGGGACAAATCCCATGTCATACCGGACAGATCCATAATAAAGGCCATACATGATACCGGCAGCAGCGGCAAGTCCCGCACCAATGGCAAAGGTCAGGGATATGATCCTGTTACTGCCGATGGCCACAAGAGCTGACATGGTCTTATCCTGGGCCGTAGCCCGCATGGCCATACCGATTTTTGTTCTGAATACCAGGAGATTGAGCCCTATCAGCAGGCAGGCAGTCAGAGATACGATCATAATCTGAAGATAGGAGATCGTTACCATACCAAAATCAAATCTTCCCTGGAACAACTCACTGGGATAAACCTTGTCATACACTCCCTGGGTGAGCATCATACCATTGGAAAGAAAAATAGACATACCCAGGGCAGACAAAAGGGCGGCCAGTCTGGATTCTTTCCGCAATGGTTTATAGGCAATTTTTTCAACCCCTATGGCAAGATAGGCGCAATAGGCCATGGCCATTGCAAAAGAAGCTGTCAGGCAGATCACCGGATGGGAATCCATATATCCAATTCCGCTAAAATACCCTAGGGCAATAGCGCCTACATATCCGCCGGCAGCAAAAAATTCACCATGGGCAAAGTTGATGAGCTGAATAACACCGTATACCATGGTATAGCCCAGTGCGATCAATGCATACATCCCACCAAGAGTTATACCGTTTATCAACTGCTGAATAAAATATTCCATTATATTTAATTTTCTTAACTTTATTTCCTGGAGTGGGCAAAAAGATGCGGCTGCTTTTCAAGGCGCAAGCCGCATCACACTTTTCACAAAACTACTTGATCAGACCGTTTGCAGGTTCCCAATAAGGAACAAACTCATCGCCAACAACTTTAAAGGCAATATAGGAAGACCCTGAGTCTCCATTGGCTCTGAATTTGACGCGTTTTGCAACACCCTGGTAATCCAGTTTCAAGAGTTGGGCCTTAATTTTAGCAGGTTCTGTGGAACCGGCCGCCTTGATGGCTTTTAAAAGAGCTGTGGCAGAATCATAGGCATAGGTTGCATAGGCGGCAATCTTACCATATTTGGGCACATATCTTTCTTCAAAGGCTTTGTATTCAGGCGTTGTGGGATCGGTAAACCCATAGGTCAGGTAAACGCCTTCCGATGCTGCTTTTGCAACTTCCATGTATTTGGGCTGGAACACAGCATCCTGGGTAACGATCTGGGATTTAAGCCCCAGACGTTTGGCCTGGAGTGTCATCATGGCGGCAGGAGAGTATCCCTGGAGAGACATATAGAAAACATCAGCATTTTTCTGTTTTGCCATGGTTAAAATTGCAGAAAAATCTTTGTCGCCCTGGTTGACATGCTCATGACCCAGAATTTTGATACCCAATGCTTTACTGGCTTTTTCAACACCGTCTGCAAGACCCTGTGAATAGGTGGTTTTGTCATCTACTATAAACATGGTTTTTGCACCCAGGGCTTCTTTCATAAACTTGGCAGCTGCAGGGGCCTGGTCATCATCTCTTCCACACATTCTGAACATATATTCAAGACCACGATCCGTAACATCCTGATGAGTGGAAGCAGGAGTAATCATGGGAATACTTTCTTCATCCAAAACTTCAGATGATGGAATGGTTGAAGAAGAGCAATAGGCTCCTACTACACCGACAACGCCATGGTTGAGCAGCTTATTGGCTGCGGCAACGGCTTGTCTTGGATCACAGGCTGTATCCTGGGGGAAAAATTCAATTTTGTCATAACCCGGCATTCCACCGGCTTCTTCAAATACTTTAATAGCAGTCCAGACACCGTTTTTAATATCTGTTCCATCAGATGCATAAGGACCTGTTAAAGGACTCATGGAACCAATCTTCAATGTTTTTGCAGAAACAGTTGCAAACAGAAATGGAACCAGAATAAGGCCCATAGCCATAATTGATAAAATTCTTTTTTTCATCTTTTTCTCCTAAAAATTATTGGTTAGCAGGCTGACCCAGATATGCTTCAATCACTTTCGGGTTATTCTGAATTTCATGAGAATCACCTTCAGCAATCTTAACACCATGATCAACACATACAATATGATCACACACACCCATCACAACCTTCATGTCATGCTCCACAAGGAGAACGTCAATGCCTAAGTCTGATATGCGTGTAATGTCTTTCATTAACTCTGAGGATTCAGAGGGGTTCATGCCGGCGGCAGGCTCATCCAGTAACAGTACTTTAGGTTCCGAGGCAATGGCCCGGGCAATTTCAAGCCGGCGCTGCAGACCGTATGGCAGACTGGATGCCACATCATCGGCATACTTTTCAACCCCCAT
>Ga0164318_10007803_pt1 | contig 10376 bp, 11 predicted proteins | sample GuaBasSedimGuay9_FD_113734 | JGI IMG/M metagenome (GOLD analysis project Ga0164318, IMG submission 113734) | Subseafloor sediment microbial communities from Guaymas Basin, Gulf of California, Mexico - Guay9, Core 4571-4, 0-3 cm | ecosystem: Environmental > Aquatic > Marine > Hydrothermal vents...
TCCTCCACGATGAGTAAATCATGCTCTGCCGCTATTTCAAGAAGATGCTTCCTCCTCTCCTCCGATAGCTCCACACCTGCGGGATTCTGGAATGTGGGAACGGTATATATCAGCTTCAGTTTTTCCCCCTTTTTCTTCAATTCTTTTATCTTCTCCTCCAGTATATCAACCCTCATTCCCTCCTCATCTAAAGGCACACCCACCATGTTGGCGCCATAGGCGTAGAAGGCATTGATGGCTCCGAGATATGTGGGAAGGGAAACAAAAATAACATCTCCCGCATCTATGAAAACGCGGCCCACTATGTCCAGTGCCTGCTGGGAGCCCACGGTTATGAAGACATCATCAATGTCAGCATTTATTCCAAAATTTTTCACATACTCGGTTATTGTCTCCCTGAATATCTTCAGGCCGGGAGTGGGACCATATTGCAGCGCGGTGGCGTAGTCGTTGGAGAGGACACGCTCCACAATCTCCTTTATCTCCTCAACAGGAAAGGCATGGGGGCTGGGCAATCCACCTGCAAAGGAAATGACATCCGGCCTCTGGGAAAGTTCGAGAAGTTCCCTTATTTCTGAGGTGCGGAAATATTTTGTTCTTTGAGAATATAAATCATCAACTCTCATTTGAGGATAATATGGAAGTGTTTAATATCTCTTTTCTGAGAAGTGCTAACATTTGGCAATAACATATTTTATAGGGCATGGACATTTAAATTTGAGAATGAAAAAACTGGATTTGATTTATCTTCCTGTCTTCCTGCTTCTTGCCATCCTTCTTTACTTCAACCCATTTCCATCCTCCTTTTTCCTCTCCGTTATTCACCTCCTCCTGGGCTGTTTCGTGCTAATAAAGGGCAGCGCATATTTCGTGGAAAGCACCGTTGATATGGCAGCGAAACTGGGGGTGAGTGAGCATACCATCGGCCTTACAGTAGTTGCCTTTGGAACCTCCCTGCCGGAGCTTGCTGTTTCAGGAATAGCATCCTATGGTGGCCATGTGGAAACGGCATGGGGGAATGTGGTGGGAAGCAACGTGACCAACATCCTGCTCATTCTCGGGGTTGCCATGATAATAACCTCCATCAGACCGAGCAAATACGCCTTCAGGGATGCTCTTACAATGCTTGCCATTTCTATCATCACCATATTTCTCATATTCGATGGTGGACTCCAGTTTTATGATGGCATCCTGCTTCTCTCCTTCTATTTCATTTTTGTTTACATGCTCAGGAAGAGGGGCATCGAAGGAGAGGAAATGGTTTCCAGAATGTCGCCTCTCCTAACCCTTTTGTTTTTTGTGGCCGGCATGGCCGGGGTGGCAATGGGGGCGGATGGTATGGTGAGGGGGGCTGTGAGCATCTCCTCGCTGCTGGGCGTTAAGGAGGTGGCTATAGCGGCCAGCATCGTCGCTCTCGGCACCTCCCTGCCAGAGCTGGCAACATCTGTGGTGGCGGCAATGAAGAAGCATCATGGCATAGCAGTGGGAAATGTAATAGGGAGCAACATAATGAATCTGGGCCTGGTGCTGGGTTTTTCCTCCCTGCTCCACACCATTCCCATATCCATTTCATCCGTGCCCCTTCTCTTCTTCCTTCTCGTCTCCATTGCCACACCTGTAATACTTTACAGAAAATGGGTTGGTAAAGTCACAGGTAGCATAATGCTCCTCCTCTATGTCCTCTTTCTTATATTTGTCTATCTATGATTACCACTGATCAAGAATAATCACTATTGAACCTATAACCAGTGCCTGGCAGTGCACCTCCTTATTTACTGTTTCTCCATTCTCTACATAGGAGAGATAGGCAGTGACATACATTCCCCCAAAACCGAATACAAGGAAGGAGATTAATGTACTTGAGTGGGAAGACACCTCATTTACACCAATTACTCCTGGAGAAACGCCAAATACAAGCATGCCGCTGATGTCTATCTTATCCAATGAAAGAGTATATATGCTATAATCGTTTGGGTTGTATACAAGAATCCTTATACCAAAACCAGATTGGAAGTCTATCTGTACGTCATTTGTTTTTTCTGCATTGGCCATATTGAATAGGGAAAGCATCAGAATTACAACAAATAAAGCCATCGCCTTCCTCATCTTTCACCTCAATTTTATATGATTTTGGGTATATAAACTTATTCAGACATGCTGCATCGCCATCCACCTTTTTGTTTTCCCAAAATATAATAGGGAAAAATGCATTACTTATTGTAAAAATGGCAAAGATTACATTCATAGGCACAGGGGGTGGCAGATTCGCCACCATATTTCAGAAAAGGTCAACAGGAGGCATATACATAGCGGATAAAGGGTTACTCATGCATGTGGATCCCGGGCCCGGAGCTCTGGTGAGAATGTATGATTTGGGCTTGGACCCAACGCAGACAGATGTGATTTTTGTCTCCCACACCCATCCCGATCACTATACGGATGCGGAAATACTTATCGAGGCGATGACCCTCGGCGGAAAAAGCAGGAGAGGGATGGTGATAGGAAGTGAGAGTGTCATAAATGGAATAAATGATTATCGCCCCATATCTTCCTATCATAAAAAACTCCCCTACAGAATAAGGGCAGCGAGACCGGGAGATAAGATGTTGCTCAAGGACTGGTATGAGATGAGGATAACACCTGCCCTTCACTCGGATGAGACAACAATAGGTTTCCAGCTCATGCTGGAGGCGGGGGCGGTATCATACACCAGCGATACCCAGTTCTTTGATGAGCTGGTGGAGGCCCATAAGGGGGCAAGAATTCTCATAATATGCCTCACCCGTCCCCTAAATGGAAAGATACCCTTCCACATGTCCACAGAAGATGCTGCTCAGCTGGTTAAGGGGATTAAACCAGAGATAGCGATACTTACTCACATGGGTCTCAAGGTTTTACAGAATCCCAACGAGGAGGCGAACTGGATAACACAGCAGACCGGCGTTCCAACAATTGCCGCTTTCGATGGCATGCGCGTTTACATGGATGATAAGATAGAGATAAAGAAGGATTGATTTAGTTGGTTATCACTTTCCCATAAAAATGGAGATGCAAGAGCAGGGAAAGAATATTGCAATCTTTCCCTTCCTGCCTTATCCTGTTTTCATTGCATAATCCGTGCCGCCATGGCTTTATGGAGATTGATATCACAACTTTTCCATCACCATCTCTGCTACCTTTTTGCCCGAGAGAAGCATTCCTCCGAATATGGGTCCCATTCTTGGGGAACCATGAACGGCGTTGGCCGCCATCCCTGTAACATATAACCCGGGAAACACCTCGCCGGTGTTCTCCACCGTTTTTCTTTCACCCTCATCGGCCCACATGGCCTTTTCCCCCTCAATTTTTCCTGTGGGAGTGCTCAACCCGTATTTCTTCTCGACCACCTTCACAATATTGCAGTCATGGCCTGTGGCATCTATTACCGCCTTTGCCTCTATAGAAACGGGGTCAACATGCAATCCCGCAGTAAGAATGGCACTCCAGTTGATAACAACACCGCATACCCTGCCATCTCTCACCATCACATCCTCGACACTTATCCCGTTGAACACCTTCGCCCCTGCATCAATGGCTGAGGAAAGCAACTTCGCCACTGACTCCACGGAGTTAGCAATCCAGTACTCATCCTTCTTTATGCATTTCACTCCCGCCTCCTCCAGAATCTCATGCCCCTGTTTTATCACTATTACCGGATAGCCAATGCCGCCGCCCCACATCCCGCCACCCGGGGAAATTTTCCGCTCGAATATCACAACCTTCTTGCCTTTTTCGGCAAGATAGCGGGCGGCTGTCAGGCCTGAAGGACCTGCACCCACGATGGCCACATCTATCTGAAGATTATCCAGAAATTCGCGGTTAAACTCCTCCACTATCAGACGGGTTATATCTATGTCCCTAATCATAGGTGGAGAATTACATTTCCTATATTATTTTTTTCCCTGAAAAAGAGATGGAAGGTATATGAAATAGGCACCGTCTTTGTATATTATTATTGCCCCTTCCTCTGCCAGCCGCCCCACATTTATCTCATACTCCCCCACTTCCCTCACGCTTATGCTCTCCACCTTCTCCTTTAATTTCTCCGCCTCCCTTATTGCCTCTTCCTTTCTTCTCTTTATCTCCTGCAGAATTTCCTCCATGTTGTCGCCCTGGATGGGCGCCTCCTCCTTTTCGATTTTCTCCAGAAGTTTCTTCCTTTCCCTCTCGCCCAGCGGTTTTTTTGTGTAATAAAATGCTTTCCCGCCGCACTCGGGGCAGCCCTCCAGAACATATCTCGAGTCCTCGTATATCTTTCCGCATTTCAGACATTGATGTGGCATCTTATCTCTTCCCCACTATGACTGCCTTTATGACATCCTTATCCCTGTAAACCGTCTTTATTTTATCCGCTGGACCCACAATGGTCATCCTTGCCCTCTTCTTTCCCAGCAACCTCCCCCAGAAATTCTGCTTCTCCGACATGTAACTTTCCATTTCTATACCTGAAAATTTCTCATTCACCTTCTCCATCGTCATCTCTATGAGTTTTGCCTGCTCCTCCGCCGTCAATCCCTGCTCAAGCACGAGAATCTGGCCCTTCCTGACCTCCTCCAAAATAAACTTCAGTTTTTCCTGCTCGCCCAATCCGTTCAGTTTTTCCTGGGATATGAAATTCACCTTTATTTCCATATTACTTCCTCTTTTTTCCGAACTTTCTAACCATGGCCTCATAGAGCAGATCCATGTTCACCCCATTCAAGGCGGAGATGGGAACAACCTCATGCTTTGGGAAGGCCGATTTAAGGGTGGCGGGTGTGGAGCCGTTCAAATCTATCTTGTTGGCGGCGATTATGAAGGGCAACTCCCTTGCTTCCAGATTCCCCAGTATTGTTATGTTCACCTGTGTGAAGGGATTTTTTGTGCTATCCATAAGAAGAATGACACCATCCAGGTTGTCAAGCCATTTTATTGCCTCTATGACTCCCTCCGTCGCCTCCTTCGCCCTCTTCTTCGCCTCCTCCTCGTCGAGTCCATACTCAAGGAAATCGTGATAATCTATTTTTGTTGCTATGCCCGGCGTGTCCACCAGATCTATGGTCAGGCTTGCCTTACCCTGTTTTATCACAATCCTGTCCTTTTTCTGTATCTTTCTCGTTTCATGGGGCACCTCCGATGCCTCTCCCACCACATCTCCTGCCCAGTCCATGGCTATTCTGTTGGCAAGCGTCGTTTTGCCAGCGTTGGGAGGACCATAAATTCCTATGGCGACATGTCTTTTCCCAAATATTGAAAGAAGCCAACCTGATAATTTATCAAATATGCCCATTCTATTTCAACATAAAATTGTTTTATATAAGTTTTGTTAAATTTGTGGCTCCATAATCCTTCCAGAGCATAATTCTATATATCTCCACCACATGCCCTTTCAATGGAGAATGTGATAATATTCGATTACGATGGCGTAATTGCTGACTCAAAGGAGATATTCATGAGATATTTCCTGGAGGGATGCAGAAGATATGGTGTGGATATAACCACAGAGGAGGAGTTCCTCCGCCTTTACGAGGGGAATATATATGAGAGTATGCTCTCTCTGGGGCTCAGCAGGGAAAAAATTCTCTCGGTTGTGTATTACATGAGGAGGGGGCTGCTGGAGAATAAAGACAGAATAAGAATGTTTTCCGGCATTGGGGAAATTATAAAAGAACTATCTTCCCATCCCCTTTTCATAGTTACATCCAACGATACCGAACTGGTGAGAAATTTCCTCAAATCCTGGCACATTGATTTTTTTGAGGACATAATTGGTTCCGATAGGGAGGCGAGCAAGGTCAAAAAGATTAAATCCATTATGGAAAAATATCCCTCATCCAGATATTATTTTATAGGAGACACTGTGGGAGACATTATGGAGGGCAGAAAGGCGGGGGTGAAAACGGTGGCTGTAACCTGGGGATGGCATGACGAGGAAAGGCTGGCGAAGGCAAAGCCGGATTATATGGTAAAAAATCCTCCGGAGCTTCTCACCGTTTTCAGATGATTCATGAGGAGATGATTCTTTCATCCCATGTGTATGAATTGTTCGGAGAGTAGGCAATTGCTTTGACAACATGTTCTCCAGTCATGTTGTAATTCATCCTGAAGGGTTTTTCATCATCAGAGACAAAAAATTCTCCATCAATATAGAAATCCACCCTCACCGCATTTTCCGTATATGCCTCAATGGTGTTATTCTGCGGCGGCTGCAGGTAAACATACATTTCTTCCACAGGAGGCAGAGGAAGAGCGCACACATATGCTATGCTTCTTCTCAAAATCCACCAGTTGTAACTCCAGTTTTTCTGCGCCCCTCCCACCCAGGCATACACATACTTGGGTATTCCATAAATGGAGATTCCGAAAAATTCCTCAATGCTGGCATTGAAGCGGGGCGGTATCTCGGGATGATTTCCAAATACCACCACCTTTCCCTTGCCATAGTTCCTTTCTGCTGCTGAAAAATATCCCTTTATGTCAGTTGTTATGTTTCTGTAAGGCACCCATAAACCATGCTTATATATCCAGTAATGAAGGGGGGCAACATCTGAGGGCTCTTCAGCATAGATGGCAAGGGGCGTTGCCTCCTTCATCCCATACATTCCCGGGCCGCCCCCATATGTGATGTACCTCTCCTTCATTCCCGCAAACATCGGCCCAGAGAGAATCGTGGTTTTTACAGGAATGTTGCTTCTTCCCCCCTCCTTCCAGAGATACTGCCATTCCTCATCCTGATCATCATTCACATAGGCGTCTATGATGCCAAGGGATGCAATGTTTATTATGAAATCGAGAAGGTGGAGGGGATGCTCGTATCCCATGGCCATTATATTTGCCCCTCCGCATGTTCCAACGTAGCCACCACCATTCCTGATGAACTCCTTTATCCTCTCCTTCCATCCGGGCAACAAGCCGTGGAAATACTGCCTGCCGCTCGCCCCTATGAAGAGAGCATCATAATTGCTGAGGTTGCCTTTCATAACGTCGCCAAAATCAATTCTTGTAACGTTTAATTCATAAAGAGAGCCGTTGCTGTACCAGGCATAGTGGAAGCATCTCTCCAGGAGATTCACTGAAGGGGAAATAGAGTCATAGAGGGCTATGTTTATCTCATATTTGTTTATTCCCCCACCCCCAGAATTGAAATTCATCAGAAGGAGAATTGCAAGCATTACAGGCCATGCCCTCATCATGGAGTAATTCTCCTCAATCTTATATATTTTGTTTTATCCCCACCCACCATGGCAAATATCATCTCCTTCTTTACCGAATGGGCAAGCCTCACTGCCCTGCTTACTTCTGCCCACGTGCTTTCGTGGCTGCTGTCCACCACATGAACAAGATAGGGGGCGTGGCTTTTTTCCGGATTTTCCTCATAAACCCTGAAGTGGGAGCCAAATTTGAATCCCGTCTTGGGGAGGAGTTTCATTTTTCTCATTTCCTTGTAAACAAGCAATCTCCTCTCTATGTCGGGCTGTATTTTTCTGGCATGCTTTATGAATCTCTCCATGCTCATTTTTCTTCCCCTTCTCGTCACCTTAACCCCCTTCTCCGCCAGATATGCGGCTTCCATTAAGGATAGCTGGGTGTATTCTCCTATCTCCCTTCCCACAAAATCCTCCCGCAGTTTTTCTCTCAACCCCTCATCCTTCGTTATACATCTGTCGTTTAGCAGTATTATTTTCCCCTCATAATCTCTCTCCTCCATCTCCCCTTTCATTCTGAAAAATTTGGCTATGTAATATGTTATATCCCCCTCCTCATCCACCACTCCCAGAATGAGTTTATTCTCCGCATCCTCTATGTTTTTTTCAATATCTGCTATGCGAAAGGTTGCCCTCTCCGATATGGCTCTCACCTGAAAGGCCGGCTTGGCCGGAGGACGTTTACCCCTCTCGTAGAGAAGAAAGGATTCGCCACCCTCCTGCATCCTGACTATGTACCCCCTCTCCCTTAAATCCCTGTAAACAAGATATTTTATCTCAAAGTCCGGGATGTATTCCAGCGCATACTCCATAAATTTCTCCAGATTGATTTTCTTTCCCTTCCTTCTCGCCTCCACCCTGCCCTTCTCAATGAGATAGCAGGTTTCCACCAGATTAAGGAGATATTCTTTCTCCTTTATTCCATAGCATCCCTTACTGTATAACCTATTTCCCTCTGATGATTTCCTCACAACACATGCATCTCCCTCCACATCCACCGTAACAGCCTTCACCATTTTCTCTCTATATACCCCACTATCCCCTCAAAAACATCCCTTCCGTCATTTCCCTCCCATCCCGGATTCTGCCACTTGTGAAATGCCCTCTCCGGATGGGGCATCATTCCCATTACATTGCCTTCATTATTGCATATCCCTGCTATATTGGCGTAGGAGCCATTGGGATTCCAGGGATAGCCGGCGAGGTTGCCATCCCTATCCACATATCTGAAAACAACCTGTTTCTCATTAACTTCCTGGGCATACTCATCATTTTTGAATACAAGTTTTCCCTCCATGTGGGCCGAGGGTATCAACCCTATCTTCCCTTCGGGAATATTGGATGTGAGTTTGCATCCCCGCCCCTCATGCCTCACCAGCGTCTGTCTGCATTCAAATCTATTGGAATCGTTGGTGGCCAGACATGCCTCCGGCTCATCACTTATGCCATTTAAGGCAGGCAGGAATCCCAGTTCTATCAAAACCTGAAAACCGTTACACACACCAACCATCACCCCGCCGCCTTCAACAAATCTCTTCAAATCATTGAATACATCCGCCTTTAGACGGGCTGCGAAGATGGCGCCCGCCCTTACATAATCGCCGGCGGAGAAACCGCCAGGCAGAAATATGCACTGATAATCATCCACCTTCTTTGCCCCTCTTTCAATCTCCTTCAGATGAACATACTCCGGCTTTGTTCCCAGTTCCTTGAAGGCCAGATATGTTTCATACTCACAGTTTGTTCCCTCCATCTGAAGAATCGCCACTTTTATTTCTTCTCTCTGCACACTGTTAAAGGTGAGGGGATATAAAAATTTTTGATGAATTATGGGATGCAATGTTTATTATGAAATCAAGAATGCTCTTCCACTTCATTATGGCAGGTAAATTCCCGATTATTCAACATACTTGAATATCCATGATTTGTAATCCTGCTCCTCTGAAGTCCTCCATACTGCCCCGGCGTTTATCTCCAGTTTGCCGTCGTTGTCAAAATCTCCCACGCATGTGACGGCAAGCCCGCCATAGGTATCATTTATGAGATATTCCTCCTCATAGGTGGAGCCGTCCCACTGGAGTATATGAACCTTATCTGTTCCAACACATACCTCCGCCTTGCCGTCGTTGTCCACGTCCCCCACATCGATGGCCTCTATGGTGTCCGCCTCTCCATTATATGTGACATCAAAAATTCTTTCGTAGTCGGAACCGTTCCACTCATATATGCATAGGCGAGGATATCCAAAGGTGGTGTGGATTTCCTTTATTCCATCTCCATTGCTGTCCTTGGCAACACATCCAAAAACCTGGTAGTCAAATCTGTCTATCACATGGCTATCAAAGTTGTTTCCATTCCATTTCAGCACCGTCAAATCTCTTCCATGGCCAACAAGCACCTCATTTTTGCCATCGTTGTCCACATCTGCTATCCAGGGGAAATATATGGAGTGATAGCCCCATCCCGCCTCCCTCACCAACTTGCTTCCGTCCCATTTCAGGACAATGAGAGAGTTTTCATTCCCAAAACCGCCTGTGACAATCACCTCATTTTTGCCATCGTTGTTGTAGTCGCCAACTATGCAGTCAAGCGTTGTTCCCCCATTATCCTTGCTGGTGATGAGATATTTGTCCACCAGTTTATAGCGGTGACCATTCCATTTGAAGAAGGAGAAATGTCCTCCCCATGCCACTCCTATTTCATTTTTCCCATCGTTATCAATATCTGCTATGCTGAAGCCGGTGGCGGAGCCAAATGGTTCTGGTATCTCCACCCAGTTTTGTCCCACCCTCACCCACAGTCCATAGCCGACTCCGAAGGTCGGATCAACTATTTTCGCCTGCTCATAATAGCCTCTATCCTCATCATACTTCATCACCCTCATGAATGGATCTCTTCCTCCAATAAGCAGTTCATTTTTTCCATCGCCGTCCGCATCGCCCACCGGCTGCGGTCCCTCATATCTTGCCGACCACCACCATATCTTCCCATAACTTTTCTCCCACTGAATCTCAAAATGCCCCGCCGACGCCGGGGAAAAAGGCGAGGATGAAAAATCTGCAGTATTTTGCTGCACCACACCTCCGCCACCAATGAAGGCAAACATTGCAATCATAACGAGAAGGAAGGCAATCTTTTTCATAGAAAAGTAAA
>Ga0164318_10007804_pt1 | contig 10375 bp, 8 predicted proteins | sample GuaBasSedimGuay9_FD_113734 | JGI IMG/M metagenome (GOLD analysis project Ga0164318, IMG submission 113734) | Subseafloor sediment microbial communities from Guaymas Basin, Gulf of California, Mexico - Guay9, Core 4571-4, 0-3 cm | ecosystem: Environmental > Aquatic > Marine > Hydrothermal vents >...
TATTAAAAAGGATGTATTTAGAAAATATTTCCTTTCAAAAGGTAAAATTAGAGATATATTTAAAAAGTTATATTATGATAAAAAATTTTATCTTTTACATGGGGACTTGTGGGGGAATATAATAATAAAGAAGGAAAAGTTTTATGTAATTGATTGGGAATTTAGCGCTATTATAAATTTTAAATTTTATGATATAATAGACACGTTAGTTTATTATTTAATGGATAAGTTTAAGTTGTCGTATATTGAAGCTAAAAAATATCCTGTTTTACTAAATTACTTAAAAAAAGTTAGTCTTAGTGATAAACTTAAAGATGTAGGATTAAAAAGAGAAAATTTTCTGGAAATATATAAAACTTACTTATTATTAAATTTTTATTTCCGTATAAATGTTTCTTTTGATCTAGCCAAGGAGATTGATGAATTTTGTTTAATTGCAAATTCTCTAACTATAACTTAAAAAGAAAAAAGTTAGAATATAATATATAGAAAAATATTTTGAAAATTTAATGAAATCTTTATAGTTAAAGTATAAGAGGAATAAAGTAAAGGAAAACTTGTAAAGAATTAAAAAAGTGGGTTTTTAAAAAATGCGGATACTATTTATAAATAGAGTAATGGGCTTGTGGCGCGGTGGTGGTGAAAATTTTGATTTAAATTTAGCATATTCTTTAAAGAGACTTGGATGTGAAGTAGAGTTTATTACAGGCTGTCTAAAAAAAAGGATTTTATACCCGGTTAGGGAGTTTTCCACTAAATATGTATATACACCATATTTAGGAATAATAAATAAGAAATTGAAGATTAAAATGCCCGGTTTTGGGAAATTATGGATATTAGATATGGTCTGGTGGGGAAAAAAGGTTTTAAAAAATTTAGGATTATATATAAAAGAGTTTGATGCGGTTTGGGTTTTAGGATTACCTGATTTAGCATATAATATTCAAAAATATTATAAGATTCCTGTAGGAGTAAGATTTCCTGGCCCACCCGACAAGCTATGGTATAAAATAATTAGAAAATTACCACTAATTTTTGCTAACGGAGATGCCTATAATCAACTTCAGTTTATATCTCCTTCTAACCTGATATATTTAAACCCGGGAGTTCAACCACCACCGCGATATATGAAATTAACTGAAATTAAGTCTTTAAAATCTAAGCTTAAAATTTCTAACAGAGATAAAATTTTATTATTCGTGGGACGATTAGTTCCGATAAAAAATTTACCATTTCTAATAAGTGGATTTAAAAAAATGAAATATAAAATAAACACATTAAAGCTCCTTATAATTGGAGAAGGCCCAGAAAAGGCAAAAATTCTAAAATTAATTGATAAATATAGATTAAATAACGATGTATTACTATTAGGATATATAGAGAATAAAGAGTTATGGAAATATTATCAAATTTCTGATATATTTGTTTTAACTTCTAATTATGACAATTTTCCTAACGTTATATTAGAAGCAATGATAAATAAATTACCAATAGTAGCAACAAGAGTTGGGGGGATATCATTGCAAATAAAAGATGGAATAAATGGTTATTTAGTTACCCCTAATAATATAGATGTATTGGTAGAAAAAATTGTTACTCTTTTATATAATGAAGATTTAAAAGAAAAAATTGTGAAATACAACTATAAATATGTACAAAGAAATTTTTCATGGGAAAAAAGTGGTGAAATTGTATATAGAAAATTTTATGAATTAAAAACTTATATAAAAAGATGAGTAAAGAGAGATTTTTTATTCTTAGAGATGATGATATAAATTACTGGACAATCCAAGAAGAGATAGAAGATATTTATAAAGATTTAATCTTTAAAAATAATTTAAAGATTTCTTTTTCTGTAATTCCATTTAGTGTAAGAATGTATAATTTGGGAGATAGTGAGAGTTTTTATCAAGAGATGAAGGAGGTTTCTATTGCTAAAAATAAAAAGTTAATATCCTTTCTTAGAGAGTTAATAAAGAAAAAAAAGATAGAAATTATGCTTCATGGTTATAATCATTTATATAAAGTAGGATTGAATAAAAGAGAAATAAAACCTGCTACTAAAGAGTGGTTGGATATTATTAGGAAACTAAAAAGAGGAAAAGATTTATACTGGGTTGGAGAATATGCATGGGATAGCTATGAGAATTTATTGAAGAAGACAAAATATGGTAAAGAATATTTAGAGGATATATTTAAAATCAAGATAAGAAATTTTGTTCCTCCGAGTAATGATTTATCTATTGATGGGGTAAGAGCAGTAATAAAATCAAAATTAAATATAAGTGGTTCAATTCGTTTAAAAAAATTTAATCATCCATTGAATTTCTTTACTTTAAGAAATTATTTTTTAAAGTTAGTTTGGAAATTTTTTAATTTTTCAACACCATTAAATGATTATCCGTATATATTAAATTATAAAACTCATAAGGAGTTAACTTCAATCGGCTTAGTGCCAGGGTCAAACATTGATAAGTTATTCAAAATTATTAATTATTGTAAAAGAAGAAATATAATAATACAGCTTGCTACTCATTATTGGGAATTAAGAAAGAATACCAGTTTAAGAAGACTTTTTTATGTGATAATAGAATATTTATATAAAAATAATTATAAATCTAAATGTTTATATGAGTTTCTTTCATAGTATTCTTTATAAACTATACCGGCAAATAAATCCGATAAATAAAGAGTACATAAAAATTAAGGAAAATCCTATAGAAAGTGCAAATAAGTATTTAAATTCATTATTATCTTATACTGTCAGAAATATAGAATTTTATAAAAATTTTCCTCCAGAATTGAATAGATTCTCTATTCTGACCAAACAAATAATAAAGGAAAATTTTAATAAATTACATTTGTTAGAATTACCACGGGATGCTTATTTTAATACTTCTGGTGGTTCTACAGGTGAACCTGTTAAAATAATCCAAGATAGTGTTTATGATAAATATATTGGATATACTATAAAATATTTTCATGAAGAATTTTTACATTTACCACGGAAATTTATAAAAAAGGTGTATTTATGGGGGTCAGAAAGAGATATTTTAAATTGGTTTGGAGATTGGAAGAAAAAGATTAAAGGCTATATTACAGGTATAAAATATTTCAATGCTTTTTATATTACTCCTGAAAAGTTAGAAAATATAGTAAAATACCTAAATAAACATAAACCATCTTACATTCGTGGTTATGCAAGTACATTATATGAAGTAGCAAGATATATTAGAAGTAAAGGTATAAAAATAAATTTTCGGCCTATAGTGATTATTAGTAGCGCAGAAACACTTCAACAATTTATGCGAAAAGAAATAGAAGATATCTTTCAGTGTAAAGTCTATGATTTTTATGGCTCAAGAGAAAGTGGTGCGATAGCAGGAGAATGTCCTTATGGAAATTTTCATTTTTTTATCTTTAATCAATGGGTAGAATTATTACCATATCATAAGAATATTAAAAAGATATTAGTTACTACACTTCATAATTTTACAATGCCTCTAATCAGATATGATATAGGTGATTTGTGTGAGGTATCAAGTAGTGATAGATGCCCTTGTGGGAATCCATTGCCTTTCGTTAAAAGAATTGTTGGAAGGATAACAGATAATTTTTTAAAGAGAGATGGTACGGTTGTACATGGGGAATATTTTACTCATCTGTTTTATTTTAAAAAAATAGATAAATTTCAGGTGATTCAGGAAGATTATGATAAAATTACTATAAATATTTTCTCTAAAAATAATATCTCAGAAAAGCTCATTGATGAGATAATAAAAAATATAAAAAAAGTAATGGGAAAATATGTAAAAATTAATATAAATTTCCTTAGAACAGCTACTCTTACACCACAAGGTAAATTTATATATACATATAGTAAAGTTTATAGAAAACTTTAAAGTAATGGAAATATTTTAATGAAAAAAATTCAAAAAAATTTTCTTAGAAATTTTGATAATGGAAAGGTAATATTAGTGTTTGAAACACTACCAAGATATCCAGATTCTCCTTATGATAGTGTTGAATTACAAGAAATATTTAAGTATATATATAATTTCTTTAAAATAAAAAATTGGATAAAAGATAAATCAAAGATAGTAATAAAGCCAAATTTTGTAAGGGATTATAATGTAAATCGTAAAGCAGGTATAGAGCCACTTGTTACGCATCCTTCTATAATTTATGCTTGTATAGATTCTCTTCCTTTGTTTTACAATAAAGGAAATATTATAATAGGAGATGCTCCTTTACAGAATTGCAATTTTTCAAATTTAATAAAAATATTAAAACTAAAAGAGATAACAGATATTTTTAGAAAGAAAGGAAAGGGAATAAAAATTGAGGATTGGAGACTTACTATTTTTAACCGGGGAAATAAAATTTTAAGAAGCAATCCTCAACAAAGAAGAAAATTAAGTAGAAAAGAATTTAATAGATTATTCGAACTTGTAGACTTAAAAAATGAGAGTTTTTTGTCCGATATCGAAGATTTCTCTGATAGATTTAGAGTTACTGTATATAATCCAGAACTTATGAAAAAACATCATAAGAATGGTAAGCATGAATATTTAATTTCAAAGCAAATATTAACTTCAGATGTAATAATAAATCTTCCTAAAATGAAGACCCATATAAAAGCAGGAATTACTGGGGCATTAAAGAATTTAATAGGAATTAATGGACATAAAGAGTACTTACCCCATCACATCAAGGGAGATTATCTAACAGGCGGTGATAACTATATTTTTCCGTGTTTTTTTAAGCAATTATTTGAAGAATTTGACGAATATGTATGGAAAAATATTGAAAAACATAGCTGGATATTTAATAAATTAAATTTCAAGATATTATCAATATTATGGCATTTATGGAAATTTTTATGTTACGACCCAATAATTGCAGGTAGTTGGTCCGGGAATGATACTATATGGCGAACTATATTGGATTTAAATCATATATTATATTTCTATAACTTAAAGAAGAAAAGATTAGAAAGCGAGTATCAACGAAAAGTTATTACAATAGTTGACGGGATAATAGGTGGAGAAGGTGAAGGTCCTTTAGCACCATCTATTAAAAAAGCAGGAATTGTTATAGCTGGATTAAATCCTGCTTATGTAGATGCTGTTATGGCTACATTAATGGGATTTAATATCTCCCGCATTCCCACAATTTATCAAGCACTTTTTAATATTAGGTCGAAATTTAAAGTATACTTGTCAAAAAGTGGATATTTTAAGATAAAAATAATCAATCTAAAAACTAGTAAGATTGTAGATTTAAATTTTAACGAATTGATGGATTATGTATTGGACAAATATAGAAATTTATTTTTTAAGCCCCCTAAATGGTGGCAACGGATAAAAAGGGGAGATGTTGAGTAATTTTTATAAATTTTATTTAATTTTAACTAAATCTAATATATTAAAAAGCCTTGCATATATAAATGAATATGAATCATACCCATACAAAAAAAAGAGAAAAATACAGAAGTCCCGTTTGGAATCTTTATTAATATTTTCTACAAAAAATATAGATTATTATAAGAAATTTGGTAATAGGAAATATGATGCATTTCCAATTTTGACAAAGAAATTGTTAAGGAAAAATTTAATATTTTTAAGGAACAGAGTGTCAGGATTATCTACAATAGAAAATACATCAGGTGGAACGACAGGTGAACCCATAAGAATTCTACAAGATAAAAATTATAAAACATGGAGCAGAGCATATAAAGAATTTTATTACCAAAAAGCTGAATATACATTTGGAAAAAAGTTAATTAAATTGTGGGGATCAGAAAGAGATATTATTATAGGCAATTTTGGGCTTAAAAATAAATTACTTAATTATTTACGTCATCAAAAATTTTTAAATACATTTATGATGAGTGAAAATGATATATATCAGTATATAAAAACAATTAATAGGTTTCAGCCAGATGTAATTGAGGCTTATGTTCAATCATTATATGAGATTTGTAGATTTGCTATTAATAATAATTTATCAATTTACCAACCAAAAAGTATTATCGTAAGTGCAGGCACATATTATGACTTTATGGAATCAATATTTAAACAAGTTTTTCCTGAAGTACCTATTTATAACCGATATGGGTCCCGTGAAGTAGGAGATATTGGATGTAGCTGTGGAGGAAGAAAATTTATTCATATATCAATGTTGACTCATTATGTTGAAGTTGTAGATAATAATAATAAATCAATAATAGGAAAACCTGGTAGAATAATAGTTACATCGCTAACAAATTATGCTCAACCTTTAATAAGATATGAAATAGGTGATATTGGGGTGATGTTTCCTTATAAAAAGTGTCCTAGTTGTGGGTGGGAAGGAGATATTTTAGAGATAGTTAAAGGGCGGACAGTGGAGGTATTTAAGAATATATACGGTGAATTGATAGATGGCGAATATTTTACTCATTTATTTTATTTTAGAGAATGGTTAGAGAAATTCCAAGTAAATTATTTTAAAAAAAAGAATATTTTAGAATTGAAGATAAAATTGAACCCGCAATTTAAAAAGATACCAAAAAATGATAAGAAAGAAATTGAAGAGAATATTCTAAAAGTAATGAAAAGATGTAAAATAGTTTGGAAGATTGTGAAGAATATTTTTTCCAACAAATCCGGAAAGTTCTGCTATACAAGAATGTATGAATAAAGATAACAAAAAACGACTTATTTTTATGTTGCCTACATTGACTGGAGGTGGTGCAGAGCGGGTGGCTTCACTTTTATCAATATATATGCCATATAATATAGATTTGAAATTTATTTTATTTGAAGATAAAATTTCTTATAAATATAAAGGCGAGATATTTGTGTTAAATTTACCTGGACATAGATCACTGTTAATAAAATTTTGGAATATGTTTTTAAGATATATTAGAGTAAAAAGATATCTAAGAATGTTTAAACCTGATGCTGTACTTAGCTTTATGGAAGGACCTAATTTATTAAATATACTTACAAATAAAAAGCCTTATATAAGTGTAAGAAATTATAAATCCTTATCAGAAAAGAAAAATTTAATTAATAAATCTATTATTAAATTTTTATATAATAGAGCCTACAAAATAATTGTGAATTCAGAGGGTATAAAAAGAGATTTAATAAAAAGATGGAAAATAAATTCAAAAAAAATTAAAGTAATATATAATCCTGTTGATATAACAAATATCCAGAGATTAAAAAAAGAAAAGATTGATGTTAATTTTAAAGAAATATTTAAATACCCTGTAATAATAAATGTTGGTTCATTAACAGAACAAAAAGGACAGAAATATTTACTACGAGCCTTTGCAGAAGTTAAAAAAGATATGAAAGATGTAAAGCTTTTAATCTTAGGAGAAGGACCATTAAGAAAAGAATTAGAATTATTGGCTGAGAAATTAGGGATTAAAAAGGATGTTATAATGCCGGGGTTTGTTAAAAATCCATTTAAATATATATCCCGAAGTAAACTTTTTGTATTATCAAGTTTATGGGAAGGGTTCCCGATGGTATTATTGGAAGCCATTGCCTGTGGTGTGCCTGTAATAAGTAGTAATTGTAAATCTGGCCCTGCAGAAATTTTAGATAATGATTTCCTTTTTCCACCAAAGGATATAAACACCATGAGCACATTAATACTTAAGTTTTTAAAATTAGATAAGGATTACTTATATAATAAATTGGAAAAATTGCAAAAGACCCTTGAAAGAGAACTGAATCCTTTATCTATTGCAAAAAGATACTTAGAAGTCTTAGCAAAATAAAAGTTAATCTGTAAATGAGGAAAGAACAAATTACTTTTTCTTTTATGTATAATGTATTTCTGATATTTACATTAATTTTTCCTTTGTGGGTTAATTCATATTCAGTATTAGGAATTCGTTATAAATTTATCACTATAAACTTCCCGCTTTTATTATTTCTTATTGGAATATCGGGAATAATTTTGAATGCTTTAAATAAATTACATACTCTTCACTTTCGTATAAAAAATATAAACTTAATTGACTTGTTAATTGTTATTAATATATTATGGAATATTATTGCTCTTATTTTAGCAAATGATTTTCAAAGTTATAGAAATTACTATTTATACAGTTTTCCTTTTTATTATTATCTGATTGTAAGACTCTTAAATACTAAATTTTATTACTCAAATGTATTGATTTACTGGGGGATATTAGTGGCTATATTAGGGATAGTTGAATATATAACACGGTTTAATCCCTTTTTGCCTCCCAAAGTTATATATAAGGGATTTTACTATATGTACAATAGAGTCCAAGGTTATCAGCCGTCTGTGGTTTTTGATGGTCCTAATACTTTAGGGTTATTTCTAAACAGTGTTTCTTTATTATTACTTTATCGGAGAAAAAGGTTTTTTGAATTTTCCTACGTAAGTAAATTTTTTATTTTAATAATAGGGAGTATTATTTCTTTATCAAGAGTAAATTTAATAGGGGTAAGTATTATTCTAATTTTATTTATAAAAAATTTTAATATAAAGTATAAAAAAGTATTTATCATAATAATAGTTTTGCTACTTATTATGTTAGTTATAGTTTTTATATATCCACATTTTAAATCCCGTCTATTAGATATTAAGACAGCATTGGATAGACCTCAATTATGGAAAAAATGCCTAAGAATTTTATATGCCAATAATATTTTATTAGGTATAGGATATGATAAATTGAGAGATACAAAATATCTTGGTTCCCCTGCACATAATTCGTTTTTAAATATTTTAGTTGAACAGGGGTTTGTAGGGGTAATAATATGGTTTCTGATGTGGTATTTTATTTTTTATAGGTTAAAAAAAGATTATACTTACTCACAGACAGCTAAATTTTTGATATGGTTTGGAGTACTGTACCACATAGTAGGGCTATTTCATTCAGCAATATTTATGTATAAGGTGAGAATGTTATATTTTATTATCTTAGGAAATTTTATCAATCGTAAAAAACCAATAATTATTTATCATCATCATGAAATCTATTCTATTAATAAATAAATTTCTTTTTTCAAAGGGTGGAGACGCGATTTCAACTTTTAATACTGGAAGACTCTTCTCTGAAAAGAGACATAAAGTTTATTTCTGGGGAATGCAACATCCGTTAAATCCTGATTATGAATATAAAGAATTTTTTGTCTCAAATGTTGAATATAATAAAAAGGTGAGTTTTAAAGAAAAAGTTCGAATAAGTTTAAATATTCTATATTCTTTTGAAGCAAAGAAAAAAATTGAAAAGTTGATTAATAAAGTGAATCCTGATATTGTTCATTTAAATAATTTTGCTCATCAAATTTCTCCTTCTATTTTGCCAGTGATAAAAAAGTATAAAATTCCGATGGTAATGACTATGCGGGATTATAAATTAGTCTGTCCATCTTATAGTATGCTTTCTAAAGGATTACCTTGTGATAAATGTAAAAACGGTAAATATTACTGGTGCTTTTTTAATAAATGTACAAAAAATTCTTACCTTAAAAGTTTTATAAATACAGTGGAAATGTATTTGCATCATAAAATTCTTCATATCTATGATTTAATTCATTTATTTATTGCGCCAAGTAGATTTATGCAAAGAAAGGTTATAGAGATGGGGTTTAATAAAAAGCCAATATTATATCTACCCAATTTTGTCTGGGTAAAAGAGTATACTCCATTATATAATTCCAAAAGTAATTATATTGTATATGTAGGACGCCTTTCATTTGAAAAAGGTTTATTTACCCTTTTAAATGCGATGAAAGGATTTAAGAGAAAAGAAGTTATTTTGAAAATAGTGGGACAGGGACCATTGGAGGATAAATTAAAGAATAAAGTAAAAGATGAAAAAATATCTAATGTTGAATTCTTGGGTTTTATTACAGGCAAAAAACTATTTAATATTATACGAAATTCATTTTTTGTTGTGCTACCTTCTGAATGGTATGAAAATAATCCCAGGAGTATAATTGAAAGTTTTGCTTTTGGAAAACCTGCTATTGGTTCCAGTATAGGAGGAATTCCTGAACTTATTATAGATGGAGTAACAGGTTATTTATTTAAGCCCAAAGACCATATTGATCTCTCAAATAAAATAAAAATAATGCTTTCAGACCATAGAAAACTGATAAAGATGGGAAAAAATGCCAGAAGATTTGTTGAAATGAATTTTAATCCTGATAAACATTATGAGAAATTAATGGAAATTTATAATATGGCTATAACCCTTAGCCAGGGAAAAAATGTTGAAATAGAAACTTATAATTATGAAATAAAACTTCCCTAAAATTTTTCTAAAATATATTACCAGGAGGACGTATGAGATTAGAAGCTTTAATTGCAGTAACTTATAGATGTAATGCAA